>JAAUXT010001142.1_pt1 | contig 11421 bp, 9 predicted proteins | sample 7278171 | NCBI WGS metagenome assembly JAAUXT01 (sample SAMN14350112, study PRJNA611818) | marine sediment metagenome | isolation source: surface marine sediment (1.8m) | place: French Polynesia: Moorea | collected 2018-08 | reverse complement strand
TGAGCCAAATCAGAGCAAGGCAAATCAGAGCAAGCCAAATCAGAGCAAGCCAAATCAGAGCAAGTGAAATTTCCTCAAATCACCGCGAGCTCCATGGAGCTATTTTTTTTCGGGAGTTTCCTCGTTTGGTTGTCGGAAACTGAGTCCAAAGAATGTCCTGCTGCTTTCCGTGTCATGTGAAACAACAGAGAAACTTGAGTTTGTTCAACGTCATGCTGCAAACCTGCTGACCAGCAGGACAAGTTCTCGGTTGAAACGAAGACCTGCCGCCCAGCCAAGCAGGCAAGGGTTTTGTGTTCCGCGTAAGTAGCACCACGGGGCTTGAACAGTGTTCGTTTCGCTCCTGGCTTTTCACACAAGAGAAGTCCGGATAGACACGCATTTGGAACCTGAAGAACTCCTTCGTTTTGCATCAAAATCCCCAAAGGGCGAAGGAAGCTTGTGAGGCTGTTTCGGCTCAGTTTCCTTTCACACTGGATTCAAAGACTTCTTTGAAGACGACATAATTCCGGACAAACAGGATAAGCAACACGTAGGATTTTTCCGTCAGAAAATTAAGTTCCTTCCTTGCTTTGGTTCCATCTTCCACCAACATCTTACTTCGCGCAGAGATCAAAAGGAACAATTTGGGCGTGTTTGTGACGTCTTTGAAGAAACAATTTCAAATTTATGGCAATGTGGGCGCAAATGGGAAGAAACAGCTCGACGATGTGGGCCATGCTGTTCAGGTGTGCCAAACATGCAAGTTGTGACGGATATTCTCATCAGAACAAGACGAGATCAGTCAGCTGAGAATGAACTTGCTTTCGCGTGCTCCGGCGGTTCCAGAGGGCTCAGTAAAAATCCCTTTTGGCGAGAACCACGTGAAGTTTGCATTGCTTTCCCAGTCGGCCACGTGAACTTGCACGTCACTTTCTGTCAGGCCAATTTTCCCCTTTTTGACACGTTGAAGTTTGAGACCCACGAAAGCAGGTGCAAATTTCTTTGTAGCTTTTATTTACTTGCTGTTACTTGTAGAACAGTATTGCTCTGAAAGTAAAGGACAAGACACTCACTCTCTTATGGCCTGCAGTAGATTGCGCAGATCTGATCCCCCAATGAAGGCGGCGATGACTCGAGCTTTGTTCTGCGTCGTCAGACTGACGGCAATCTCTCGGTAGATGTCCATCGTCTCCCTGATAACAACAAGCAAAAACACAACTCAAGAAGTCTTGTTCACACAACCTCCACACCACCTGAAAATATATCTACCGATAATGACTTGGCATGATCCACATGTTTTGTGCTTATGCGAAGCGGTGACACTGACAAAAGCAAGTTGTGATTACTCGCTGCAGCCAGTTGATGGAGGCAGACATTTAATCCCCGCCAGGGACTGTTGTGTGTTGGTCATGTCCTTTCAAAGGTCCAAGTTGCACGGGTTGAGAGAGAGATCCTGGTCGCTGTCGCCGAGAATGAACAAGAATCCGGAATGTTTCTGGTGAAATGCGTGGAATGGTGAAGATGGACGAAAATTGTTTTGCCCTGAACAACAGAGGCAAAGAACCCACAACACCAGGACACAGACAGAGCATGAGCGCAAGCTACGCGTGCGGTACGATGCCTCACCTCCAGAAAACCGACCTTGAATAAGTCCGGTCAGTCAGATCATAGATTCTGCCTGTCTCTGTGTTGGCACCTCTGTCTCTCTCTGTCTGTCTCTCTCCCTCTCTGCGTGTGTGTACAATGTGTACATGTGTGTGCGTGTGTGAAACTGGACTGGAGTGCGCCGCTACGGGTGCATTTTGTTGCTGGCTTTTGGTCGCTGTCAAATGGTTTCAAGGTTCCCTGCTCAACCTTCTCCAAGCTGTCAACAAATGTCCGTATGGCGTGGTTTTGGTCAGTTAGTACTTTGCCCCATATCGGTCATCACGTGCTCAGATTCGTTTGTGGAGGGCTGAAGTCGCGCCAACAGTTGGTCTAATTTCCTTGGGAAAGCACTCAACGCTGTTTCGAGATGACTGGTAATTCTTTGGAAATTACTGGGGCAATTTGCGTTTGACGTCAGTTTGCTAAACGAAGTGTCCTTGCAGCGCATTTCAGTCATTTGTCTGCTCTATGAGTCCAGTGCAAAATTCGCCGGAACCGAAACGATCGTCACAACAGCGACAAGCTCTCTCTCGTACCTCGCCGGACACCACCTCAAATTCAGATTTCTGACGGACTGGTCCAAGATTTGGTCAGGGGTTTGAAATTCAAAATGAGTGAAATACCTTTTTTGATCACAGTTGAAAATACCACATCTGCAGGATGTTACCCGTGCCCCGCTTCCATACCCCCTGGTTCCCAAAACCAACAAGTATTGCTCACCTGGCGTCGTACGGGATCATGGCGTGGAGTTCCACACAGATGCCCTTCTTGTGTGCCTGCTTCACAACCTGTGGAAAATGATTCAAAACTGTTTCGCAAGCACGGGTGGCACTTGTCTCCAGCAGGTCGTGGGGGATTGCACCTGGCAGGACGACTGTGGCGTGGCTCAGCTGACTTCAGCTTCCCAGGACAGCAGAGGACACTGGAGGTCGGAGACGCCATCCTGCTTTGGGACGGAGGGATCAGCCAGAAACCCCACAGCGCACCCTGGATTAGTCTGAGAGGTGTATGATCAACCTCAGTCTTGACCAGGGTCCCACCCGTGAAGGTGTAAATTGACAAGAGGGAGCCTGACTTCAATTTCAGCAGATTAGGATGTGGCCCGCAGCGCAAGATGTGGCGAGTTATAAATTGTCGATAGTCAGGTGGCGATCATGCCTGCTGTGGATTGGTTCCAAGGCAACTGCTGTTGATGATCTTTTCCTTCTGGAAACAATATTTCTTTTCTTTACACGGTGGATCAGGAGCGCAGGCCTGATATTTGCGTTTCCAAATTCAAAGGTTGCCAGACCCGCGTGTCCGTAGGAGTCAGACTTTCTGAATCCGCACACAACAAAAGTTGTTGGCCGATCTCTGCCCGGCCCTTCGTCTTTTCAGCCGGCTTTTGTCAAAACCAACGCTGAGCTGAAGCTTCTCTGATCTCAGATCAAGAGGCTCATTTCGGACTTGTTCCAATTCATTGCAGCCTTTGGAGCAGTTTTGTTCTTGCAGGGAATCCAACATCAAAAGAGGAGGAGCATTCAATTTGAATACGCCACATTGGAGCTTTGCAAGCTTGACACCATCTTCGAGTTTCTCCAAAAGTTTCCAATCTTCGATGCCAAGTTTCTTCACATGTTTGCACCCAACTGTTCAAAGAATGATGCTGAAGTCTTTGCACAAAGCCACATGAAGGCACAGTTGCGATTGGCTCGCGTAACGTCAGCACGAGGGTGATGTTCGTGAGGTACATCAACGCACCAAGCTGGCCTGGATAACTGTCTATTTCAAGGAACGGTCTGAGAAGCAACGCGACTTTTGAATGACGTGATACTCTTCTACTATAGATTTCTGTCACTTTGTTCTGATTTTCGCTTTGAGGTTCGTTCTCCAGAAACCCTTCACGTGTGCGAAATCATTTCGGAACTTGCTCCTGGGAAATCGGCAACGACGAACAACAAATTTGTCGCACAACGTGAGCACAACGGACACTGGCTGCGAAGTCGCCTCGGAGTGTCCAGCATGAGGCTGGCTGCACTCTGCAACCATGGTGATGCGTTTTTCTCTTGTCTATCAGGGTACGCAGGTTCTGAATTGTACTTTGGAAAAATAAACACCATGAGACCCAAGACAACACAGCCACACTCCAACATGACCCGACCTGTTTTCCGCCGTTTTCCTGATAGGGCCCTTCGCCGTTGATCACCGACACGTAAGTCCAGTTGTAACGAAGCATCAGATCTGTCATTGCGTCCGCCTTGGAGAGAGTAGTTTGAGAACACACAGTACAAGAATATTGAAGGTTCCTGTGTGTGGGGCACAGATACTAGTACAGAGACCACAGAGCCAAGGACCCACCTGACCTGTAAAACCCGAGGACTGTTTGATCGAGTTCAAATGCTTGTTGTGGGAATAGCGCTTTCAGTGTTGATGTCACTGCTGAGTGAGAAGTCAAATGGGGGCGAGATTATCAAGAGGAACACGAGGTATGTCAATTAAGTTTCGACTCCAGCGCGACACAAACAAACTCGCGAGGAAAACATAATTGACATAGTTCGTATCAACCGAGTGCCAGATACATCGCCTTGTGACAAATTCCAACCAAATATTTTCCACAGGGGTTGGGGTAATCTGCGGTTGTTGAGGGGGCAACCAGGAGAAGTACACACAGATGCAGATACAAGGGTAAAACAATGTCAACCGACTCGGCTGAGTGGTTTTTTTTCTGTTCTGCTGTTTGGTGTGGCTGACACTGTTCGAGCAGCTCACCTGGTAGCTGTCAGGGGGGATCATGCGCATGAAGTACGGAAAGCGAGACCTGTCGCTCAGTTCATCACTTGATGCGGAGGTCGAAAAGACGGCAATGTCCTGCAGACCTAGACAGATAAATGCAAACGCGTGTTCATGCATTCGGATCTACGATCGTGTTTCTGACTGGTCACGCTTCACACCTCCGGAATCTCTTCGAGTGTTCTTTTTGACCGTTTGCCTGGTTGTCTCTGGACTCTCGGTCGCCATGTCACCTGCCAGCAGCTGTCCAAAAGGCGACCGACTGGGACACGCCCCTCACCCAACATATGCGCCACGTTGATTGCACTCTGGCTGGATCCAGGCCCCATGACCGCAATAACGTCGTACGACTGCGCGGCACCGTCATCTGTGCAGTACACGTCGTCATAATCGTCTCCTTCGTGCAGAAACTGGAAAGTGGACAAGAAGAATTCAAGGCAAGTTGCACCTTGTCTTTGGCAACAAGAGACTGCCAACTTGCCACCTGCGGAAAAAGCGTCCGTCAAGCAGTGTCACAAATTAGAAGCACATCAACCACCTTGACAGCTGAAGCCTTTCAACTTAGATTTGCCGTGAAACACTTTTTTGACAGTACCTGATTGTGTTTCAGGAGAAGGAAATAACGGAATGAAGAGAAGACGCACACAAGTCACCGCCAGACAAGGACACACGAAGCCCAACGTTTTTGCTGTGTTTGCAGTTTTGCTTCCATTCCTTGATCAAACAAGCTGAGCCACAGAACGTTTACATTTCTGGCTTCAGACTGCGTGGTTTGCAGGTCATTGGAGAAAGTACACTTGGTCTAATATGCCCTGCGTGAGCACTCATCCCTGAGAATCAATTCGGCGGACACAACGTGATTTTCAGGCACAAATGGATGACTCCACCCAAACAGGTCCTGCATGTGCGAGAACAAAAGGAAATTTATCTACACTGTTTGCTGCTTTTTTCGTTCACCGAATTCACCTCACGGAGAATGTTTAAACCGCCAAAACAAAACGGAACATACATACTCGTATGCACACGTGCACCAACTCTTCCGATATTGCCGACACCTTAGAAGTCGCTGTTTGACCTTCGCCAAACACTCACCCGCAGAACAACACAATTCAGTTTCTCGTCAATGTTGTCAGGTCTGTCGTTTCATTTAGCTTCAAATGTGACCAAAGCGCCGCTTTTGCCACTCACAGACATCGGTTGAAAGTGGACAATGCTTGCAGGCATTTCCCTTCCTTCTGCGTCACCTGAATATAGCGTTGCGAGCTCCTTCCGCCGCACGAGTCGAGAATAGCCCAGCCGAGCGTGACGTTGGGCAGCACGTCTGGGTTCGCGTTGATACGTTTGATGCCGTAGAGAAAAGCCTCCACGTCCCGCACGTCCCGCGGGTCAATCCTGCAACACACGGAGCTCACAGTTGTGTTGGTTTTCCCAAATGAGTGGGTGTCGTGTCAAACAGTTTTGTTTTCACACCCGCAGGGAAAACTGTCCATCACGCTGTTGTGGTTCCAGCAGGTCCAGAAATGAAGGCAAGGGGGCGACCTTGGTGGCCCAGAGACTAATTTCTGAAAAGTAAATTGGAACAGATCTGAAACAGGCTTTTGCTTTCCTAGATGCGTCAAAAGCACACCTGATGGTTCTTGCACCGTCACGGCACCGATCACGAGTGATTCAAGAGAAAGCATTGTGACGACACACAAACTTTCTGTTCACAATATTCACGATCTCCAAATTGACGTCAAAACACCACACCCAACATTTGTTTGCTCCTCCAGTTTCGTACCAACGTCAGCCCTTTTCCCGACGACAGAAATTGGGCAAGAAGCTTCATACAAACGCAACTATCAGTCATTTTCTCCTCGTGCAAGTTGACAATCACCTTTTTTGTTCCACACACGTTTGAGTGTGGCAACCTTGTGTGAGTTACGAGTACGTGCGTGGTGTCTTCGGACGACAGTACTTTACACGCAGTAATGCATAAGAAAAGATTATTTTTGTGTCCAACACCAGCGGTTCCTTCAGACGGCCGTGAACACTCCGAAACAGAAGTTTTATCTTAAAATTTGTCAAGATAAAAAGTAAAGATTGTTTCTTCCCCTCATTTTCTCCTGAGAGTTTCCAACTGTCCCACGGGCAAGACAATTGTTGCTCGTCATACCTTTTTCAGCTGTTCTGTTTGGACACAAAGCTAAAATTGTTCTGACTTGTCTTGTTGAAGTTTCATGCAAGTCAACCAGGAGAACACTTGAACAACTGCGCTGTTCTGTTCAGTGAGAAAACATGAGAAATTATTTTTCTGCCAGTCATTTCAGGGTCAGGGGAGGCAACAACTGAACAGACTGGTTCAGTGAGAACACACATCACATATATTTATTGCTCTGAGCACTTCTTTTCCATGGAAAGGGAACAACTTGTCTGACCTGTACAATAACAGCACCCGACAGTCAGAATAACGTTGAGGCAACCACCAAAGGTGCACGAAAGGAATAATCATAATTCAGTGAGTAACACTGCTCAGTTGCACAGGTCTGCAAATTGCTCATGGAGTCATCAGTGTGTCCAACTGCTCTCACCCTTTTTTCTGATATTTGTTCCTTCTCAACCTGCACACGTTCATGTCACGTGGTATATGAAACCAAGTTCCTCATGCCACTCAACAAAATTGGGCACAAGGAATTTCTCACCTGCCGTCCCTGCAGATATCACCCGAGGCACCTCTTCGATGAATGCTTTCCACCATGCCAACTTTGAAGTCTCCCTGTTTGTAGTACACATTTTCACAATATGTTTTCAGCGAATCAAACTGAGGCACAGCACCGCAGAGTCTCAAATTGTAGAGCACTGTGACCACCAGAGTTTTAAAAATGCAGAGCATTCTGTAGCGTTGTTGTCTATCATAACAGCGTTTCATTGTCTTGTCCAGCGCTTCAGAACTTAAAGTTGGCATTCTCACTGCAGATGTCTCAGAGTCATCCTCCAATGCTTGGACTCATGAAGCAGGCTGTTCTGCAAAAAATTTCGGGAACGCAAAAAGTTTCTTCGTTGTCCCAAACGATGGCCCATGCCCATGCATTTCACTTTGTGCCAACGGCTTTTCCCTTTATTCGTGTTCAGCAAGACAACTGAACAGAAAGAGAACTGACGCGACGTTTTTCCACCACGTACACCACCATCAATTTGCAATTTCTCCCATTTGGAAGCAGAGAGTTCCAACTGTTGTCCTGCATGTGTTCTTCCGAAAATCTCACGCAACTTTTTGAGGTCAGATTCCACTCCAGACTTTCTCACAGTTAAATGGCACAAACAAGACAGAGACACTGCAGCTCCGATGAAAGCTGTTCGCTGGAAAACCACTTCTTGATCAGCAACAAACTTCTGGCACTCCTCAGCAAGGCTGTGAAAATTGGGGACTTTCTCAACACACAACTGCCGTACGAGTTTTGAACGTTAGTTATGGCAATAAGGTTGGCCAAAGGAGTTGTTGCAACAAAAACCAGTGTTCCTGTTGTGAATCGCGCAATGCTGTTGGAGGGAGTGCTGCATGTGCGTGCATGTGCATGCGGTGTTTGCTGAGCCTGCATGCGTACCGAAAGCTCTTTATTTCTGGGTCCCCCCCCCCGCAGTTCACGTCAACATACACAACAAAGAACAGAGAACAATTTCCCCCACCATTCCCTTGCGTGGTGCAGGGGTGCAGAAGGGACAAAGTGATCGAGGGGACGACAATCAAACACCTGGTTCTGTGAAGCAAATGCATTCCAAGAAGGAACTTTGGGACGGGGCATCCAGAGACCCGTGGATCAGTGCAGACTGGTGCAGAAAATGTACGAATTGTGTGCATCACAAAATCCACCATCCATGTGACACTCACAACAAGGGGATTTCTGAATTCAAAACTTTGGAACTTTGTCTTGTTCGTTCTGATATCACTTCTCGACGGCTCAGGGAAGACGAAGCTGGTCGATGGGAACTACGTATGTCCGTGCACAGCTCTGAAATTTATGAACCATTGAAATGGTTGTGACAAGAAACACAACAGGTCTGGGTTGGCGTCGTGATGTTCGTCGTACTATGTGTAACTAGTTGCTTTGCCGGTTTGTTCAATTGTTGCAGTCCAAACGAAAGAGTTGTTCAGTGGTAAAAACACACAGGACATTCGTTCAGTCACCCCATCTGGTCCACAGAACCAAAGACGACACCTAAGACCTGTCCTTGAGTTCGAACCCTCACCCGTGGATCCAACAGATCCGACTTTTGCAGTTGCAGCTCATTCAAAGCAAAACACAAATCCGCATTCCGTGTTGCAAGCGTAATTAAACCTTTTCGCGGCTTTTGCCAAAAACGGAAGTTTGCCGCTTTTGGTAACAGAAATTCCCGCCAGGTGAGTCAGGATGGAGTTGTCTCACCTGCATGACGTCACTGGTCTGTTGGAGTAATTCCCGACCTCGTTTGCTGCCGTAGCGCATCAAAGCAGAACGACTCGTCGGCGGTGTAGGAAGGCTCACCTGGATTAAACAATTGCAATTAGGTTTCTCAACATGGGGACAACTCGCCTCATCGTTTCACTCGTCTTGCTGCAGCTGGGTGAGTACTCATTCTTTTCTGACTGCGAAGACACACTGTTTCAACAAGGATTTTCAACAGAAAGAAAAGCATTTTGTTTGCGGTTCCAACCGTCTGACGACCCGACCCACATTCTACGGTATTTCAAATTCCCAGGTATTTTTTATTTATGGGCACTGTCACACCATGTCTGTCTGTTTTTGAACTGGCACAGGAAGACGCACAAACACTGTCGTGTCCAAATAACTTTGCTTTCCTGAGTTCAAATCGACTTCTTGTACTCGCGATACTCGTACATGATCTGGTCATCGACTTAAATTTTGTCAATGTTGAAAAGACCTTGTCTCGTTCACAGTGTTGATTGCAAATGAGCATGTGAAACACGAATAAGTACACCTGCAGTGCAAAATGGGATCCGAGGCCGTGTGACCAGGTTGAGCGAGAAGTACTGAACCAGAATGCCGAGCTCAGAGATCAACTGAAAGTCTGGTCATTTGTTTTCTCGAACATCTGTCTGCCTTGGAGAAGGGTCCTCAAAAACAATCCGGATGATCCCCAGGATACGTAGCATCAGCTTGTGCCAACTTGTGCCAAACCTTCTGAATGTCGTTGGGTTTTCGACCGGAAAAGATTTTATTATTTTGGTTTCGTCATTGATGACAAAACGCTTGCTGTCCAATATGTTGGCAATCGCGCTGCGAAATTCCTCCGGTTGATGTGTCATCGCTGTTTTCTCACAAGGAGCCAATGATTCCAAGACATGTCTTTCTGCAGAAGAATAAGACTTGAAATTTCAGGACAAGTTTCGAATAATCTTGGTCCGCTAGTTTTGCAGTTTTCAGGTGTGCAATTTTGAACTGGGGGAAGTTTCTCGTGGGCGAGGACTTCCCAAAGCGCGAAGACACGCGTCTTGTTTTTTGGACAGGTTACAAGATTCTTTGAGTGGTAATGTCCCAAAATGGAAGTTGTGCCTCAAGCTGTAACACAATGCCCGGTGTCCGGTGTCTTGCTCATGACTGAGCAGCGAGTCAGTGAGGAAGATTGCTGGAAGATATCGGAAAATACGAGTCGTACGAGCATGTGAAATCTTGGAAAATTTGTCTGCGCGGTGTCAACAAATCTACGAGTCAATTTAATCAGTTGCTCGTTCGTCTTTTGTTTGGTCGGAAGAGTGTGTTTGACGGCTGCATTTCTCAACAGTCTCGCTCCAATTCGGATTTATTCTCGTGCTTGAAGCTGAATGATTCACTCGTGTCTGAACTCGGCGCTTTCCTTCAAGCTCCCCCGTGCGTCATGTGACTGATTTACAGGGCTTTACCTTTTTGACTAAATTTGGAGTTTTGGCAGGGGTCGGAAAGAAAATGGAAAAGAAACGCTTCTGTTCCGCCACGTCTGGAGGAGTCAGAACAACTTTTTCATTTTGCTTTGTTGTTTGTTTTTGTTTGCGGATCTTCGTATGTTTGCTGACCATCTCCAAGCTGACATTTTCTTTCGCGCAAAACAGAAATTGTGTTTGAAGAGCACATATTGAGCAAGACATCCGGTGAATGAGCAACAGAGGTCATTTGATTTTGGAAGAACAGCTGACTGGCGATGACCTGAGAAGCAGAGCATACGAGTACTCTATGTTCACCGAAACGTAGACCACAGACAATGCCTGCGGTACATGTGCAAATAATGTTTTCGCACAAATTTCGCTGCACACGCGGCGTGATCAGGACTGTCACGACTTTGCGTTGACCGGACGTCAAAAGAACGCGAAGAACGAGTGCACGCGCGTCGCAATCAGTGTTGATCGCAGGATGAGAAATTTGATAGTGACACAAGTGCCGGACTCTCCAGTTCCTGGCACCTTGTGACAATGTTTTGATAGAGATTACTTTCAAGTGGTTGGCAAGAAGTACCTTTATCTGAACAAGTTTACAACAAAGCAAATAAATTTGTTTGCTTGCGGTTGTCATCGCTTCTTTATGGCACATTGTTTGCCTGATGTAACTTTCTTGTGTTCACAGAACTGAACGGAAAATGAAGTTTGCAGCATTGCTGGGAACTGGAAAAGTCTAAAATGGAAATTTGTGGAGAGGAGTCTGTTCTGATTCTTCGGACACGCACGCACGCACGCACGCACGCTAGCATCGCACGCACGCACGCTAGCATCGCACGCACGCACGCTAGCATCGCACGCACGCACGCACGCACGCACGCTGAGGCACTTGTTCAATAGACAGGTTCGGCAAACAGCGCGTAATTTTTTACGTACACGTATGCATGAGTTTTTGTACGTTTACATTGTCTTGTACGTGATGCCTGTAAAGCATTTTGGCACAGCCGAAACGTAGAACGCAGACGTAACGTACCCTTCGTCTCTTGCCCGATGCACGGGCGAAGAATTTCACTGGTTTTACCGCAAGCACTAGTCCGATTGGTGAGTCAGGAGCGGAAAATGGCGGCATCCAAAACAAG
>JAAUXT010133484.1_pt1 | contig 11427 bp, 7 predicted proteins | sample 7278171 | NCBI WGS metagenome assembly JAAUXT01 (sample SAMN14350112, study PRJNA611818) | marine sediment metagenome | isolation source: surface marine sediment (1.8m) | place: French Polynesia: Moorea | collected 2018-08 | reverse complement strand
GGGTATTTTTCCGGGTGCTCCATGGCCTCCATCAGGGTCTCGCGATTCAACACGTTGACGTTGATGTGCTGTCCCGTGGCCTCAAAGTAGGCGTCCAGACCATTGGCCAGGTTGGTGATCCGGTCGTCTTCGGTCCGGCCGAGAGCACCCGGCACGATGGAGGCGGTGTAGGAAATACCGTCCTGGGCATGATCATAGGGTAGCTTAGCCACCGAAGCCGTGGCGGCGATCATGCCCTTCTCATCGCGCCCGTGCATGGGGTTGGCGCCGGGGCCGAAGGGCTCGCCGGAGCGGCGTCCATCGGGGGTATTACCGGTGTTCTTGCCGTAGACCACATTCGAGGTGATGGTCAGGATCGACTGGGTGTGGGTCGCGCCGCGGTAGGTCGGGTGCTGGCGGATCTTGGTCATGAACGCCTCGGTGATCCACACTGCGATGCTGTCGACGCGGTCGTCGTTGTTGCCGTACTTGGGATAGTCGCCTTCGATCTCGTAGTCCACCGCCAGACCGTCGTCGTTGCGGATTACCTTGACTCTGGCATGCTTGATGGCCGACAGACTGTCCGCCGCCACCGACAGCCCGGCGATGCCGCAGGCCAGGGTACGGAAGATGTCGCGGTCGTGCAACGCCATCTCGATCTTTTCGTAGGCGTACTTGTCGTGCATGTAATGGATGCAGTTCAGGGCGTTGACGTAGGTGCGGGCGAGCCAGTCCATCATCCGGTCATAGGCCGCCATGACCTCGTCGTAGTCCAGGTACTCACCGGTCAGCGGTGCATACTCGGGGGCGATCTGCTCCCCGGAAAACTCGTCCTTACCGCCATTGATGGCGTACAGCAGCGCTTTGGCAATGTTGACCCGGGCACCGAAGAACTGCATCTGTTTACCCATGCGCATCGGCGATACGCAGCAGGCGATGCCGTAGTCATCACCCCAATAGGGACGCATCAGATCGTCGTTCTCGTACTGGATCGAGCTGGTGTCGATGGATACCCGGGCGCAGAAGCGCTTGAAGCCCTCGGGCAGGCCCTGGGCCCATAATACGGTCAGATTGGGTTCGGGGGCCGGGCCCAGATTGTAGAGGGTATTGAGGAAACGGAAGCTGGTCTTGGTGACCAGCGAGCGACCATCCTCGCCGATGCCGCCGATGGACTCGGTGACCCAGGTGGGATCGCCGGAGAACAGGGCGTCGTACTCAGGGGTGCGCAGGAAGCGGACGATGCGCAGCTTGATGACCAGATCGTCAATCAGTTCCTGGGCTTCGCTCTCGGTCATCGTACCGGCATCGATATCGCGCTGCAGATAGACATCCAGGAACGTGGACACGCGCCCGAAGGACATGGCCGCGCCGTTCTGCTCCTTCACCGCACCCAGGAACCCGAAATAGGTCCACTGAACCGCCTCATGGCCATTGACCGCTGGCTTGGAGATATCGAAGCCATACTTCTCGGCCATCTGCTTGAGTTCGTGCAGGGAGCGGAGCTGTTCGGATATCTCCTCGCGTAGGCGCATGACGTCCTCGGTGGAATGATCGGCGTCGAGGGAGAGTTTCTGGGCCTGTTTGTCCTCGATCAGCCGGTCGGCGCCGTAGAGCGCCACCCGCCGGTAGTCACCGATGATCCGGCCGCGGCCGTAGGCATCCGGGAGGCCGGTGACGATGTGCGAGCGCCGTGCCGCCTTGATGTCGGAGGTGTAGGCGTCGAATACACCCTCGTTATGGGTTTTACGGTATTTGGTGAAGATTTCGTGGACTGTTGGGTCGGGTTCGAAGCCAAAGGCCTTGAGACCGTTCTCCACCATCCGCAGGCCGCCGTAGGGCATGATGGCCCGCTTGAGCGGAGCGTCGGTTTGCAGCCCGACGATTTTTTCATTGTCCTTGTCGATATACCCCGGGCCATGGGCGATGACGGAGGAAGGGGTCTTGGTGTCGACGTCGAGTACGCCACCGCGCTTGCGCTCCTCGGCGAGCAGTCCGGACAGCGTGTCCCAAATGCCCCGGGTTCTGTCCGTTGGACCCGCCAGAAAGTCGCTGTCGCCTTCATAGGGGGTGTAGTTGTGGTTGACAAAGTCCCGGACATTGATATCCCACTGCCAGTTGCCCCCCTCGAAACCTTGCCAGGCTTTCTGTTCTTGCGGGGTAATGGTGCGGACCTTAAGGGGAGTGACGCTCATGAAAACCTCCGATTGCTCTTCGTTGCGATTATGTTCAAAGTGGCTGTTTTTGAGCCTGGTGGTACGGGGTGTACGATTGCCCACGTGAGATGTCAAATTATAGACCATTAATGAATGCGCATGTTGCCTCCGTTAGCACTCTTTTTCAGTACGGGGTAGGTACGGCGGGTACCAGATCCGCGATAACAAAAGGGTTGCCGGGGTAGGGGGCTGCGGGCCAGCTTTACATAACTTTACACGGGAGACAAAACAGGGAAATGGGAGGCTCATAACCTAACGCTGCGGGGCTCGATCAGCGAGCCCTCGGTTGAAGATTTTGAGCCATAATCCTAAGGAGATTCCCATGAGCTTACCTGAACGTCAGACACTGAACCTTTCTCGGCCGTTCCCGGGGGGACAACGGCGGCGCCCGCTGGGGTGGATTTTCGGCCCGGGAGCGCTTCTTGCCGGGGTTTTATCGCTGACTATGATTTTCTCCGCGCCGGCGGCCGTCGCGGGGCCCTGGTGCGATTCGGGTTCCGATGAGACCCTGGAGCAGAAACTGGAAAAATCCCGAGAGCGGGCGCTGTTCGGAACCGATCTTTTACTGCGGTGGGTGGATACCAGCGAGGCGCAACGAGGGGAAGTTAAGAATATACTGATAGGCCTGATGGAGAACTTGCCCGTCCGGGACATGGCCCGGGAGCATTGCGATAACCGCAATGATTTTATCGCCGTATTCAAGGGCGATGGGCCGATTGACTCGCCTGAGCTGATTACAATGAGTTTTGAGGCCTTTGGTCTCCAGCAGGACCCGGAGGACGGGCGTTGGTATTTGGACCCGGACAAGGCCGAGCGCCTGAAGTTAATCGTCGCCGGAGTTGCCGATATGGCGAACGTACTCACCCCGACGCAGCGGCGAGAACTGATCGAGACGCTACAGAACTTGCGCTCTACCTTCGGGCGTTACCGTGGCTTCAACCGCTTTTGATTGACGTTATTCGGGTCCGCAGCGGCCCCGGGATAAAACGATGCCAGAACGCATCCTGATGATCGAAGACGACGAGCATCTCGCGGCGATGGTCGCCGAGTACCTCGGCAACTCCGGCATCACGGTGCGGACACAACCGACCGCTAACCAGGGCCTGGTGCTGTTACGCAAGGAGGCGTTCGATGCCCTGGTTCTGGATATCATGCTTCCGGACATGGATGGTTTCGACGTTTGCCGGCGGGTGCGGGCGGAATCAGATATCCCTATCCTCATGCTGACCGCCCGCGGTGACGAAATGGATCGCATCGTCGGGCTCGAACTCGGCGCGGACGATTACCTGCCCAAGCCCTTCAATCCGCGCGAATTACTGGCACGGTTGCGGGCTGTGTTGCGGCGGCGGCAGGGGATGATGAGCCAGCGTGAGCCGTGCTTGCGGTTCGGTCATCTGGAGATCGATCGGGATTCCCGGCAAGTGCGGTTGCGGGGCAAGGTACGGTCCCTGACCAGCTATCAGTTCGATATTCTGTGGGCCCTGGCGGCGCATGCCGGCCGGGTGATGTCCCGCGAGGGTATCATGGAGCGGTTGCGGGGCGAGTCGCTGGAGGCCTTCGATCGCAGCATAGATGTTCACATATCGCGTATTCGTGCCGCCATCGAGGACGATCCCAAGCAGCCACGGCGGGTGATCACGGTGCGCGGCGTCGGCTACGTGTTCGCCCAGCGTCAGGACGACGATACCGGCGACTGATGCGGCGCCTTTACCTGCAGATCTATCTGACGGTCGTGGCTATCCTGATTCTATTCGGGGTGCTGGCATTCGCGACCTGGCTGCTGTTACCCGTGGACCCGCAGGGCCGCCGGGCGCTGCAGGGACTGGGCGGGGTGCTGGGGGATCTATTGCCCCCGGCACAGCGACCTCGTGAAGAACTGCAGGCGGCCGTGGAAAAGCTCAGTGACCGATTGTCGTTGCACCTGGCCGTCTATACTGCCGATCGTATCCTGCTGGCGGCCGCGGGGGATTCGCTGCCGGCGCCCGAGCCGGGGCGTACGACCAGCGGTTGGATGAAACCGCGGGGTGCGGGACCAACCATTGTGCTGCGGCTGCCGGACCAGCGCTGGGTAGTGGCTCGGTACGTGCGAGCCAGGCGTGCTACGGATTTGCTGACGGCGCTCGGACTGCTGGCGGTGGCCGTGGCCGTTGGTGCCTATCCGGTGGTACGACGCATTACCGGGAGGCTGGAGCGCCTGCAGACCCGAGTCGATGAGCTGGGGGCCGGCGATTTGTCGGCGCGGGTCCGGGTAGAGGGCCGCGACGAGGTGGCGGACCTTGCCCGCAGTTTCAATCGGGCGGCGGATCGTATCCAGCGCCTGGTCAAGGCGCAACGCCATATGCTCGCGGGGGCATCCCACGAGTTACGCTCACCGCTGGCCCGGATGCGCATGGGTATCGAGCTGATGAGTCGTTCCCCACGGTCGGATCTTCAGGTTCGCCTGTTCAAGGACATCAAGGAGCTGGACGAGCTCATCGGTGAGCTGCTGTTGGCCAGTCGCCTCAACACCCTTGATCGGTTGGAGCAGCGTGAGGTGGTGGATCTGCTGGGATTGCTTGCCGAGGAAGGGGCACGCAGCGCCGCCGAGGTTTGCGGTGAACCCATAAGCGTCCAAGGGGACCCACGCATGCTCCGCCGTCTGATTCGTAATCTGCTGGAAAATGCCCGTCGCCACGGTGGCGGTTCGGCAATCCAAGCCTCCCTGAGTAGAGAAGGTGTAAACCACGTCCTGTTGCGGGTGGTCGATCGCGGGCCTGGTGTTCCCGCGTTCGAGCGCGAGCGTATCTTCGAGCCCTTCTATCGCCCCGCCGGAAGCCGGGAGAGTGACCAGGGAGGTTTCGGCCTTGGTCTTGCCCTGGTGCGTCAGATTGCACACCATCATGGTGGCGGGGCTCGCTGCGCTCCGCGGGAAGGGGGTGGTACCTGCTTCGAGGTAACCCTGGGCAACGTTGTATAGCTCTGGAAGCTATTCTCAAGACACGCCGTCAAACCATCCCTGTAGGCTCAACTGCGGCATCCCTGCCGCGGACGGTCTCGATAACAGTTTCCAGAGCTACATAAGCACTCACATGGTGTGCATTCGCCACAGGCCGTTAAATCCGATATTGACCCCGCCCATAAGTGCAATAGGCGATTAAATTTACTACAAGTCACTTGTATACTTTTTAATTTTATGATACAAAGTGTGAAAAATTAGCAACAAATTATTTTATTGCCAAAAAAAAACATTGGCGAATGGAAACGGAGATTAATTCCGGAGCTGTTGTCGCTGAAGTATCGAAAATGCCTACTTCCCGGCAATGATGCATTGACCGAGCAAAGGAAAGTAAAAACGATGGAATGGATCTAGATGCAACCCCGCGCCAGTGCACCGGGTGATGCTGTGCGACCCCACACCTGGGCATTCGGCGTTTTATCCAAGGATGGCAGCGGCCTTCGGGCCGCTTTTTTTATTCTAAGTGCAACCGGTGCGGTCGTTACCCTGGGGATCGGGTGGAATACTGCCATGCCAAGGGTAGCTGCTGCAGAGGCAGCACCGTTCGGGGCGTCGTGGACAGCAGCGGTCCCGGGGCTCTGACCAGATCCTGCGTGAATAGGCTCAATGTGTCCAGGCCCGCCGTCTGACCCGGCGTCAGGGTCGCGGCCAGCGCTGCCAGCTGGCCGATACCCAGGGAGCTCTCGAAACTGGAGCTGATAACGATGGGTAAATCCCAAGCGCGGGCTTGGCGGACGAGGTTGCAGGTTTTCTCGAGACCCCCGCAGAGTGTGGGTTTGACGATCAGAGCCGCCAGTTCCGAGAAGCACTCGAGCTGGAAAGCAGGGTCCTGGAGCGTTTCGTCCAGTGCTACACCGAACCCGGTTACGGCACTGAATTGACGCGAAGCCTCCAGGCTGGGCGTTGGCTCCTCGATGTAGAGAATTCGCTCAAGGGGCGCCTCCACGGCGAAATCCATGGCATCGGTGTAGGACCACTGCCGATTGGCGTCCAGGCGGAAGCGGACATGATCGCCCAGCAGCGTGCAAAGCTCTCGCAGCAAACGGGCATCGTCCCGGGGCGGTTGCCGCCCGACCTTCAGCTTGACCTGGGTGAGACCGGGGTGGCCCCCGAGCTGACGCGCTTTGCTCAGGATTTGGGCGCGGCTACCGCTCAGCAACTGGCACCAGGTCAATGTCGCATCGGCCGCCGGGTCGAGGGGTTGCTGCACCGGTGGGGCCCCACGCTGATGTATGAGCTCGCAGATGGCGCACTCCAAGCCCATACGCACGGAGGGAAATACGTCCTGGGAGAGACTGTGCGTGTTGCGCAAGCGCCGGTAGAAGCGCTCGTATTCCCCCTGCCAGCGGCACCAGGCGTGATCCAGGGGCGTGGCAGCGAGGGCCTGACAGCAGAGCATCAGCTGCGCCAGGCTCTGCTCCAGGCTCTCGCGACTGAAACCCGGTAACGGTGCCGTTTCCCCAAAACCCTCGTGACCCTGAGCATCCGTGAGCCGAAGTATCAGCCCCTGGCGCTCGTTGAGGATGGAACCCTTGAGGTCGAGGAGGCGAGTGCAGGGGAGACGGTAGCGATAGATCCTGCATTCAGCGATTGCCCAGGAATCGTCTCCGACGCCCGCCATCGCTGCTGGCGCTACGGGTTGCGGGTGAATTTGGAGAAGTCCGGACCCCGTTTCTCCACATAGGCATCGCGTCCTTCCTGACCCTCGGGCGTCATGTAAAACAGCATGGTGGCATTGCCGGCGAGCTCCTGCAGTCCCGCCTGGCCGTCGCAGTCGGCGTTGAGGGCGGCTTTCAGGCAGCGTATGGCCATGGGGGAGTTTCGTAGCATCTCCCGACACCAGGCGATGCTTTCCTGCTCCAGTCTCGCCAGCGGTACCACGGTGTTCACCAGCCCCATCGCCAGTGCCTGTTGAGCGTCGTACTGACGGCACATGAACCAGATTTCACGGGCTTTTTTCTGGCCCACGATACGGGCCATGTAGCTGGCGCCATAACCGCCATCGAAGGACCCTACCCGCGGGCCCGTTTGGCCAAAGCGGGCGTTGTCGGCGGCAATGGTGATGTCGCACAGCAAATGCAGCACGTGTCCACCCCCGATGGCATATCCGGCTACCATCGCAATGACCGGTTTCGGGCAGGTACGGATCTGGCGTTGGAAGTCCAATACGTTGAGATGCTGCACGCCGTGCTCATCGCGGTAACCGGCGTCGCCGCGGATGCGCTGATCGCCTCCGGAGCAGAAGGCCTTGTCGCCGGCCCCCGTCAGAATGATCGCGCCGATAGCGCTATCGAAACGGGCGTCGGCCAGGGCAGTACTCATTTCCTGAACGGTCCGGGGGCGGAACGCGTTTCTCACCTCGGGACGATTGATCGTGATTTTGGCGATGCCTTCGGCCTTGTGATATTTGATATCGGCATAGTCTGCTGAGAAATCCTGCCAGGGCAGAGCGGATTCAACCATCGATGACATTGAACTACCTTTCTTCAGTAAGTTGGGATCGCGGACCCGGTAAAGCCCGACCTAGGGAGAAAAGCGGAGTGTGTTGATCCTGCGGTTGAACGCTTTGATCATGTCCGTTGTCTGCCGAGGCGGGATCTTGACCTCGATGACGGTCGCCCGAGGTCGCCGGAGCGCTAGTGTATAGCAATCGGCGAAACTCTGCTTAGACGGCGGGCATGCGTAGTCCAGGGTGAACATTTCGCAGGCGTTGGCGAAGGAGAGGCCATGGGGCAGTTGAAAAAAACGCTCCAGCAGACTGTCCTGATTCGCTGCCGGTAACATCCGGAAAATACCGCCCCCGTCGTTGTTGAGCACCACCACCACCAGGGTTTGCTGGAGTTGCCGTAACAGACCGAGGGAGTTTAAATCGTGCAGCAGTGACAGATCGCCAATGAGCAGTGTGACTGGCACCTGCTCTCCCAAGGCGCAGCCTGCCGCCATTGCCAGGATACCGTCTATGCCGCTGGCGCCGCGGTTGGCATATACGCTGACGCTGCTGGTGGAGCCTGCGGCGAACATGTCCAGCAGTCGGATGGGTAGACTGTTACCGGCGACGAGAGCGGCGGTCTTGGGTTGTCGTTGAGTTATCGTGCGGGCAACAACGATTTCATTCAATCCATCCCCCTCTCCCAACCATTGCTCCAGGTGTCGATCCAATTGACGGTTCCAGTCCTGGAGCTCGCCGTCCAAACGGGTGAGCGGTCGTGGATTCTCACGGAGTAATGCCCTGGCCCGCTGGCAGAATGCCGCAATGGGATGCTGGATGCGGCGGCTTAACTGGTGCTGCGGGTCCTCACGCAGCAGACTGCCGTCGACGAACCAGTATTCTTGCCAGGTTCGCGATCCGAGCCACGCGCTCAGACGTTTCGAGGTCAAGCGACCGCCCAGCTGCAGTACGCGATCTAATCCATCGAGCTTCTGCTGGAAACCCGGGTGATTGAGCAGTAGATCGTAGTAGCCTAAGGTCTTGGCGCCAAAGCGCAGTCCGGACTGAATATCGGCCAGCAGAGGCCAGCCCAGATCCATGGCCAGCTCGGCGACCGCGTTAGCGTCCTGCTGCGTGCCGAGACGCCCGGCGATCACCAGGCCGGCTCCAGCGCAGAATTGTTGCCAATCCTCACTTTGGGGTTCTGCCGGACAGGTTGCGGTAGCGCCGCGATACGTGCTGTAGGGGCGATCGCTTTCAAGCCAGTTACCAAGACTACGCAGATAATCGCTGAAATCCCGTGGGTGATCCGCGGGGTAGAGGGGATCCCGAAGCATCAGGTTGAGATGGACGGGACCGGGCTCGGGGTAGTAACAGCGGCCCAGCGCCTGATCGATCGTGGTCAGTAACACTGCGGCGGGCACTGCCTGGGTAGGGCAGGGCAGGTTGATGAAGTAACGGGGGTAACCACCGAAGAGGCGATTTTGATCGATGGCCTGGTTGGCGCCGCAATTCAGCAGCTCGGGGGGACGGTCGGCGCTCAGCACAATCAAGGGTACGCCGCTGCTGGCCGCTTCGATGACGGCCGGGTAGAGATTGGCAACGGCGGTACCGGACGTGGTCACCACGGTAACGGGTTTAAGTGTTGCTTTGGCGAGGCCAAGCGCCAGATAACCGAGACCGCGTTCATCATAGTGGGTGAGTGTTTCCAAGCCAGAATGGGCTGCTGCCGCCATTACCAAGGGTGCTGACCGGGAGCCCGGGCTCAGGCAGCAGTGAGTGACACCCAGGCGATTCAGCTCCTCGAACATCAGCGCCGCCCACAGGTTGTTGATGTTTGCGTGCGTCATGCTGAATGGCATCGTCGTTGCGGGGTCGCCCTATTGAATCCGGTTGCGGTGATTACGAGTGGATAGCGTTGTGGCTGGCGCGAATGGCGGGTCGAGCCGACTGGCTAATGGAACAGCGATAGGATCGTACCGATTTTGGACTCCAGTTCCTGCCACTCCGCCTGCGGTTGTGAACCCGCGACGATTCCCGCGCCCGAATACAACCTGACCCTGTCTTCCTGCAAGCGGGCGCAACGGATCGCCACGGCGAAATCGGCCGTGTGGGATCCGATGTAGCCGACGGTGCCACTGTACCAGCCCCGATTGTGGGGCTCCAGCTCTTGAATGAGGTCGATGGCCAGCCCCTTGGGGACTCCACCCACCGCCGGTGTCGGGTGTAAGGCTCGCAGGATATCCACGATTCCGATGCCCTGACGCAGTTCGCCATACAGGCGGTGACGCAGATGCTGCACCCGCTCAAGTTTCAGCACGGACGGCGATTCATCGAGATAAACGTGGCGGCAGAGCGGATGCAGGTGGTGCCTGATGTATTCCCGGACAAGGGTATTTTCCCGCGCTATCTTGGGGTCATTCCTGAGCAGATCCTCGTTGCCCGCATCTTCGTTCCTGTCCGCACCTCGACAGACGGTGCCGGCTACGGCCTCACTGTTGAGCATCAGTCCCTGCATTTGAAAAAGCCGTTCCGGGGAGCAACCCACAAAACTGTGGGTACCGTCGAATTGCAGGGCAAAACTGAAGCAATGATTGTCGTAGCGCCTCCAGTTGTTCAGCAGCTGCCAGGGAGAGACCGCCGTGTCAATCTCCAGCGTGACCTCGCGTGACAACACCAGTTTTTTGAGTTGATTAGCGCGCTCCAGATCGAGCACTTGCTGTACAAGATGACGCCATTGGATGGGCGCGAGGCTGTCTTGTCGGTGTACGACCCGAGAACGCCATCGGGGCCATGGGTTCGCGGTGCCGAAACGCAGATCCTTGAGGCGCTGCCGCAGTTCGGCGCAAGCCCGTGAACCCTGGGTGGCCGTTGTCATCAGCAGATTGCAGGCGAGGGTGTAATGTTCGTCGTGACTACGGACGATTTCGATAAGTGGCAGTACAAAGCGACCGTAATAGGGAAACTCCGGCCAATGGGAGGAGGCGCTATCGCTGAAACTCAGTCCCCCGAAGTAACGCACGGAGGGACCCTCTTGGGCGCCCACCAATAGCTCCTGAATGTGCTTCAGTTGCGAATCGAAAGCCGCCGAATCCGCCAATGTCCGGTCATCCGCGGAGCCGATGGCGGCAATCGCATAAGGGTGGTCCCGAGCCGACCAAAACACCTTGACTGCATCCTCTTGCAGCATCAGCCAGACGAGCTGATCCAGGGGCGGTAAAGGAGTCTCGAGGCGAACCAGCCGAGGGAAAGCGGCGCCTGAAGCTTGAATGCGCTGAATCAGTCTGGACAGGTTGAGGTCAAGTTGGGAAATGGCCCCCTGGTACGTCATGCGTTAAACCCGTTGGTACGCGGCAGTCGTTTCCATTGACTCCTCTTCAGAGTGTATGTTGATTTAGCCGATGGATACCTTAACAAACTTTCAGATGCTTCTGAACGTTATGCTTTTCCTTTGCTATGAGTCCTTTGATCAACAATCGGTTCTGGATAGGGCGCCGCTGAATGGGGCGATCAAAAAAATAGCCGGATCGGGAGAGGGTTGGTGGGGCATGAATGGGCGATGGGCCGGTACAAGAATCATCCCGCCTCCGGAACTCTGCGGTTGAGGGAATGCTCTAAAAGCACGTTCCAGGGTACTCAAACCTTTAACGACGATTATCTATCCGAGATGGTCAATATGACACATGATCATGCCGATACGAAATGCGTGACGAAATCATCCACCGATGAGATTCCATTGGGCGCCTTTATTCCGTCTTACGTCTACAGGAGAGCGGTCATCGGAGCCGTGGAGCGTACTGGCGAGGGCTATC
>JAAUXT010070250.1_pt1 | contig 11427 bp, 16 predicted proteins | sample 7278171 | NCBI WGS metagenome assembly JAAUXT01 (sample SAMN14350112, study PRJNA611818) | marine sediment metagenome | isolation source: surface marine sediment (1.8m) | place: French Polynesia: Moorea | collected 2018-08 | reverse complement strand
TGTGTGTGTGTGTGTGTGTGTGTGTGTGTGTGTGTGTGTGTGTGTGTGTGTGCGTCTGTGACTGTCAATATTTTGCAGCGGCTGACCAAGTTTCTCAGCGTTTGCACCAGGCACACCTGCAGTCGATTATTAATTTCACTTGTGCCGCCAAGTGGGCGTGCAAACGACTTGTCTTTGGTCCTTGAGTGTGACACGAACTTGTTTTCGGAAACACCCAAGCCCCACGTCCCAACTTTCACCGACAACTGACAGCCTTGAAAAAACTCCGCACATACGAGTACGTGTGTGTGCGTGTGTTCAGGGTTTTACTCGTACTGATCTGCACATGGGTCCTTTTCTTCTTACATTCCATCAAGACTCTTCACGGCCATGATTGATCTCAACACAACTCTACGCTCTGTTGGACAAGTTTGAAAAAGGGCCAAGCAGGACACCCTGGAGCACCAATGGTGAATAGCTCTACACAGAACTAGTGCCACATTCTCACATTCACGTGTGTGCGCACACACGCGCGCGTGCTCAGTTCAACCATTTCCCTTCCCAAAAATGGGCTGACAGCTGGAGTTTGTCCAATGTCCAACTGTCTAAAAACTCTATCGGAGCGGGGAGATTTGAAATCTCGCAAAATTGACCACCCAAGTGCTTTTTGGGCAGTGTTTTTAAGGCCTAAATTTCAAGTGCATAGATAGTCTAGATCCAGAACTAGATCCACCCGGTCAAGATTCTGGTTGTCTGCAAGCTTGGGCAATCTTGCACAAAACAGGCACGCACACACCCAGACAGGGTCAGTGGGTGCAGCGAAGGTGCTCATGCACGACAATTGCAGACAGCACTCTTGCAGTGCACTCATATGACTGCCAAAGTCTGTGCACACCACATCAAACGAGATCCAGGTGCCAACAGAGTTCTGAAAGATTCTTGGACAATCGACTTTGAAAACGCGATCTGTTCGTTCGCCCAAAGCTACATTCTGCAGTGGTTGGACAGCGTGCCTCACCTTCTTCAGACGTTCTACAAGGACAACTTTAATTCCATTCTTGTCAAGATTTCTCTTTTCCAGCTCATTTCGGAGGTCCAAAACCAATAATTCGTTTAGTTTCTTCTGTTTCTTCTGTTCAGACGCGATGGACTCTTGAGCCGCCATCTTGGCTCAATTACTTTTTGCCTGGTGCCCGAGTCGTTCTCAAGTCTCGCGGCCGAAATGGGTTTCGAGACGATATGGGTGAGAGCATCACGTGATTTCGTCGTTGCCGGGCAAAAGTAAACAGAACTGTCATGGTTTCACAGACAACGACACGGTGAAGATCACGTCTGAAATTGAGCAGGTTTCAAGCGTATTTGCAACAAACTGACAATTAAAAGTTGTACAACTCTTGCATCAAAGATGTACGGAGGCTGTGACACGATGCTAGCAAGCTGTGAGGCCCCACTGGGGCTAGAAACAGATTTTAAAATGGAGACCACCTACACTGGAAATACAGGCAACGACATGGGTATCCACACCATGGGATTCAGAACCAACAAGTACAATCCGCCTGAATGGCAGGAAACAAACTACGCCAAGTATTACGAGTCATTTGCGAATCGAGATAATGCTGAGAAAGCGGGTTTCGAGTCACGAAACACGATCAAAGAAACGCAAGCCCACACTGATAAGCTGCAGGCGGAGAGCACGAAAAAGCTGGCAGAAAGACTGCATGACATCACATTTTGGAAAGGCGAGCTTGAGAGACAAATTGGAGACATGATCGACGAAACTGACAAGTTGTTGGCGCAAAAGAAGCGTTTGGAAAACGCATTGAGAGCAACCGAGATACCGTTGCACATTGCAACCGACAACCTGAACTGCAGACAGAGGAGACAGGGCGTTGATTTGGTGCAGGACGAAGTTGAACTGGCCCTTTTGAAGGTGAATCTTGCGACTGTATTCCCCACAACACTGTGTGGTCGCATGCTCTCTTTCCGCTTTTTGTGACAAACTCGTGTTTTTGTTGTTGTTGTTGTTGTTTTTTTCAGGAAGTAGAAATTATCAACAATGTGCAAGATCTGCTGAAGAAAACCATCAAGGAATCCGACGACCAAATCAAGTAATAAACCCCTCACTCATGCTTGTTCAAACACAAAAAGAACAAGCCACATTTTTGCTTTTAGTGTTTTTCAAAGTTGGTCACTGGCAACCAGACTTTCTTGCCCTGCAGGAGAAATCGCGACAGGAAGCAGGAGCTGGAGATGGACTGGAGCGACAAGAAGGAGGCGAAGGAAATCGACACAAAGTGTGGCATTCTTCGCAATGAGCACACGAACAAGCAGTTCTACCCGGGAGCCGCTCGCTTTCAGGAAATGTACGAGATTTCGTGTGCCTTTATGCACTGCAGTACAATTTTCGGCATAACAAGTGTGAACATTTTTGTCATTTTTGTCTGCATCAACAAGCGTTCTGACTATTGTCGCTTTGCAGTCAGTCAACGCCCGAGTCATGGGCGCAGTTTTCGCACGACAACATCTCGCGCGCCGAGCACGAGCGCATGGCGTCCATCCAGCTGCGCGGGCTCATCGACAACGTGCTCACGGACACGTCAAGAGACATGCTCGAGCAGAACAACGCCGTCAACCAGGCGTTCGCGCGTCGCGTGGCGGAGATGGAGGAGGCCAAAAACCAACTGCAAGACAACCTCAAACAGGTCAGAAATGCACAAACGTTTCTGCATTCTGATTGACTCACGCAATAGATCTCACACCAGTTTGAAGAAAAAGCGTCGAAACAACAATGGAAGAATTCCGTTTGCAGGTGGCTGATTCGATCGGGCAAACGGAACGCAACATTGCCGACATTAAGAAAGCGATCCGGGACAAGGAGGATCCCATGAAAGTGGCTCAAACTCGCCTGCATCTGCGCGAGTCCCGACCGAACGTTGAGTTGTGCCGGGACCCTGCTCAGTATCAGTGAGTACCTTGATAACAGTACACCTGATTGAACCTCTTTTTTGGTCGCATTGTTCAGCATTCGTCAAATTGGAGAGACGAGTGATGGACGTGTTTCGTTCCGTTGCAGCCTCGTTCACGAGGTGCACGAGATCGCCGGGTCTGTGGAGGCGCTTATAAGGCAGCTGAATGACGCTGAGGGTGCGCTCAAGAGTCTTCAGGTTAGTTTTCTGCACGTACAGGTCAAATCAACACAGAGTGCGTTGTGTGTTGTATTTCTGTGCAAGTCTGTGGTTCTGAGTTGTCACACAAACACAGCGCCTGTGGAGTGTTGCGAACTGAAGTTTTCCAGAGTGAGGCTGAAGACATTGACTCCAGCTCTCATTATTTTATCACTTTGCTTGTTTTCACAGGACGCGCGCATGAGTTTGGAGAAGGAGATCGCGATCAAAACAAACAGTATCTTCATAGACAAGAACAAGTGCATGACGCACCGTACACGGTACCCGACCGCCACGCGGCTGCAAGGGTACAACCAGTAGTGGGCACGACGCTTTCGTTGTGCGAGCACCTCAAAATCAACAAAAATATTCAGCTAAACAGCGGCAATGCGTTCGAGGCATCACAAAGGGCACCGAGTGCAATGGCTCAGAGCAATCACGTGCCTTTACCGGTGGCTCAAAAGCGTATACAGAATACATTGCCATTTTTCTGAGCATTTCGGCACCAGAGTGCAGTTTGAGACAACCTGCTTGAAGTCGGCACGAACTAGTTCGCAAGAAAACCCCAAGCCAGTCACGCCACCTTCTGCAAGTGTGCTTCAATCAATTCGGAAAATCGTTTCACGCAATGTGATTTGGAAAATAAATCCAGTATTTTCCCCCAATGTTGCAGTTTCTCAATTTTGTTCCGAGGGTTCGCTTTCATGGCTACGTTAGCGGACATCAGGAACGTCATTGGTTGTGGACAACTTTATTTGGCTTTCAAAAAGTGAAGGCGTCAATCAACATCAACCAACATCAACAAGAGCCCAACCCAGACGCTTGAAGTTCTTCACATATGAATTTGCAGCACGTTTCGGAAAAGATATTTGTACAAAACCGGCACTGCTTTCTCACTGAAACTTGATGGAACACGCCAAGACTCGAGCTGGGATGTTGTCGACATCACTCATCACTCATCGCCCGTTTCAAGCTTGTGAAAAGAGACCGAGAAAGGAACAGCCAACTTTGATGTGGGGAAGGGACAACTGAAGTTGCAGGCGAACGCAAAAAGAATCCGAGCATAACGTTTCCATTGTGTCAGTCAGTACAAGATGTTGCAACTCGTAGTTCCCGTCTTTTGCACGCGCTCACGAAGAAAACCGAGCCCGACTACAAATATTTTTATGTTTCTTACAAAGAAACAAAGAAATGTCAATGCCAACAATGACCGCACTCCGACCGCTTCCCACAAGTCCAGGGCAACACGCATAGCAAAGAACAGTGATTTGTGACTAGTCTCTGAGCGAAGGCTGAAAGATGGGTTTTGTCGCTGGAGCAATTATAACCTCCGAAAACGGAAAGCGACGCGACGCGACGCGACTTGAAACGTTTCAACATTTGCGAGAACAATGCTACTCCGGATGGTTTTCCTGACACTACCGGCTCTGATCAGTCATTGTCCCAGGCCACTTCTTGCCTCAGACGGAAAATGCGCTTGTTCCGTCTTCCACTTCCTCAGTACCTTCGGCCGCTGGTGAGCGAGTTTTTGAACGACTCGTACCTGCCCGTTTCGCGAGCACCTCCAGGGACATTCACGCCCATCATGATGTTGGCTGCCGACTCGAGGAATCCGGTGCTGCTGGCAGCCACGGAGCCTCCGCCGCCACCGCTGCCGCCGGATCCCCCGGTCCACCGCGCTCCAGACCCGCCGGCACCCGAGCCCCTGTCTGCGGAGCTCGAGCCCCAGCCTCCCGATCCAACTCCAGCGCTGCTGGATTTGCCGCGATCACCGCCACTCCACGGGTCGCGACCACCACCTGCGAACACAGCCAAACATGTTCAACACAATAGAGTCATCAAAAGTGAAACAAGCACCAGAGCAATCTACGTCATCGGGAACGAACCTGAGTAACCGCGGGCCTCGCGGCGGTGCTCGGTGCCGCCGGAGCGGAACTCCGCGGCGGCAGCCCGGCTTGACCGACGGTGCTCAGCGCTGCCGGGAGGACGGCTATCGCGCGCGTCCGAGCCGTGTGAACCCGCCGCGCGCGTGCGAGACACGTGTGCCAGTGGACGGTCCTCGTACCTGTGAAGTGAGGAGCTCGATACAGGTCTCCAGGCAAATCAAACAGGAAAACGCTGTCGACAGCTATGGGCACTTTCACTCCAGAAGCAGCGAATTGACACACACTTCACACTTTCACCCTTCAAAGCAGCGAATTGACGCACCTGCCTCCGAAGCCCCTCGGCTCCTCGCCCCGCAGTCGCTCCTCGTAGCGGCGGTCGTCACGGTCGCGACCCGACGCGCTCTCCCGCCGCAGCGGCTCGCGCCCACCGCCGCCGTGTCGACCCTCCTCGCGCGCTCCGCGACCATCTGCAGTAACACAATCAACCACAGTGGGTGAACTCCTACAACCACCGTGTACAGCGACACAACCAACCACAGTGAGTGGGTGAAATGTTGCAACAAACATCACGTGCATCACGAGCCTGACGTTCGGTAACATTTTACAATTGGAGCTGGTATCAGGAGTGTGTGAGTGAACGCACCTCCTGCGAACACGCGGCTGGCCTCCCCGCGGCGGGAGCTCTCGACGCCGCGAACTTCCCGCCGGTCGTACTTCTCCACGCGCCGCTCAAAAGACGGGACGCGACCGCCGCGAGAATCCTCATACCCAGCGCTGTACCTGTCAAGTGAAAAACAAAGAAATGAGAAACCCATTCAAACGGCCACACCAAACGCTGGCGACTGAGGAATCTTACCAGTTGCTCACCCGTCTGAACACGCATAACTCGCCCCACCTCACCTGCAGCTGGGCACAAGACAATGGAACCGAGTGATCTTCCTCACCTGTCGCTGAGCGCCGCCCGCTTCGCCTCGTAGTACGCCTCGTCGCGCATCCCGCGAGACTCGTACGTTCGCTTCATAGCGCTCCGCTCGTGCAGCCTGCAACGCAAGATTCATCCACACCACACGATCACCTCAGTGTAGCCAATTTTCGTTTGACCACGAAAATGTGGACTTGCACCCGTATCGCAATGACGGTAAATCGTCTTTTGGCAGCAATGTCACCATTTTTCTTCGTGTAAAGACCTGTGTAAACAGCCCTGCAGTCGTGAGCTGTGTGAGCTTACCGGGCCTGTTCGATCCTGCGCTGTTCCTCTCGCTCGCGCTCCATCCGCTCCCGCTCCCGCCTCTCGCGCTCCAGTCGCATGCGCTCCCGCTCGGCGCGCTCCGCGTCCATCTTCTCTCGCTCCAAGCGTTCCCGCTCGATTCTGGAAGCAACAGTTGAAACACGCGTTGTCCAAATTTCTCACCAGTTTCACAAGAGCGCAAGGCTTGTCAGATTGGTCAACTGAACGCGGGCAGGTACCTTCCACAAAGTGATCCGTTCGTTCATCCATTTTCCCAGATTCCCACTTGAATTCTCTCACATTCGACGATCTTACCTGATCCTAGTTTTCTCCCGCTCCAGGCGGATCGCCTCCTCCTTCAGTTTGCGAGCCTCCTCCAGCTGGATGCGGCGCTCCCGGTTCAGCGCGATCAGCTTCCGCCGCTCCTCTTCGCGCATGCGCCGCTCCCTCTGGCGCAGTCGCTCTCGCTCCCTCTCCTCCTGCACACAACACGGCGTGTCACGTGGTGAGTCCGAATGCGCACCGTTTTCACCCCTCGAGCTGAAGCCCTGGCATTCTCGAATATTTGGTCATCAGCAAACCCTTTTCAGGTACTATACCTTGATCTTATCAAAAGAGAGGATGTCTTTCTCTTTCTTTCCGTCTTTCTTTTCACCATCCTTCTTGTCATCTTTCTTCTGTGCCTCCCTCTTGCCACTGCTGCGCTCGCCAGAGCTCCTCTTGCTGATCTCCCCGGACTCCACTTTCTCTCCACCCTCGCGCTTGTTGCTGTCACCACGACGTCCTTCTGCTCGATGACCTGAATCATCAAACAAACTGAATCAGCCCAAAGCGTGCACATGCGTGCCGACAACTGTCATGTGACGACAGCAAAAGTGACTAAATGAGCAGGAAAGATAGTGCGTCGGGCGAGGAAACTTCAGTGATTTTCGCTCGAACCTGAATGACGTCTGGAGCTGACCGCACTCGAATGTTTCTTGTCAGAAGACGGTTTTTTGTCGCCTCCTTTCTTGTCTGCAATGGTCGGAGACATAAATGGTTCCGTTAGTGTTCACAGGTGTTTCCAGCCGTCACGACAAACAGGAAGAGAGTGACGTCAAACGCAGCCACACACCTTTGTCGTGGTGCGCGTCCTTCTTGTGGACCGCTGCCGCCGCTCCCGATGAAGCTGTTGCTGTCTTCTTGTGCGCTCCTTGCTTGCCGCCGCTGCCGCCGGCAGACGGATCTGAACGCGCCTGCAAGTAATCCGCAAGGAACGCCTTTACTTCAACGGGTTAAATTGTTCAGAAACGTTTCCAATTCAGCAACATGTGAAGCCAAACTGTGACACATCGCTTGTGGGTGTTGGCTTTTCCTCTTTCACAACCACGTGTTAAATGCTGAAAGATGCCTGCTGATACTGTCGGAAGCGTTTTCGCTGAGCTCTGTCAACACAAAACCAAGAAAAATACCGGTACGTACTCGTAGATGTTGTCTTGCACACATTTCAAAGCAGCACAGCCAACGACAACACAGATTGGGTTGGGGGTTTTATTCCACCCATTCAATCAATGGCGACACGTTTGAAAAGGGTGCTGGCAAAGTCTGCTTCACTTTTCCAATTTTTTCGAATTCACGTTTCATGAAAAGTTTCTCTCCACACCGCCCACTTCATCTCAGGCGAGTGACGGCGACTGAGGCAGGGAACATCAAACCAAACCGAACTCATAGGTACTTGCCGGGTCACCGCAGTGTCTTGGCAGTGCATGGCCAACATAGAATTTGTCCTGTAAATTGCACAGCCAAAAACAAGTTCTTTTCTGCTTGCTCAAAACAAGGCCAAAAACTTGCATGCGCACAGAAAAGTCAACCGCACGCAAAGGCAGCGGATAGTCCAACTGATGGCCGCCCAACAAAGATGGAGCTTGCATTCGTGCTCACAGGCGTCCGTCCATGAAACTGAAGACCAATGGAGTCTTTTGTCTGAGGTGTTTTGAGTGTAAACAATAAGAAAGCAACGGCAGTTGTGGTCATGCCGCACATTTGGCCCATTCAACTTTAGAAAAGTTCTTGCACGACGGCGGCTCAACCTTGACACACAAACACGCAATTGGTTTTGTAATCAATGCAAAGCTCCGATCTCACAAGATTTTCAACATCAAAAGGAAAGAAACAACAGAAGCGAAATCCAATCCGGCAAAACTCTTTTCACCTGCCTAAAGGGGAGAAGAAAATCAAGTACAACACACCCTTTCGACGGAGATCATGCGACCGGACAGCTCGGTACGGTGCAGGTACTGGATGCACCGCGAAGCTTCGTCGGCCGATCCCATGGTGACGAGTCCGTAGCAACGCGACCCTGGGCTACGAGCGTTCGTGACCACCTTCGCGCCCTCCACCTGCACGTTCAAAAGGAACATTTTCTTTGTTTGTGCGACTGATTGTGTGTGTTCACAGTTCGGTGCCTCAATGTGAAAAGCAGCCAAATATGTTCGTTACTCAACACAATCTCAAACACATCGTGGCAGCAGGGTAGATCCAGGGAAGGATAATAGCGTCATCCCTGGCCCCGGAAACACAAGTTCACCCCCGCCCCCTATTTTTGCACGGCAGCATTTCCACAGAAACAGTTGAATGAAGGCAACCGACCTTTCCATGTTTGGAGAAGAGAGCCTTGAGATCCGTCGCCTTTGTTGAGGCAGATAGTCCGCTCACCCACAGGTTACGGCCGCTCGTGCTTTTCGCTACAACACACAGAGAAGTATACGACTACAGTGCTGCGTTGGGACACTTCCAAAAACAAAACTTGGTGAATTGCCTGACACAGTACTCACATTTTCCTTCTTTGGAACCAGTTTTGCCGTCTTTCGTGTGGCTGGAAAAATACAAAGGAGCCAAGTGAACAGACGTTCATGTTCGACAGATTCAACGGTGTGTGTCGAGTGAGCCCAGTGTGAAAGTGTGAAACTACTCGTACAATCGTGAATGTTTGGTTCCACTTCGAGTTTGTGTGCCCTGCGAACCCTGCCCCATTGCCTGTCTTCCACAATCAGTCCTCGTGGTTGGAAACTCAAATCTTTTGGACGTGTGGACAAACAACTGCTGCTCCTTGAAAGTCCTCAGCAAAGCCGGACGGGAAGGCGCCGCTAATTTCAGCAGCCGACGCTTATCAATCCCTTCGCTCGCTGGGATGGTTCTTTGACGACTTCGTTTCAGGGAAAAGATTTCTTTCTTCACAAGAGACCCGACGAAGGGTTTGCCTCGAGATGCCAGGACGGTTGATCAGAACTCTAGCTCCAACAAGAGACTGCTTGCCATTCGGCGGGCGCGTCTGCGGGTTTTATACAAACCAACCTCTTGGTTTTCTCGCTACCCTCATTTTTAGCTTCGGGCGCCGATTTCGCGTCTTCCTTCTTCTGCGTCTGATCGCTCGTAGTTGCCGCGGCGCTCGACGACGACGTAGCCGCCACCGAGCTGGACGCCGGTGCCGGGGTCGTCGTGGCGGCGGAATTTTCTTTGTCTTCACCAGAGTCGGGTGCCGAGGCAGCGACACTGCCAGCAGCACTGGCTCCGTCACTGTTCGCCGCCGGAACTTTGCTTTCCGTGCTGGCGCCGCCAGCAGGTGTCGCTTTGTCAGCAGCGTCTTCCTCGACGGCGTCATTCCCGACGTCCTTGGTGGCGTCCTGAATGAGGTCTGGGTCGTTGCTGGCGTTACGCAACGGCGTCCCGAGGATGTCATTGTCGAGGGTGTCGTTATCCAGCGTGTCGTCCACGTGCACGATGAGTGAGAGGTCGTCGTCTTTTCGTTCCCCGGTGGAGCATCCCAGATTGACCGTGTCTTCGGCGGTGAAGGGGCGGCGCACAGGGACGCTCGTTGGCGCGGGCGGAGTTGGCGCCCGCGACCCAGTGCCGTCCCCGCTGCCCGGGCAACCATCACCGCCATCCTTGTCTTCATCCATTCTTTCTTCCTCTTCTTCCTCACCGCCTTCTGCAGAAATGAACAACTTAAATATGCATCAGCAATACCACTGTAAACCTGGAGTGGCTCCTTGCACCATACTTACGACCGCTCGTCTGACCACGCTGTCTTCACCAGCACTCAATGACTGAAGGAAATGACAGCACAGCGTTGGTTTGCTGGTTCGTTCAACTCCTATTTGCATCTTCAACGACACCACTGCCTCCCGAACTCGCTCAGACAGCTCCGCTCGTCACCGCACCAGCAACGCCGGCTCGAACAAAGCACCGTGAACTGTAGTCGTTGCTCTCGTGTCTTCTCTCCCAGTCGGCTTTAGTTTGTGTCGCCATTCATCAGTTTCTCCATACACGGTTTCACTCGACAGATGTGAATTTGACAACAGTTCCTGAGTCAGCCAATGACGGCTTGTTGGCAACGCAGCTGCAACACTTGTCATCAGATTCCCTCTGTGCTGTGGTCTACGTGTCCTGTGGTCCTGTGGCTCACAACCAACATCCCTGTTGTCCATCACAGCAAACATCAATGGGATCACACGTTTTCAATACATTCTCCTGCGAAGTGCTCGGGGCTGAGCAAGTCCGAAGATGTTCGGCCGAAAGCAGCACCGTCCTGGAGTGCAATTCCACCGTCTGCAAGAGATGCCCCCCCCCCTTCCCTCCCGTCTTTCCCAACCCCTCACTTGGACAGAAGCTCTTCCTTTTCACCGTGGTAAGCCTTTCTACAAACCCTCATTCAAATGAAGCCTTGTTCCTACCTGTTTCAGCGTCCACACTCCCGTTGACCGTCTCGCTTCTGACCATCTGCAACGCACAAGTTTAAATTACTGTATTGCAACAGAATGACCCAGAAGAAAATATTTCCGCGAGAAATGTGTTTTCAGAATGCAACCTCATCTGCGAAAACCAAGAGCAACCGTCTTCTTGAACCGAGACGCGATTTGTGGCGAGAGGAAAATTGCAAAGTTGAACGCCAGCCTCAACAAAATCAATAACAGCTGCCACGAACACAATTCTTTCATCACCTGTTTTGCAATTTGAAAACACTGGAAAATATCCTGTTGTCATTTGAATTAAATCTGAATATGAATTAAATTTTTCGTGATATCACAGCAATAACTAGACTTTCAAGTAGACAATCAGCCGCGGGCAGCGTACATAGGCAGGACAGCACTTGTCCCAATCCACCAATGCCCCAGTCAGCAATGTGTCCGAG
>JAAUXT010044963.1_pt1 | contig 11427 bp, 8 predicted proteins | sample 7278171 | NCBI WGS metagenome assembly JAAUXT01 (sample SAMN14350112, study PRJNA611818) | marine sediment metagenome | isolation source: surface marine sediment (1.8m) | place: French Polynesia: Moorea | collected 2018-08 | reverse complement strand
GGCAGACATTGTGACTGCTGGTCTCCAAAGGATGAACTGGAGGAAACTCAAACACCCTGCTTACTCCCCAGACTTGTCTCCTGCGGATTTTTTCCTTTTTCCTTACTTGAAAAGGATCCTGCGCAGACACCAGTTTGGCTCACTTGACATCCTAACAATGGCAATTGACAGAGAACTTGGCCATATCCCACTGGAGTTGTGGAGGAAATGTTTCACTCAGTGGCGTGTCCGGTGTCAGAAATGCATCATGAATGTGGAAAGGCAATTACTTCGAGGGCATGAGAAACCCACCTCCGTGAAGTAAAAGTTCTCACAGTGCTTTGTTTGTCAACAAGTTAATGTCTCAGTTGCGCAACTTTTCTGTACAGGTCGGCCAAAACAGGCAAAACTGTGTTAAACACCCTCAACATGTCGACTGTCGCTTGGTCATGCTGTTCTTACAATTAAATGATAGATCCTCGTATACACGGGTGAAAACGGTACTCGCAGAACACGACTTCACTCCTTGTGCACAAAAGGCAATGTCTTGTAATAGTCATAATCCAACGGGTGGGCACTGGGGCAACTGGTTTTCATCTCGATCCACGCATTCAGACATTCAAGTGTGAGAGGCTGGTGGTCCCGGTAGAATTTGTTGGCGAACAGCTCTCGCCTGGTGATGAGGGTGGGCAAGTCCTCCACACCGAACACGCACGTGCCACGCCTCCACATCCCGCGACACTTGTCGACGCCGCCCCACGCTACGAACACCGCAAGCCACGGTTTCTCGTTTGGAATGCCTGACAAAGAAGAAAGCAGAGCTTTGAACACGGCAATATCGCGAGGGCAACTCAGGGGAAGGGGGGGAAGCGTGATACCAACTGAATAAAACGAGTACGCAGCAATCATGGGTGACAACTACTCGGACTTCTCAGCACTGATCAGCACCCCGCTCCCAAAACTTGTGCCTGTTTTGTGATGATCAGGGTGAGCACCAATGAGAATCCACAGCAGTGATCCCTCCGACAGACAGACAGACAGACAGACAGACAGACAGAGACAGACAGACAGACAGACAGACAGACAGACAGACAGAAAGAAACCAAACAATGATCAGGGTGATTGCCACTGCAGTTCTTTGCCAGTGCATGACTCGAGTTCACGCTCCAAAGGACGCACCTGTCTGAAAACCCACAGAACGATGGGTTGCACTGCTTTGTGCGAAAATGAGGAAAGCTTTCTTGTCGAGACCATTTCCAACTCAGAGAAAAAGCTGCCCAATTCAGAACCAAATTTTTCGATGCACCTCTGCTGACCGTTTTGAAGAAGCAAACATCAAAACAAACTGACCGTGCAGTTCATGTGTGAAAGACAGAAGACATAGAGGTCCGGTAAGAGAAGCAGTCCCGGCGAAAAAAATTTCCTTTGGAACAGACATCACCTCAAGCGCGTCCTGTTTGTTTCGGCTGGCGGTGTCCAAAGGGAATTTTATCGAACACCATTTAAGATTTGCGGATGCCAAATGTTGTTGCCACACACACTGCCCTTACCTATTCAGAAAATGGGCGTTGTGTTCTCACAAATCCAAGTTTTCACCTCTTCGCACTGGATGCAAGACAAATTTTGTGAAGACACAAAGTTCCCACTGAGTTTACCCAAAGTTGTTAAAGCGCACCTTCTTGGTGTGCAAGAGATTTGAAACAAGGAATCTCAACTTGATGGTTTGACACTTTTGCACTTTGGTTGCCCTGACTTGTGCCTGACAAACACGTAACCAACAGACAACAGGAGATTGAGAAAATCCTTGGCTGTGCCTCGGATTCATTGATCTCCTGTTGTCCGTTGTTTACCTGCAACGTAAATTTCGTTCTTGTCTCGATGGGCAAGATTTTACTTCGTAATGACTCGTTCTCGTACTCAAACTGAAAGCAATTGCCAAACATGTCACGCTCACCAATAAATCCTTCGAACGAAGCATATTTTGAGCAGCTTTGAATACGGCGGGGCCTGTGTTGGGAAAAAAACTCTCCTCCATCCGCGTGCAACCCAAAAAGCAATTTTGTGGCCGACTACTTGGAAAGCTGGAATTGGCGGTGTCAGCCACCTGCCTAATCTCTTACCTGCATAACTTCCAGGTGCTTTGACGTGCGGGTTCACGTAGGTGTGATGCAAAGTGGCCCAGAAATGCTCGTCAGGCGAGTAGGTTGTCCGGGACCATTCCAACAGCCGCTTGGCTTTGTTGTCGGTGAGAATAAATTCCACAAATTCCCGACTGAAAACTCCATAAGCGCTGCCACGCACAATGTCGATGTCATCCGGTGGGGGTGGGTTTCTTTTCCCGTCCACAGTTTCCATTTTAGAATCCTTTTCACGCCAAACTTTTTCGAAGCGAGTTCTGATGATCCTTTTGCCGAATATTCCTTCAATGTCGTTGGAGCCATTGTAGATTTTGAGAATGCGAACCAGCTCAGCGTTTGTCTTCAGCGGGAAGGCTTGCCCGGCCAAATTCAACAAGTACCGCCACGGCCGGCTGCTTGACACCAAATCCTCCATGCAGTTGATATCTGCTTGCAACCGTGAAAACCCAGCGTACACCACTTTTTCCAGCTTTGAAGCCACAAACACGTTGGAAAAACAACCAGCCAACTCCCTTGTCGCTTCTATCAAAGACTGGGGTGATTTGCCGTCAACATGAATGCAATAAACATTCTGGGGCCTGTAGATGGCTCTCAGCAACCGCTCAACCTGATTGAAATCTTTGTGCATGATGATATTGAAGGCAATGGGAAATTCTGCTTCTTCTTGGGTCCCTGCTGTCAAGTGGTATCCATGAGATTGTTTGAAGTGGCTGCAGTTTTTGAACTGCGGTCGCAAATCACTGTCACTTGCAAAAAGCTGCTTCTGATTCTCCATCCATTTTCTCGCCTGGTCAAAGACGGGATATCCAAAGGGAGAATACAGGAGATTGTGACAGGTAATTTTTTTGCAGAGTTTGGACGTGCACGTTCTTGGTACTTGGAACAAAGTTTGACTGTCGCAGGCCAAAGGGGTTGAAATCGGGACTTTCAAGTCAGTTTTCTTGCCTCCACTCAAGTTCTCAAAGGATGCATTGTGCACCTTGACTAGAGATGAACGCCGACCCTGTTCAAGCGGAAGAATGTCCAAAGAATTCAAGAAATCGTTGCCAAGTTCTTGAATTGGGATCTGAAAAGAAAGGAAAATTCCCCACATGAAACTCAGGCGCCGTTCGATTTGAGCGATCTAGCAACCCGGGTTGCAATGGGTTGGTACAAATAAAACGGATTTTGGCCAACCAAGATCGATCCACAGCAACCCGCCAATGAGACGGGTTGCTGTTAGGGTTGCTCGGGATCGATTGCTGCAACCCGGGTTGCAAAATCGAACAAGGCCTTACGAGTCGCAATCTACTGTTTCAACGCAGAGTTTGTGAAAGTAACCGAAAAAAAGGACGGCTTTGTTTGCGGTAAAACACAAGCAGGGCCACCTCTTCAATGGAAATGTCGTTTGCATGGAATGGAGGGTTGTCGTAGTCTGCAGAGCGACCACGGAAGTCCAGGTAGATGAGAGCCCGCAGCGCACTGTACGTCACGAAGCTGAACACGGACAACAGCGCAGCGCGGCAGATGGTTTGTTGTCGCGCTCTCATTTTCGTGCTGCCGTTTCCCCATGTCTTCCGTCGACTGTCAGACAATGAATAGCTCCATCATCTGAAAGAGACGCCCAGCTCTGTCGGACACACAAAGCTACATGTTCATTGAACTTTGTGGTCGGAAATGACAAAATGTCAAGTTTTGGAGTCCACCCAACATGCTACGGGGACAGCATTGAGAAAAGCAAAGTCGAACTTGGCAGACACACACACACACACACACACACACACACACACACACACACACACACACACACAGTGTTCCACACCTGCACAAGAAAATCTAACACAGATTCAGCATATCTCGCCTGTCTCATTGTTTGCAAGGGATGGGCTCATCACGGGGGCAATTTCAGAAAGATAATTATGTATTCTAGATAGCTGTATGCAATCAGATATATCCACTCATCAATGGAAACAAAACACTTGCCCCACCACCCAAAGGACAAATCAGCTTCCTTTTAAAACTTGAATTATCGCTCATTTTCCAAAACCTATCTCCAGATTCCCGTAGAAAGTGACTAGCGAGCATGTCTTTCAACAAAACATACCCGGTTTGGTCTCTAAAATCTTCAGATTTTGCGTTCAATGAAGTGCGGTTCGAAATGGCGTGATCCTATCTGCTGGAGGACGTGTTTGAGAAGTTTGACAGGTATTTCGATGAGGTCATGTTTGTTTGCCCTGAATTTTGATCTGCTGCTAAGTAAACTTGAGTTCGATTTTCAGGGGAACTGAAAGGCCCAGTTGATTTCAGGTGCAAGAGCATTGCGCGTGGAGACAAAACCTGGTGCTCTCGCAGAGAAGACAAGCAGAATCTTGAAAATGCCGGTCGACAAGAAAGGGCATTGGCAGCGAGACAAGTCTGAATATCACGGTCAGATAACAGGTGAAACAAACTTTCATGTTTATGACAGGTGCTGTGCAGTGATATCACAAACGATCAGTTGGGTATCTCAGAAGAGACTGTCTTCTGAGGCGGGAATCTCCCTGTTTATTGAGACATTTCACACCATCTAGTGGTGGTTCTGACAAATCAGGTCAGGTGTGTCACACCACACTCCTCCCCAACCAGGGGGTACTGGCCTCAGTGGTTATTTTATGTTTCAATAACATTTTACAAGCTACATCTACATGCAGAAATTTGCCATTATAGGCTGATTTCTCTCAAATATTGAGTGAATATTCTGGCTCTGGCTGATTCCCTCCCCCCAGGGGGTGTGGGAACCAGAGTGGTATCACATGACTGGGAAAACCCTCTTTTCAAACATGGATGTAAAACAGGTGGAGGCAATCAAGGCCTTTTCTGCTCTGAGACAAGAGATAACCAGACATCTGCTCATTCAGGCTGATAGATTGAATTGCCCAGCTACTGATTGGTGAGTGATCAATCTGGTGATCGATCATTTTTATGGATTAGCCCCATGTACAATGCAATTGATCAAGCAGCTGGTGAAAGAGATAGAGGAATCATGCCGTTGAGGTCAGTCTGATGGTTTTCCTGATTCAAGTCGCACCACAGGGTATCCCAGAAGAAACTGCTCTCTGAGGCGGGAAACTACTGATTTGTTCAGACATTTCACACTATCTAGTGGTGGTTGTGACAAATTCAGGTCAGGTGACATTGCACCACACTCCTTGGGACCCTATCAGGCACTGGCCTTCGTGGCTATGTTTTATGTTTCAACATAATTTCACAGAAATCATCTGTACAGAGAACAGCCAGTTTTAGCCAATTTCTATGAAATATCACTGCAGAAGAAGCCTCACTTTGTCGCACACAGCCCTTGGAGTTAAGGTTGGAAGGGCCATGGTTGGGTCATCACTCATGAAAATTCTGTGTGGATGCATGGCCAGTGCCACCCATGCCTCTTCTGAGTTCTCAGATGAGTGCAGGTCCACTTGAGCTACCTCAGTCAACAAAACCAGCTCCCTGTGGCTGTTGAAGATGAATGGAAAAAGGAATTCTGTGTGGTACCAAATTGCATTTTCCTTCAAATTTGACACCAGCTTTTCACAGCCCATTTTCACCAACAAACAATGCATGGATCTCACTGATTTTGGTACCACAGTGTGAACAAACACCTCAGCTTTCATGTAGTGATATCACAAACACACAGGTTGGTATCTCAGGAGAGACTTCCCGAGGGTGGGAACCTCCATATTTATTGACCTCTTTCCAATCACACCATCTGGTGAGCAATGGTTCTAACATTTGAGGCTGGTGTGTCACACCACACTCCTCCCCCACCAGGGGGTAGAGGGGTTTAACTACAATTTTTAATATTCTGAATATTTTTATAATAATTAATTAGATAGAAAATGGATGCATAATAGCACAATATTACTATTTTGCTGGCTTCAGCCTACATGCCTCCCCCCATGGGGGTATCACATGATCATGTGACCCCTTGAGGTTTTCCTTTTTAAAATGGCTACCAACCAGGCTCGTATCATCACCAATACAGAAATTGAGTTATTAAGTTTCCTTAGGCAAAATATCATAAGAAAATTGTTGGAGGAGGCTAATGCACAGCAGAGAGATAAGAGAGACCCTTTGGTGATTGCAGCAGTTGTCTCTTACTTCAACTTGGGGCTGGCACCACATGGACTCTTCCATAATTTGGTGCATCAACTTGCCCACTCATTCTAAGGTGAGTCGCATGGTTCTACTTCATGTCACCCCACATCAATCTACATACTTTTTGGTGATTTGCACTGGGCACCAGTCAAGCGCAAGCACAATAGGCATCCTCTACCAAAAGTTGTGTACAGCAATTTCTCTATGAAAATGGTGCTCAATTGTGTTTATATTTGGTCTGTAGATTTTTTTTTGATCAAGGATTAGGCACCAGTAAGGAATTTGATCAAATCAATTTGCTAAGAATGTTCTAATTTGTGTTCCATTTTCCACTTATCTGATAATGTTGACCTTTGTCCTTGTCTGAACAACCCCAGGTGCAAATCACGAGAGCTCCATGGAGCTATTTTTGGAGTGGTCCAGACATGGTACAGAGCACAATTCTGCTATTCTCCTCTTGGAGGAATTTTGATTGTGAAACAGTGACAGCTCCAGCACCCTGATTTGACATCATAGTCACGCTCTGAAGTCATGAAGCATGCGCTGTGACGTCATATTGTTTTGTTTATTCCATTTGGTAACAAGCAAAAAATTCCATAGAGAATTAATTATTCAAAATTAAGTTTTCACGGGAAGAAGAATGAGAAAGAAGATAAATATTTTGTATAGGTAAAGTGTCATGAAGACGCAGAATTCAAAATTAACACGCTTAACACTGAAAAAGTGAATTTTCGCAGACATGAGCTGTCGGGAAAAAATTTTTCAAATTTGAAAAAACAAGATGTTGGGATGAAAGAAGAAGAACAACAGTGAATCATCACAAAAGAAAAGAGAAGCAGAAGACGGATCCGGTGAGTCAATAGATAGCAGGTTGAGCAGAATCCGGCAGGATTCAAAAAGGGGAGAAAAACAAGACGAATTTGCTGAATGTTTGAATTCGGAGAGAAGCGGGTCCAGAAGCAGAAAAAAGGTGAATTGTCAACAAATGAACACAGGGGAATGCCCAGAGCCAAAGAGAAAGGCCAAACTGCATGCGTCTGCCAGAGTTGATGAACTCAACTTGTCTGAAGTGAATGATGAGAGAACGGAATCCAGTATGGAAGAGGCCATGCGAGATTTTGAAGAGGTTGACATCAGGAGTGGTTCTCTGGATAGTGTAGTTTCAGAGGCCAGAACGGTTTATTCTGAAGCAGCTTGTTCTTACAGTTCTGAAAGCAGAGCGGAGCCTCGAGTGAGGCAAGTCCAGATTTTGAGTCCAAACTCGGGGAGTGTGACAACTCCAGGTCAAAAATCAATGGCTGAGCTGATCGTGGATGCAATGAAGAATGAGAAGGTCAGAAAGGAGGTCGAACAGTTACAGAACGCACAGAGCCAGGTGATGGAGATCAGATCAACAGCAAGCCAGTCAGATGAATATCTGAACATGGCACAATTGGAGCCAGCACGAGAAGTGGACCCCTTCAGCATCCTGGACAGGCTTTCCGGAGGTGGCAGGTCAACAAACTGTATGTCAAGTGTTCTTACAGGAAATGAAGACAAACAACAGCGCGTATCCGGACCAGGTGAGAGGAGCAAACCGAGACCTTCAACATCCACCGCAGGTGTGGAAACAGGTGAGCAATTGCGCAGTGCAAAAGGGGTGAACCTGAGCAATTTGATTGGGCCTGATATTCACTATCATGTTTTCGCACATTTGGATGACAAGTTGGTAGAACTGATTATGGAAGGCAAATACATTGATTTTGCAAAACTCTTGGTGAGCGGGGCTCAACTGGAAGATGAGGAGGATACTCAGCAAGTAGTCAACAGAGGAGGGGTAGCAACTTTTGTACCTGTTCGGAAAGCTTGAAGAATAACAGATCTGTCAACTTGGGAAGAGGCGTTTCGGATCTACATGGCATGTTATTGCATGAACCATCTAAATAGAGCAGTTGAAATGGTGCAATATGGAGCCACAATCGCCCGAGTGGCAAGAAAGACCAGATGGCCATTGGTCTACAATTATGACAAATTGTTCAGAGCCAAGATGTCAAAGTTTCCAACATTGAGTTGGGGGAAAATTGATGTAGACAGCTGGGTGATGGAACTCACAGATGGAGAGCAAAAAGGAAGAGAGTTTGGCAGGGGGAATCAGAGGAAGGAAGTCTGCAGAAGGTACAATGAGCGAGGAAATTGCTCATATGGAAGGAATTGTAGATATGACCACAGGTGTAGTGTGTGTGGCAAACCAGGACACCCTGCTGCAAAGTGCTACTTCAGGTCAGGAAGGAACAAGGAAGACAGGAAGGAGAAATCCTTCAGAGAGCCCAAGGGTGGCAAGAGAGAGAAGGACAGAGATAGAGACTAAAAAACCCCCAAAAAACTAAAGAAATTCTGATGTATTTTCAGGCATACACCTGGATGTGATGGGCCCATCAGAAGGTAACTATGACCAAACCTCTATCATAACACCTGTAAAATAGGCATCTTCTCAAAGTTGCTAAAAATTTCAGACTACTCAGAGGAAGAAATCAAGTGGATTACAAAAGGGTTCAAGAAAGGATTCAGGATTGGTTTTGAAGGGGACAGAGAATCCTCTAGGATGGCAAAGAATTTGACAACTGGGACACAAAATCCTAACACCTTGCGGAGCAAAGTCATGAAGGAGGTCAAACTTGGAAGGTCAGTTGGTCCATTTACCCACCCACCACTGAGCCCATTTTGGCAGTCACCACTAGGACTGGTACCAAAGAAAGATACAGAGGACATGAGGATGACTTTTCATCTCAGCTATCCCCATGGGGGGAAGTCAGTGAACTCTCAAATACCCAAAGAAGAAACAACAGTCAACTACCCTGAGTTTGATGATGCAGTGAAGATGTGCATCCAGAAGGGGCAGGGATGCTACATGGCAAATCAGACTTGAAGTCAGCATACAGGAACCTACCCATCCACCACAAAGACCACCATCTGCTAGGGATGAAAGTACCCCACCCATTGACTATATGTATGACAAGTGCTTGCCTTTTGGGCTCAGCTCTGCATGTAGTATTTTCCAAAGGGTGTCTGATGCTCTGGCACATCTGGTTTCAAGCAAGACTGACAATCCAGTTGTCAACTACCTGGATGATTTCTTCTTCGCTGACCAATCATACACAACATGCAAAGAACAGTTGGACACATTCACCAGAACAATGGACACAGTGGGTTTCCCCTGGGCCCCTGAAAAAACAGCATTGCCAGCTCAAGAAATGGAATTTCTGGGTTTGGGACTGAACTCCAAGAAACAAACCATTACAATACCAGAGGACAAGATCAAGAAGACAAAGACCTTGATTGAAGATTTTCTACAACACAGAACCAGGAGGGTGAAACAATGTCAAGCTTTGGCTGGGACCTTGAATTTCTTGTCCAAAGCAATTGTGCCAGGTAGAGCATTCACAAGGAGATTGTATGATGCAATACCAAAGAATCGAGTACCAGACCATCATGTGAATGTTTCTGCAGCAGTCAAAAAAGATTTGACTGTATGGCTACAGATGATTGCAGCCTCAGACTGCCACAGGCCATTTATGGACTTCACAGTGCAGAAGGCTGAGAGCCTTGGAATTTACACTGATGCCTCAGGAAGTGCAGAACTTGGATTAGGCTGTGTTTGGCAGAACCCTTGGATAAGCCTGCAGTGGCCATCAGGTTACATCAGGAAGCCAGGAGTACTACCAAGCATAGCTTTCCTTGAGCTCTATGCAATAGCAGTGGCAGTGCTCAAGTGGGGACACACAGTAGCCAATATGAGAGTGCAGTTGGAGTCTGACAATCAGTCAGCAGTGGCCATGGTAAACAATAACACATCCAAGTGCCCACATTGCATGGTGTTGGTGAGACACATAGTCCTACACAGTATGAAGTACAACTTCAGAATATTTGCAGAGTACAAACCAGGAAAAGACAATATTTTGGCTGACAGCCTATCCAGACTAGACTACAAGACCTTCACAGAGCATGCACCCCCAGGGATGGACACAAAGGCTTCACAACCACCAGAGAAAATCTGGCCACCTAGAGGGGATCTGGACAAATTTAAAAAAAAAAAAGCACAACCAAAAAAAAAAAAAATTAATAAAAAACAAGAATTGTTATTTTCAGCAAACACACCAGACCACATATCAGTGTAGAGGATCCACAATTTCAGTGGCATCACTCAGATCAGCCTTGGAGCAGTTGAAACAGAAGGGAGTACAGGGCAGTACATGGAAGCAGTATTCAGCTGCCTGGAACCATTTCACAGCTTTTCTAGCTAAGCTGGATGAGCCAGTTTTCAGCTGGGAGGACAGACTGATGTTATTTGTAGTACACATGGTGGAGGAGTGCAAAAGTCCAGCAACTATCAGGAGCCATTTGACAGGTATAAGATACCTCATGAGGCTGGAAGGCATAGAGCTACAAAGCAACAACTTTTTATACAATGTCATCCTCAAGGTTTGCAACAAGCTAAGGGCAGAATCAGGAATGATCTATGTGAGAATTCCATTGACAGAGTGTCTGACCAAGAAACTGGTAGCAGCAATTCAGAGATTCCCAATGTCATCATATGACAAACTCCTGTATTCAGCTGTAATATGCACAGCATATTATGGGCTATTCAGAATAGGGGAGGTGATTGACTCACAGCATGCCATGAGATTGGAGAACATGCAAATAAATCCAAGGACCCTTGGAGTCAAAATCAAGGTGACATCCTCCAAGACCATGAGGCCAGGTGATCTGCCTTGGACAGTAAAGATCAACAAAGATGACAGCCCTTTGATACCTGTCAATGAAATACTGCACTCATTCTGGCAGGTGAGGCCATCAACTTCAGCACACTCACAATTTTTTGTGAAGTACAACAGGAAACCACTCAGTCAACCTGAGTTCAGAAAGAGACTTTCCACAGCACTGAAATTGGTGGGGCTACCAGACGACAAATACAACACACACAGCTTCAGAATTGGAAGGGCCACAGACTTGTTCAGAAGGTCATACCCTCTGGAACAAATAAAAAGACTGGGAAGGTGGAAATCTGATTCAATCTGGAAATATATCAGATAAAAAAAAAATTAAAAAAAATTCAACTAGATGTTGCGCGCAACCAAATATTGGCCGATGAAGCGTTCCAAGGGCAAGAATGAGTGTTCCAAGGGCATACAGTGTTCCAAGGGCACATACAATAGCAAGAAAT
>JAAUXT010089052.1_pt1 | contig 11429 bp, 20 predicted proteins | sample 7278171 | NCBI WGS metagenome assembly JAAUXT01 (sample SAMN14350112, study PRJNA611818) | marine sediment metagenome | isolation source: surface marine sediment (1.8m) | place: French Polynesia: Moorea | collected 2018-08 | reverse complement strand
TTTTATAAAGTTTAAAGTTATCCTATTTTGGCCAAGCTGTGGTCAGATTGGAAACAAGCTGCTGCAGTACCAAAACCAAACAAATAAAATGGGGAGGAGTGTAAGGCATGACGTCAGCGTCACAAGATATTCGGACGTTGTTGATCGGCAGAACGTATACACAAACCAAAAGGAAGTGTCACTCTAATTTGGTTCACACACGCACGCACACACACACACACGTACACACACGTAGGCATTGCAGTGTCCAACAGTATCATGTCACCTGTCATCTGTCGTTTTTCAAAGATCAAGGTAAAATATGTGTGCTCAAATGTGAACACACGCCCACACACACACATGCATGCACACACGCACACACAAAAGACAAGTGTTTTGCCTCAAAATTCACATTTTTGTCAAAGAAAAAACTTTTGTGCCTTTCTTTCTATTTTGGACATTCTGCACTCGCTGACGCAAAAGAAACCAAACAAACACCATCTCTAGAGAAATAGTCTGAGTTCATTTATTTTTTTGATTTTATCTTCGAGAACGGTGAAGTAACAAAGACCATTTAGCGAGCATGAAAGACAAAGAATAACAACACACTTTTCAAAAGAAAAAATTTAACCCTTCCAAGCCCAACTTGTTTTTTCAGTTTCGATTTAGCCTCGTTGTGGTTTTGTCAACAATTAAAAATACAGTCAAAGAGCTCATTATGAACACGTGCTGATCAGTGTAAAAATACAGGCCTCTGATTGGCTCTTGTGTGCCAACGTAATTTTGACCAATGAGGGAACAGAAATTCCAGATTCTTGGGGGAAACACTGATTGGTAAAACCCAAAACACTTTCTGACCAATGAGAGAGCAGCAGTGAACAAAGCAGAGTTTGCCAGCCTGTGATTGGATGATTCAACCAAACGTGATTTTGACCAATGAGAGAGCAGCAATGAGGAATGCAGCTCTTTGGTTGGTTGTTAAGCCGGAGTTGTTGCCATGGAGATTGGGGTTCCCGTCGTCAGGGTTGAAGAAGGAAGTGACGCAGTTGCTGTTGGAGGCGACGTACTTGGTCATGGTACCGAGAAACGTGTTACACATGCCTGCAGAAAGAAATGAGGATGTGTGGGTGTGTGTGACAGGTATGCGTGCAGAGTGATGATGGGAAATAACAATAAGGGCACTTATGACTGGTGGGATCTTGGGGTCGGACCTGAGGCTCAGCCGATGGTGCGACTTCGGAGTCCTGTGTGTGTGTGTGTGTGTGTGTGCGTGCGTGTGTGTGCGTGTGTGCGTGCGTGTGTGTGCGTGTGAGTGTGTGTGTGTTTATGCATGTGCATGTGTGCATGTGTGTGCGTGTGAGTGCATGTGAGTGTGTGTGCGTGTGTGTGTGCATGTGTGTGAGTGTATGTGTGCGTGTGTGTACGCATGTGCATGTGTGTGCGTGTGAGTGTGTGTGTGTGCGTGTGTGTGTGTGTGCTGGATCCGCCACATACAGACAACAAAAGAAGTTCTGTCTGCCTCTGTCTCCGTGTGTGTGTGCGTGTGAGTGTGTGTGTGTGCGTGTGTGTGTGCTGGATCTGCCACACACAGACAACAAAAGAACGTTTGTCTGCCTTGGCATGCTGTCTGTCTTCAAACCCCTCTCCTTCTGCATGTGTGTGTGTGCGTGTGTGTGCCTCTTTTGTGCGTGTGTGTGTGCGCGCGTGTGTGCGTGTGTGTACGTGTGTGTGCGTGTGTGTGCGCATGTGTGCATGTGTGTGGGTGTGAGTGCGTGTATGTGTGCGTGTGTGTGTGCCTCTTTTACCCTCAGAATCCCAAAATTTGACATTTTATCAGCGGGCCACAGCAATGAAAGCTAAACCTCTCCACTCCAGACAGACCACCGGAGCAGTAGCCAAACGTCCCTACTCCAGACGGACCACGGCAGCAGTAGCTAAACGTCCCTACCTTCTCCGTTTCCGTAGAGCTCCCCGATCGTCTGACACTCGGAGTCGTCCGGGCAGATGGACTTGTGGGTCACAATGAAGTCTGCAAGAAAAGACAGACACGCGTCACCTCCGGGTTTACTGCATCTGAGGGTGGCTCTATGGACTCACACACGCACACACGCACACACGCGCATACACACACGCACGCACACTCACACACAGGGGAAACATGTGAGCTTCACCGCAAACACACACACACACACAAAAACACACACACACACATGCATCTCTCTCTCTCTCTCTCTCACACACACACACACAAACACACACACACAAACACACACACACATGCAGCTCTCTCTCTCTCTCTTTCTCTCACACACACATACAAACACACACACACACAGAGGAACATGCTGAACCCACAAACAAACACACACACACACACACACTTACACACGCACGCTCTCTCACACACAAGAACCCACCCTGCTGGTTCTTCATGCAGAATCGGTCGTTTTTGCACGCTTCAAAGACGGCATCGCAGAATGACCCGCAGACGGGCAGCCCCAGGGCAAAGGCGGGGAAGTTCGGGTCCTGCCAGTACTGCAGCATAGGCTCGCAGTTGTACATGCAGCCCCACGCCTACAGAGAAAGGTGCGTGTGAGTGTGCGTGTGTGTGGTGTGTGCGTGTGTGTGCGAGAGGGTGGGGTCCTCCCAGTACTGCAGCATCGGCTGACAGTTGTACATGCAGCCCCAGGCCTGCAAGGGAAAGATCAGGGTTGGGTTGAGTTTGGTTGGGTTGGGCTGGGCTGGGCTAGGTTGGGTGAGGTTGGGTGAGGTTGGGTTGGGTTGGGTTGGGTTGGGTTGGGTGAGGTTGGGTTGGGTTGGGTTGGGTTATGTTGGGTGAGGTTGGGTTGGGTGAGGTTGGGTTGGGTGAGGTGGTTGAAGTCAACTTGGGAGGTTGAGGTTGGGTTGGGTGAGGTTGTGTTGTGTTGCTTTGGTGAGATTGAGTTGGTTGGGTCAGAGTTGAGTTGGTTGTGTTGAGTTGGGTCAGGTTGAGTTGTGTTGCTTTGGTGAGGTTGAGTTGGTTGAGTTGTGGTTGAGGTTGGTTTCAAAGGGTCTGTTCAGGTCAGTTTGTGTGGAATTGGGTGATTTGAATTGTGTAGAGGCAGCTGGCATGGGATGACATGAAGCTGACTTCCAAGGTTGATGTCAGATGAGGTTGAGTGAGGTTTGGTTGAGTAAAGACGAGTTGGTTGAACAGGGTTGGGTTGAGTAAGACAAACTTGGTTGTGTGTGTGCGTGTGTGTGCGTGCTTATGTGCCCTCACGGTGCCGCATTGATACATGCGACCCCTCATACAGCTTCCAGAGTTGTCAGAGTTGTGTCCATGTGTGCGCGCGTGTGTGCGTGTGTGCGTACGTGTGTGGAGAGAAAGAGACAGACAGACAGACAGACAGACAGACATTGTGTCAGAGTGTGCGTGTGTGTGCGTGTGTGCGTGTGTGCGTCCCACCACCACGCATACCTGAGTGAGGCGTCTGCACAAACAGAGAGATAGACGAAGAGAGACGTGCATGCGTGTGCGTGTGTGTGTGTGCGTGTACGTCTCACCAGCACGCATACCTGAGTGAAGCGTCTGCACTCCTCGCTCCTGTTCCCACACTTGCTGAGAGACTCTGTGTGTGTGTGTGTGTGTGTGTGTGTGTGTGTGCGTGCGTGTGTGTGCCCCACCACCACGCATACCTGAGTGAGGCGTCTGCACTCCTCGCTCCTGTTCCCACACTTGCTGATGAGCCCGATGTCCAGATAGAGGATCCCGGCGGGAGAGGCGTCCAGACGCTGCGCCGTCTCCAGGTCACAGCACGAGAGATGGCGCCACTGGGAGCAGGCTGGGAAGGTGGCGTTCTGAGGGGTGGGGGCGGCCTGGAAAGAGAGTGCGTGTGTGGGAGGGAGGTATGCGTGTGTGGGAGGGAGGAATGCGTGTGTGGGAGGGAGGTATGCGTGAGTGAGGGGTGGGTGGCCGGGAAAGAGAGGTGCGTGTGTGGGAGGGAGGTATGCGTGTGAGGGAGGTGTGCGTGTGGGAGGGAGGTATGCGTGCAGCTGGGAAGTCTCCAGGTCACAGCACGAGAGATGGCGCCACTGGGAACAGGCTGGAAAGGTGGCGTTCTGTGGGGTGGGGGTGGCCTGGAAAGAGGGGTGCGTGTGTGTGAGGGAGGTATGCGTGCAGCAAGCGGTGAGTCGTCTCGTCTCCACTGAAAGTGAAGTGAGAATGAGAGAGTGAGTGCACGTGTGTCAGGGAAGTGTGCGTGTGTGTGAGGGTGGTGTGCGTGCAGTAGGATTCCTTTTACACAGAAAAGGTTCCAGCCTGCGAGGTTGGCACGCCCTGCAACAAAAGTGGTGTGAGAAGCACGCAGACATGTGTGTGTGTGTGTGTGAGGCAGGTATGCGTGCCATGCCATATGTGACACGCACGCACACCTCCCTCACATCACCAAGTACCAGAAGTCTTGTCCCCAACCCATGGGAAAAATTCATCCACTAATTTCAGCACTCAATATTAAACACGAAGTTTTGTGATGATAAAAAGTTAAAAAATTTCAGTTGCCCCACCCAAGGGGGGGGGGGTTGTGCCCCCTGGACCTTTTCCTGAACCCACCCTGAGTACTCACCAGATGTCTCCTCCCCATAAGACACTTGTCCGGAAACTTTCCCCAGCTGAACACTTCAGCGTCATCGACGGCGTTGTTGACCGGCGCCTGTTTTGCCTTCATCGCCGTCACCGTCACCGCCAATAGTGGCAGTAGTCCCAGGTGAAAGTTTGCCATCCTGCTGAAATAACCAGTGCACAGACTGAGCACTGTGTGTGTACGTGTGTGCATCCACTTGCACAGTAACCGCCAACAGTGGCAGCAGTGCCAGGTGGAGGTTTGCCATTTTTTACTGAAACAACCAGTACACAGATGAGCAAAACGTGCCTTTTTGCACCTGCACCATAAAAACCGCCAACAGTGCCAAGTGTCAGATCGCCAGCGCTCTAGTGTGGTCTGTTGAGTGCGTGTGCGTGTGTGCGTGTGTGTGCATGTGCGTACACGTGTTGGCGTGACGCGTCCTGTGTGTCCAGGTTGTTCTCTGCATAGGACGCAGCTCCCTGTCCTTTTGACGCAGCGCGTGACGCATCTTTTGACGCAGCATGTGACGCATCACGTGACCCAGCAATAACGCCATCTCTTGACGCATCTCTTGACACATCTTTTGACGCATTTCCTGACGCATCTTTTGACGCATTTCCTGACGCATCTTTTGACGCAGCACGTGACGCATGTCTGAACCCAGAATGTGACGTACCCGCAACCCAGGTTCCGCAAATTAAAAACGTACACGTACACGCAGACGTAGAATCCCACCCACGCAATTGACGTATTTGCAAGACGCACGTGCTGACCCTTTGCGTGACACATCTATGACGCATCCAGTGTGAACTTCACCTCCATATAAAAACCCCAGCTGGAAATCCACTCACCTTCTCTCTTTTTCTGTGCAAAACAGACACTGTTGTCAACGTGATCCAAAGAAAACTTCACAAAAGAGATGCAAAGAGCATCCCATTGTAGATCTCTTTTCATGTCTTCATGCCCTGGTTCTCCCAGCTGATTTCAGGTAAACACATGTGAGGTCAAGGTCAGCAGGGTCACATGATCAGCGTGGTCACGTGTCTTCAGTGACATGCTGGTGTTACGACTCTTGTAAGGCCTGTTTCACGCAAGATGCGTATCATAGAGATGGGTTTACGCTGCAAACGTCGCAGCGTTGCCATGGCAACGTCGGACGTGAAGTGACATTGGTGTCGACGCGACTTTGGCGTTTCAAGAATACGTGCTGGTATAAACTCTTATGTTTGTCCGTTCGTGACGTACGTCAAATGTTTTTGACGTCATGAAGGTTGACGTCATGAATGGACGTTCCTGTTTTTGACGCTCATTTTGGCTTTGACGCCCCCAACAGAGGGAGACAGGGCTTGAGCGGAAAGGCCCCACGTCAAAATTTGACGTCAACGTCAAAATTTTGCGGTTCGCGTCGTCTTTTGACGTTGACGTCAAAGTCACCAAACAATGCAGTTGATGTTGGCGTCAACTTGCGTGAAAACCGCTTTAAAAAAATCCTTCAGATACCACTGATCAAAAGAAAGACAAACAAAGACCACCTTGCGTTGTGTTTTGTTTTGTTTTGTTTTTTTTTTTGCTGGAAAGATACAAGAAAAATGAGCAACTTTCAACACGACAAAAGCAATACAGACACAAAAAATGGTATTTCCGACACTGTTGCCATGGATATGGAAATTGACAACAGATCACCAGGGGCGGATCCAGGGGTGCGGCCTTGACCCCTCAAATAACATTTGACCCCAATGCCAAAGTTTTTGAACAAAAAAGAAAATGCATTCCAAACCCAACATTTTTTACAGTGGGGATGAATACAAGTCTCAGTGTGTGTGTGTGTGTGTGTGTGTGTGTGTGTGTGTGTGTGTGTCAGTGTGTGTGAACCGTGTGTGTGTCAGTGTGTGTGTGTGTGTGTGTGCATGTGTGCGTGTGTGCAGTGTGTGTCAGTGTGTGTGTGCATGTGTGTGTGTGTGAGTCTGTAGGTGTGTGCAGCTGGGCGTGTGTGCGTGTGTCTTAGAGTGAGTTTGTGTGTGCGTGTGGGTGTCGGTGTGCGTGTGTGCCATTGTGTGCGTGTGTGTGATTGTGCGTGTACACACTTTTGACCAATGAGAGAGCAGTAATTCTTGGACCTCTGTGATTGGCTGCTCTAACCAAACATAATCTTGACCAATGAGAGAGCAGCAATCATCAGGCTACAGAACTCAGCCTTCTGATTGGTCGTTGCTCCGGAGACGTTGCCATGGAGATTCGGGTTGCCATCCTCAGGGTTGAAGAACGGAGTGAGACAGTTCCGGTCGGAGCCCACGTATTTGTAGTTCTGCCCCAGAAAGGTGTCACACATCCCTGCAAAAGAGGAGTGTGGGGAGTGTTATGGTCCCAGTCCAGTGTGTGCGTGTGTGTGACACTGGTGTGTGTGCGTGTGGGTGACACTGGCTTGTGTGTGCGTGTGTGTGACACTGGCTTGTGTGCGTGTGTGTGACACTGGCTTGTGTGCGTGTGGGTGACACTGGCTTGTGTGCGTGTGGGTGACACTGGTGTGCGTACTATGAGCATGCATACATGTTGGTTGTGTGTGTGGGACAGGTGTGCGTGCAGTTTGTGAGTGTGTGCATAACTGAGTGTGGGTGCGTGTGGGTGACACAGGTATGCGTGCGCACACGGGAGTGTGGGCGCTGCAGGTCATCAACACACACCCGCGTCTCAGTGACCTAATTGACCCTCGAATTGATGGCCTCACACCCGGTGTGCGTGTGAGTGTGCGTGAACCTGGGTGTGTGTGCGGATGTGTGCGGATGTGTATGGGCGGGTATGTGTGTGTTATTCCTCAATGACAATGTGTGCGTGCTTGTGCGTTTGTGTGTGACAACGTCTTTCTGTGCATTTACGCCAATTGTGTGTGTGTGTGTGTGTGCGTGTGTGTGCATCTTCTGTGTGTCACAGTGATCAATCCCCTGAATCTAGCAACAGTTGAGCAGTGCTGTGACGTCAGTGACGGAATATCTGACGGACCACGAAAGGGAATTGCAAAACCTCGCTTCCTACGCCAGACGCACCACGGGAGCAGTAGCTAAACCTCCCTACTCCAAACGGACCACGGGAGCAGTAGCTAAACGTCCCTACCTGCGCCGTTTCCGTACACATCGTTGATAGTTTGGCACTGGGAGGTGGCTGGACACATCAGACCCTCGTTCTGCAGCAAGTCTGCAATGGAAGAAAGGGTTCAGACGCATACACACACGCACACACGGACACACATACACAGGCACACACACTCACTCACACGCACACACACGCACACGCACACACACGCACACACACGCACATACACGCACACACGCACACACACGCGCACACACAGTACAAGTCCGTCATCTTCGATGAGTGCACGAACACATGCACACACACGCACACATACACACACTTACCCAGCTGGTTGGTAACGCACACACGGTCAGTCTTGCAGGCTGAGAACATCTCGTTGCAGAAGAAGCCACACACAGGTGCCCGGAGGGGCTGCCCTGGACGGGCTGGGTCCTCCCAGTACTGCAGCATAGGCTCACACTGGTACACGCACGACCATGCCTACAGAGAAAGTGTGTGTGTGTGTGTGTGTGCGTGTGTGCGTGTGTGTTGTGTGTGTGTGTGTGTGGGTGGGTGCGTCCACTGTTGTGTGTGTGTGTGTGCATCCACTGTTGTGTGTGTGAGTGTGTGCGTCCACTGTTGTGTGTGAGTGTGTGCGTCCACTGTTGTGCGTGTGTGTGCGTGTGTGTGGGTGGGTGCATCCACTGTTGTGTGTGTGAGTGTGTGCGTCCACTGTTGTGTGTACGAGGCCCGTCGTTTATGAAACCATTTTTCTTCCGGTATGACAACAGGATTGCTCATATGATCACCAAAACTGCACAGGCACAAGACCAATCACCCATCAACTTACAAGCAAATTATCAAATATATCAGAATTTACTTTCATAGTTCATTTCAAGTCCAAAATTGACTGGTTTTCCTTATGTGGCTATTGACTGTGAATGGTCAACAGGCTAAATTTAGTGCAACTCAGTGCACAATTAATAGTCACAAGCAAAAGAAGATTGTTTTTTGTTGAATCATTGAGTCCTCAGGGAAAACCAAATTTGACTGAAAGCTGTTCCAAAATGAAGCAATGCAAGTCAAGATTGTACACAAAACTTTTCAGGGCAATCCACGAAGGTTTTGGGGTCCTACTGGATGAAAAACGGTTTCATAAACGACGGGCCTCGTATGTGTGTGCGTGTCCACTATTGTGCGTGTGTGTGTGTGTACAGACTACACACGTGTGTCAGTGAGCGTGTTCACTGGTTCACGCAGCACCAAGCCTGCAATGGGAGAGAGAGAGTACATGTGTGTGTGTGTGTGTGTGTTAGTGTCAAGCCAAGGGGAGAGACAGAGGATGAGAAAGAGAGAGAGAGCACAGACACACAGGCAGTGAAGGAGAGCGAGATAAGAGAAAGAGGGAGAGAGAAAGGGAGAGGGACAGAGAGAGGAAGCGAGAGAGAGAGAGAGAGAGAGAGAGAGAGAGAGAGAGAGGCGAGGGAGAGAGAGGAGAGAGAGAGGGACAGACAGACAGACAGACAGACAGACAGACACACAGACTGACTGACTGACTGACTGACAGGTGAGACAGACAGACAGACAGACAGACAGAGAGACAGACAGACAGACAGACAGACAGACAGACAGACTGACTGACAGACTGACAGACTGACAGCCAGACAGCCAGACAGACAGACAGACACACACACAGACACACAGACAGACAGAGATGTGACCTCACCTCCAGGTAACGCCTACAGCTTGCGGAGATGTTTCCACACTTCTTGACGGCGTGGACGTCCATGTAGGCTTTACCGGACTGGGAGTCAGCCAGACGTTGTGCAGACTCCAGGGTACAGCACGCCAGGTCCCGCCACTGGGTACAGGTGGGGTAGGTGCCAGGCTGAGGGCTGGGGGTGTCCTGCAATGAGAGGTGCGTGTGTGTGAGGGAGGTGTGCGTGCAGCAGGCCAGGTGTGGGTGTGTGAGAATGAGGTGTGCGTGCAGTGGGTGAGGCGGCGCCACTGGGTACAGGTGGGGTAGGTACCAGGCTGAGGGGTGGGGGTGTCCTGCGCAAAGAGAGGTGCGTGTGTGTGAGGGAGGTGTGCGTGCGTGACAGGTGTGTGTGTGTGTGAAAGGCAGGTGTGCGTGCAGCAGGCCAGGTGGCGCCACTGGGTACAGGCAGGGTAGGTATCCGCCTCAGGGGTGGGGATGGCCGAGAGGTGCGTGTGTGTGAGGGAGGTGTGCGTGTGAGGGAGGTGTGCGTGTGTGATGGAGGTAAGCGTATGTGTAACGTAGGCGTGCATGCCTGAGTGGTGTGTGTGTGTGTGTGATGGATATGTACGTGCGTGAGTGGTGTGTGTGTGTGAGGAAGGTGTGCGTGCGTGAGGGAGGTAAGCGTGTGTGTGAGGGAGGTGTACGTGCATGACAAAGGCGTGAGTGTGTGCCAGAGAGGTGTGCGTGTGAGTGTGTGTGAGTGAGGTATGCGTGCAGCAGGTGAGGTCCAGGTCCCTGGATCAGGATCTGGCTCTGCCCCTCAGAAACTCACCAGATGGCGACTCCCGTCCAGGCACTTGTCCGGAAACTCGCCCCAGCTGAACACGTCCGCGTCGTTGACCGGAGCTTGTTTCTCCTGGTCCATCGCCGTCACCGCCAACAGTGGCAGCAGTGCCAGGTGGAAGATTGCCATTTTTGTACTGAAATGAAGAGGATGAACAGTGTGTGTTGGTGTGTGTGTGATGTGTGTACACCCATCTGTGCCGTCGCCGTCACCGTCAGGACCTCCAATGCCGCCAGAAGTGCCAAGTGAAAATTGCCATTGTTCCCAACTTCAACGTTGTAATTGTGTCAACGTGTCAAAATTGAAGGTTCGTACCACCTGTCACGGGAAACAGATGGATGCACGCACACACACGAACGCACACGCACACATTCACACAGACACATATGCGCGTGTGTGTGTGTGTGTCAATCATTTCCTTTCCTCAAGAATACATGACGCAACACGTGACGCAACCACGCCGTCTCCACCAGGCCCTGAAACCTGCATAGCTCCCCTGAGACGCAGCTCCCACTCTCAGACCACATCATGTGACGCATCCAGTTGGAAAAAAATAGCTCCATGGAGCTCGCGGTGATTTGAGAAACGAGAATCACCTAAAAACAGCTCACCTTTTCCTCTGGTTTTCTGCGCAGTTTGGTGTTGTTGTTGTTAAAAGTTGTTGTTGTTTGAAATGACTTGACAATGGGGATTTTTTATGGGTGTCGCATCTTCTTATGTTATGTTGTCATGCACTGTTTAATGTCGGGGTGACATTGCCATGTTTGGAGATGCCCCGTCTGCATGGGGAAGGGGAGAAATTTGTGTGTGTGCGTGTGTGTGCGGGTTTGTGCATTTGAGGGTGTGGGTGGAAGGGTGTGTGTGTGTGTGAGCGAGTGAATGTGTGTAACAGTGTGAGGGCGTACGTGAGAGCGTGAGTGTGTGCATGGATGTGTGAGAGTGCATGTATGAGAGTGAGTGTTTGTGCGTGTGTGAGAGTGTGAGTGTGTGTGCGTGTGTGAGAGCGTGTGTGTGCGTGAGTGTGAGAGTGTGAGAGCGTGTGTGCACGTGGTTGACGCATCCTGCCCTGCCCTGCTCTGCTCTGCCCTGCCCTGCCCTGCCCTGCCCTATCCTGCCCTGCCCTGCCCTGCCCTGCTCTGCCCCACCCCACTGCACCCTGCCCTGCCCTGCCCTGCCCTGCCCTATCCTGCCCTGCCCTGCCCTGCTCTGCCCCACCCCACTGCACCCTGCCCTG
>JAAUXT010076815.1_pt1 | contig 11430 bp, 7 predicted proteins | sample 7278171 | NCBI WGS metagenome assembly JAAUXT01 (sample SAMN14350112, study PRJNA611818) | marine sediment metagenome | isolation source: surface marine sediment (1.8m) | place: French Polynesia: Moorea | collected 2018-08 | reverse complement strand
CCTTTATTCTGCGCCTCTACAGGCTGAAAAACAAGGTACATAAGCAGAGCGGGCTGCATCCTGAGACATTGCGCAATTGTCGCCCCGCTATTTTTAAGCGTGTGGTACACGGCCCTTCGGGCGACCACACGCTTAAAAATAGCGGGGCGACAATTGCGCAATGTCTCAGGATGCAGCCCGCTCTGCTTATGTACCTTGTTTTTCAGCCTGTAGAGGCGCAGAATAAAGGCTTCTTGACAAGACTCCAAAATTCTGTTCGAAAATAAAATGGGTTGCTCAACAAAGGTCGAAAAATAAAGCTGCGAATAAAAAGCTTCTGTGACAGTCTCAGGCTCACTGCACAATTTTTCAACGATATTTGTTGTTGAAGTTTCCACGAGAACATCATTTCGGGACAGTTTGTTTCGGACCTGTGTGCTTTCCAGACAAGGATGCCCGAGATGAGGTGCGTCGGGACCCGGTCGGTCAGCAGGTCGACGACGAGAATTCGCGAGGTGATGAACAGTACGCCTCCCTCCAAGTACAGCCGCTCCCTGCAATCACACAGCTCGTATCAAGTTCACGTAGACCTACACAACACACACACACACACACACACACACACTGCATTCAAGTTGTAATGAACGTGATTTGAACATTACCACCAAAACCAAGAAACGGTCACACAGGTCGGATACCGAAGAGCGACCGCCGCTTTCTGGCCGAACGACGAACCTGTCCGCACTGCTGAACTCCGATGTGATGACCTTTGGCATTGGTTTGGTGTCCGAGTATTCCAACTGCTCCAGAAAATATTCCTGTACAGAGAGAAAATGCGTCAGCCAGAATAATGGGATACTTCAGAGAACTCGGTTCGTACCACAGTCACCCAGGAAAACACACACACTCGTCCGCAATGCGCACTCAGAAATTTCCATTGTAATGTTTTGAGACCCCATTGAAACAGTCAGTGGTAAACTGGCACTCTTGTGCAATGCGCACCCCTTCTTTTGATTCACATTTTTTTGTACAAAACCACGGGCAAACACGGTAAATCAACATAATCTTTAAAGAAAGAGAAGGATGGGGTGGAAAGGGGATGCAAGTCGTTTGTTGTGAAAGACTGAACCACACGCACTGCCTCACCTCTTCCTGGGCGTTTGTGTTCAGAACAAGCACCAGAGACTGCTCGTCGCAACACACCTTGAGAAAATTGACGAATATTCTTTCGATACCAAGTCCCCTGGAACAGAAAGATATTTTGACGACCAGTACGAGGGAAGAACCGAAAAAAACACAATGAACATTTTGGGCATGTTCGGTGATCGGAGACTAGACCAGAGCGTCCCGAAGGAACTCATCCCAGATGAGCCTCGAATCCTGTCTCTGTCCCATCTTGTAGCCCCCATCAGCCACTGCATCCCACAGTACCGAACCACCCACAGCCCATCATCAAAGTCCATCAGGATATGCCTGCAGCAGCATCTGATATCAATATTGTGACTGGGAGTTGAACGCAAGACCTCTGGATTGTGAGCCCAATGCGATACTGTTGCGCCAAAGGGTCTGATCCAGCAGGGTTCCCACCGAAGCAAAGTGACAAAATTCCATGATTTTTCCAGGTTTTTTAAAGAAATTTCCAGGTCTTTTTGGTACAATATTTTCTGAGTACCTTCCAATTACATTTGGCTTCAGTATTTACAAAAACTGAATCTGTATTTCCCAAAAGTAAAACCTCCCCTTCCAGCTACACAAAAGCCATGTATTTTTTGTTGCCAAAAAGCAGAGGTGCCAGACTCACTTTCAAAATCTCAAGAATTGTACAAGGTGATCTCTGCCTCTGTTCTTAGTACGGGAAAAATGAAGCAAAAATAGTATTGACTTTCTTTAATCATATTTCAGAATATATTTTGGCAGAAGCAGCAACAAATGTCTTGAACCAAGTATCTTGTGTTTGGAACAGGCTTGGTTGATTTGTACTTCTAATTATCCAAAACAAAATAACCAAGCAGTTTTCTTCAGTTTGTCTTCAATTTACCAGACCTCTCTCCTCTGAATTTCATCAGCTCTTTCCCATGAGGTATTTTATTCAAACAACTAGGTCTTTATCAAAACTGGGCTCTTATTATGTTTGGCACTGAGGTATGACATGGTAAACTACAAAAAAGACTGAAAACTATACCTCAAAACTAAAAGTTGTCCAGGCTCCCAAATATTTTTCCAGGTTTTTGCTGAAAAACCCCTTGTTTTTCCAGGTTTTTCAGGTTTGTCATGATTTTCCCAGGTTTTTCAGGTCAAGTGAGAACCCTGTGTGGCACAACCAGGGCTGACTGGGGAACCATGAACACTCACCAAACACATCTGGGAAAGTTGCCTCCCCAGTACCTCAAAGTTGTGGTGAGGCACTGGTGAGAGGTTGAAGTGTCAGATGACCACCTTCTGCACCTCAAAGTGAGTGGGGGGGGGAGTCCCACCTGACTTGCTTCTGCAAGATTTTTTCTGACAATGTTCTGCTTCAGGAAATTCAACAGATGAACCCAAACAGCATCCATTTTTGTGATCATGTGACCCCTTTGTGGTTCCCACCTCATTGGGAGGGATGAAGGCCAGCCCAAAGGCAAGCCAAAACCATGAAAAATGGCCAAGCTTGTAGTGAATAATTATTGTATATTATGAGAAAAACTAGACTTTCAAGTAGAGAATCAGCCATGGGCAGCATACATTGGCAGTTAAGCACTTGTCCCAATCTGGCAATGCCCCAGTCAGCAAATATCTGAGTTGAAAAATGTTTGTGGGCAGGGGGGTAATGCAGACAATGTCTGCATCACCCTCACTTGGACAATGTCTATGTTACCCAAACTTGGACAATGTCCATGTCACCCTCACTTGGACAATGTCTGTGTTACCCAAACTTGGACAATGTCCACATTACCCACACTCAGACAATGTCCTCATTACCCTTACTCAGACAATGTCCATGTTACCCTGACTCAGATAAGGTCTGTATTACCCAAATTTCGACAATGTCTGCATTACCCTTACTCAGACAATGTCTGTCTTGCCCTTTTTCAGACAATGTCTGCATAACCATAACTCAGACAATGTCTGTGTTACCCTGACTTGGACAATGTCTGCATCACCATAACTCAGACAATGTCTGAGTCACCCCAACTTGGACAATGTCCTCATTACCCTTACTCAGACAATGTCTGTGTTACCATAACTCAGACCATGTCCATGTTACCCTGACTTGGACAATGTCTGCATCACCAAAACTTGGACAATGTCCAAGTCAGACAATGTCTGAGTTGAAAATTGTCCATTTTACCCTGACTTGGACAATGTCTGCATTACCAACTCAGATAATGTCCATATTACCCTGACTTGGACAATGTCCATGTTGCCCTGACTCAGACAATGTCCACATTACCCTAACTCAAGCAATACCCACATTACCCTCTGTAACCCTGCATCACCAAAACTCAAACAATGTCTGCATGACCCAAACTCAGACAATGTCCATGTATCCCTCACTCAATGTCTGCATTATCCTCACTCAGACAATGTCCACATTACCCTGACTCAGACAATGTCTGTGTTACCTTCACTCAGACAATGTCCATGTTACCCTGACTCAGACAATGTCTGCATCACCCTTACTCAGACAATGTCCAAGTCAGACAATGTCCAAGTTGAAAATTGTCCATGTCAGTTAAAAATTGTCCATGTCACCCAAACTCAGACAGTGTCTGTATTACCCAACTCAGACAATGTCAGCATTACCCCAACTCTGACATTGTCTGACTTGGACAATGTCCAAGTTGAAAATTTTCTGTGTGCATGTGCAGGGGGGGGGAACTCAGACAATTTATCTGGGCTGGACAATGTCCAAGTTGGACATTTTCTGTGAGTGTGTGTGTGTGTGTGTGTGTGTGTGGGGTAACTCAGACAATTTGATTGTCTGCATTCCCCCAGGACAGATGACCAGACACTGATACAGGGGCAAACCAATATCAGCTTGCTACCACAGCTGATAATTATGAATATATTAAAATGGCCAGTGAGGCCAGCACCCTCTGGTCGGGGAGGAGTGTGGTGTGACAACAACTGCTGTACAAGCCACAACCACCACCAGGTAGTGTGCCAGCTATCAATAAATAGCCAGAGATTCTCGCCTTCCAGGTCAGTCTCATCAAGAACTCAAGACAGAGTGTTTGTGATATCATCATGTAGTGATATCACAAATGATCAGTTGTGTATCTCAGAAGAGATTGTCTTCCGAGGCAGGAATCTCCCTACTTATTGAGACATTTCATGCCATCTTATGGTGGTTCTGACAATTCAGGTCAGGTGTGTCACACCATACTCCTCCCCCACCAGGCCACCAGGGGGTGCTGGCCTCAGCAGCCATGTTTTAATGTATAAACAATTTTTCACCATAAATATTCACAAACAGAGAACAGCCAAATACAGCCAATTTCTATCAAATAACACTGGTTATGCTGGCTCTGGCTGTTTCCCTCCCCTTGAGGGGCCCTGGGAACCAGAGTGGTATCATGTAACCTCTTTCTGGAAAACCCATGATCAAGGATATTATGGAAATTGAGGCATTCTCCTTCATCAAATAAGGTATTACTAGAAGGATAATCTAGGAGGCAGGCTGACAACATAAGAGTCCTCTGAGTAGATTGATGATTGATGCTGCAATCAGTCACTTTGATCACTTTTCACCAGTGGCCAACCAGTGTTTCCTCATCCTAGTCGTCTGGCTTGCGACCAACGTGCGTGATTCGCAACACAAGGTGAGTACTTAGTGGTTCTCTCAGCCCTGGTCGCACCACACTCCACAGTACAGGTACTCACTTCGCCATGACGAGCAACCCGTCGTCGTGAAACGAATCAAGAAAAATTTGGTTCTCGTATTCCAACATCTTGGCGCCTTCAATGTCGGACATCGCGCCTGCAAACGATGATGGAACAAGACTGACGATTTGACATCGATCATGAATTGTTGAAAATTTCATGTCGCTGAGCGATAAACGACAAGTCTCGGATATTTACACAGCCCGAATCCATAATCAAATAAAATTCATGTATTATTGACAGGTACAAGAAAATTTTGTAACTTTGCACAAATTTCTTTTGATCGAACCTTCAATGTGAACGTTGTCAAGCAGAAACCTCTATTGTGTTGTGAAAGCGCCACTTGTGGGCGCTGACATGTTGAATAGCACGAAAGTTTTCTGCAAACTGGATCGAAATTTAGATGTCTATACTAAATTGCTCGCATTCCGAGTTCAAAGACACTACTCATGCTTTTAAGTTTGACCTTGCATTTTCATTGCATACCTTGTTTCGTTCAAGTTATTCGTGTCTCGGTACCATGCACTCAGAACAATCGCCTAATTTCGTTCTAAATTTCTACGCGTGTTTTACGAACTTCCTGTGGGAGTCTGGAATAGTTTTCAGAGGTGTCGTGTGTTTTCTGGTGCTTTCCTCAAGTGTAGAGGCTAGTAAGTACTCCAGAAATGTACTATTGATAAGACACGTTTAACAAGGAAGACAGAGTTGGCTAATGTATCTGCTCAACTTGTTGGGAGTTGGACAAACCGGCGCCGACTTTTCTTTGCTGTGCCGAGCCTCAGATTGTGGGTTTTACGGTGCAGTGGCAGTTCACGTGCAGATTTCTGAGCTGCATGTACACTTTCATGGAAAGTCGAATGTGTTTGTTGTTTTGTTGAACAGGGCGAAACGGAAATTTGGTGAAATGGGACGAAGAAAGAAGAAGGCGAAACCTCCACCCAAGAGAAAAGCCATCGTACCACTGGACAAGCAGTTCAACTGTCCGTTTTGTAACCACGAAAAATCGTGCGAAGTAACCATGTGAGTGAACACAAAACATCTCCAAGGGAGAAAAGAAACTGCTGGCATGTCCCGTACAAGGTCTGATATGCAAAGTTCTGAAATGGAAGTTGAAACTGCGAATGCGGTCAAGAAGCGTCCGTGTTGCAAGCGACAGCTCCTCCGATTCTAATCCTTCCTGAGACAAACTCAAACGTGAACCTTCCAGCACCCAAGCAAATTTTTGCACGAAAATGGGCGCAAAGAATCCCCCCTTGCCTTCTCGGACTCTCCTTCCAATGTTCTGTTCTATTTTTTGCAGGGATCGGCAGCGAAACACTGGATTCATCACGTGTCGAGTTTGTCTCGAAGATTTCCAGACAACTATAAATTGTATCCTTGCATCAACAACACTTTAACAATCAAACAATGGAAAGGGTGGAAGGAGAAACAAAGGTTTGTGATCCTTGACATGTTCCTTCCAGATTTGTCAGAACCAATCGATGTGTACGGTGATTGGATCGACGCTTGTGAATCGGCCAACCAATAGCATCGGCTCTTTGGGACTGCAGAGTCTCACAAACTGTGTCAATTGGTGGTTTTACAAACGCACAGGACTTCTGGCAAGAAAACGAGTCGTCCAAAACTGATATGGCAGACTGGCCAGATTTCAGCCGTGATCAGTTTTAGCAGTTCGGATCATTCTTCTGGACGGGAGATGTCGACATTTGCCCACGTGCTCTTCACGAAACTTGGACGTGGCGCGGACTTATGCGCTAGTTGACAAAACGTTGCGGATACTTCCCTTGTCCAAGCCAAACACCGAAGCAGTAACAAACGAATTGTAGTTTTTCAAACTTGTGTGCTTTTGTGTCACTTTGTGCAGCAGTGTTCGGAAAAATCTGATGTGCAGCTCTTCATATGTTGTTTGTACTTTTTCAATTGAAACGATCTTTCACTTGTTGTCTGACATTTTATTCAGCTGCTAGGTTTGCGGCAAGTACAGATTTGCAAACATTCGCTTTTCTTTTTGTACATTCCAGCGAGTCTTTGAAACTGAATAACGTTGAGAGAAGAAAACATGTCCAACTGTGGCGGTAAAATTTACCAATCGCTCATCGCAAGGGAAACGATATTTCATTTGTGAAACATTCATGACGCCTGATTTTGTGAATAAATGACAAAATAACAAACTCCAACATTGGTGTGTGCTGAAGCACAAGGACTCTACACGAAGTGCACCTTCATTAGACCTTCGGTACACAAGCCGAAGGGGTAAAATTGGCGACAAAATTTCCCACAGGGCAAAGCAACTGTACAATGTTGACTTGCAAAACGGCAGATCTGTCTACTGCACCGTCTCGTACACAAGACGCACCTTTTGCCTCAAAATTGAACTCAAAAGGGGTTATTCACTTTGCTCTGCTGCAGATTGTTCCGGTGCATTCAAATCTGACACGTCCAAGTGTTTCAGCTGCTTGAGTTTTTCCAGTTGCTTCACACCATCATTTGTGAGCTGGGAGCACTGAGCGACGCTGAGCCAGTTCAGACTCGCGAGTCCGCTCACGACGGACCCAACCGCGCCGTCTGTGACCTGCTTACACCGAGACAGGTCCAGACGCCGAAGGCTCGTCAAATGACGCGAGATGTGGTGCAGAGCCAGGGGCGTCACGCCCGTTTCTGCCAAGCACAGTTCCTCGAGATTGGTCAGTTTCTCTGCTATCACCTGTGAATCGCAAACAAGGTTCACGTTTATGGCTGAAATGGAAATCTCACTTACACACGCAATTTGACCCGAACGTGATTGGCAACCCAACGGTCTTGTCGACGACGAAAGACGGTGCGTTCGGAATTTGGTTGCAATCTTGACACGAACGAGTCACCTTGAATCCTTCGTCGGTGACCCTGTAGCAGCCGTTGAGTTTCAGCGTCGTGATGGACGGCCGAGCGCACAGGTGCTTCACGTCAGTGTTGTTCGTCTTTGAACTGTGACTCAGATCAACCACCTTCAAATGAGTCAGAACCTTGTCTGACGTCGTCAGGGCCTGGAACCAACCCGGCGTAACCATGGAGCTCGTGATGATGAGCGTCACCAAGCGATTGGGCAGGTTGTCAATGGCAACGTTCGTGAGATTGGTTTGGTGCAGTTCCAGGGTCGCCATGTTCGGGCAGCGTTCCAGAAGATCCCGCAACATGGCGTCAGACAGGGTCGATTTCTTCCAGCTCACTCCAGCTGACAAAAGAAAACAAGCCAACTGAAGAGAAAACTCGCTGCAGTGTGTGTGGGTGCGTGCGTGTGTGTGATTCTGGTTTGTGCACGAACGCAGAATTGCTGCTCTACTTTTCGCAATCTATGACTCGAGACCAGAATAAAGCACTGAAGCAGTCACATTGTTGTTGAACAACCGGTACCTGGGTCCATGTATCCACGGAGACGCAGCGTGAGTAGAACATCGGAGAAATGCGCCCGAATCAGACGCCATGTGCGCTGCAGGTTCAGTTTGTAAGGCAGCAGATTTACGTGACGCCACAGACGGTTGTCACGCGCGATCCGACGCCACTGCCTGTTCACCCTGAAGCACGCATGCAAAAAGTTCTCAGAACGAAAGCACGGTCCGATGGCGGGGCTCTTGGCATATCACACAGGCTTCACCTTTTCTCGGCGGAGGAGTGGGCACTGGGTGATCTATTTCGGTGTTGGAGGAAGCGAAAGCGACCAACAAACCTGCCAATGGTGCAGAGATCCTTCACGGGCAAATATCCAAGGATCTCTAACAGGAGGTTTTCTGGCAGAGAGGCCACAGAGGCACTCCGTTTCTGCAAAACTTCGGCCATCGTCCTCTGGAAGCGAAGAAGCACTTGACACACCTGTATCTGCGTGCACGTGAAAGTGCTCTTCTTTCATACCAACACAGCCCAGTTCAGTGTGGACTGACATGAATTGAGAAAACCACCGGGTACTCACCCACTGCTGCTGTTGTAACACGTGGACGTTGAAGGCAAGCCTGATGACCCAAGGTTCTAAAGCATTGATCAGCCACTGGGGTAAGCACACCAAACTGATCAATCACAGAGTCGGTCACTGTGGACTCAAGTTGGAGTCTCCAAATCACACAAATGCCAAAAAGCTGAACACAAAATGCGCCGTTACGGGTTTTTGAAACCGGTGAATCCTTGGATCAGCAGTGCAGTCTGCGATCACAATCAAGGCAGACCAGACCTACGAGTTGCTGACTGCAAAAACAATCCAAGCTGCTCCAATATCGTTGTCATGTTGCTGCCATTCCACTGGGTCACAAATCGGTGAAGACAAATCCAGCAGCAAAATACTGTACAAATTTTCCGACAGTCTTTTCAAGTTCCAGTCGACGAAAGTCGAGGGGAAGGAGGGTGGACAGAACAAAACGGTGTTATGTCGTCTGCTACGAGATTTCTGCACACGGATCCGCCTCCCGAGACCGGAGGAGTTTGTGCGCAGTTGAATCTGATCTGTCTGGAACAACGAATTTCAAATTATCATGCTGTGAAAGTAAACGAAGTGGACAACATTAATCACGCTGGAGTTTGATTATTTAGGATCGGAAAACACTTTGGTGCGAATTGTTTTTGACGTTTTTACTCTGTAATGCCTTCTGCGTGTGAATGTATGTGGGCGAAAATAAGTGTTTTTCCCTCGAGCGTTTTTGGTTTATGGGGACATGTTGTTCGTCGCTTGCACACGCAGGGGTGCATCTGATCTGGAATGAGGCCAACCCCCAGGGCGGCCCGATCTCGTTGATAGTCGCGGGTAGCGGGTCATTTGGGTGAAGCAAATGGCAAAACAGCAGTTGCATTCATGTGTGCATCCATCCACAATTGCGCACCCCACCCCCTCTTCACCACCCTCCCCTTCACCCTCTTCACCTCACCCTCTTCACCCCTTCCCCCGTCGTCACCCTCTGCCCCCTTCGTGACAGCACACGAATGGCAACCAGAGAAAACCAGGTGCCGTTCTTTTATTTGCTCGGAGTGATCGCGTTGAAATTGGCTTCAATGGGAAATGGAGTGAACCAATCACTCCAGAGCGAATAAAAGAACGAGACCCTGGCTGGTCCGAAATGGCGACCATCGGGTTCCCGCCAAGAACTTCTTGTTTGGGGTCCGAGGATCCGCCTGTGCTGAGACAACGAACTCGCACAATTTTTACGCCACGTTTGTTTGCCATGCCACCTAGCTGCCATTGAGCCTGTTTCGTTTGTCGCAGAAAGTGAATTGCAGCACAGAGCATGGGGCCGTCGCACAGTTCTCACGGGTACACAGGCGATTACCCGCAGAGACGACTGGAGGTCAAAGCGGCTGTGCGTGCCTGGTATAGTTATCAAAAACACATTTTTATCTCCCTGATGGTGTCATCACTTGGTTCAAAAGACCACAGCAAACTCTACAAATCCAACATAAACACAGCTTCATATTTGTGTTGGGGAAAGTTCTGGCAATCAAAAGATATCTGATATTGACAAGTGGTGAAGGCATTGAATTTTTGCACGCAGCCACATCTTTGTCCCGGTTGCATGTTTGTCTCGTGTTGTGTTACACCTGTTCAAACGGCAGCATTTCATTTACTGGCATTGAAACACTGCAGTTCTGTGTGTGTTCGGCGCTTGTGATCTGTGTGTATCTTGGCTTGTGTGTTAGACTCTACATTGCAGGTCCACAAACGTGAGTGAACGTATCGGATCGCGAGTCCAGAGCCTGCGACACTCAGCCGAGGTTCTCGTGGACTGGTTCCGAATTCACAAATTCTTCAAGGTCGTGACCTCCTTCGACTGCGAAGCCATGACTTTCGAGACAGTGGTAGTTCTCGGTAGGTGGCGTGTTGTCACGTCGGGATGACCCCCCCACAGTGACCCGATCACATCAACAATTTTGACTCTTTGCAACAGCCCGCTCACCGGCCCTCGTCAGAAATTTTGTGTGTTTTCACGTTGCTCGAATCGCTGAAGGCGTTGTGTGTTTACAGCGCTCGTCGTCGGTGGCGCTGCACTGCTCGCGTCGGTCCTTCGCTCACAACGTGCGCGCCGTGCCCTGTCGAAGCGGCGAACAGCGAAGGAAGAGCAGCGACGGCAACGCCTCGACAAACTTGCCCGCTGCGTCAGCGCTCTGCAGGTCAGTGCTCAAGGTTTTGTTTGCACTAGATCAACATGTGTCGAGCACCCCAAGCGATGACGTGAGCACGCACGACTTCCGCAACGTGACCTCTGTGACCTCGGTCGTCGCGCCTCCTTCAAACATCGTTGACGGCTCAGTTGAAATGGCTCGTAATTCAAACAGCGATTTGATGTTTCCACGCCGAACCTTTGTTTCTGTTTCTTCTTAAGCGTGTGGTCCCGAAGGGTGTTACCACACGTTTAGTGTGATCACCATCAGTCTGTGTGTGCACATCTGTATGTGGACATGTTGAGGGTGGGGGGGGGGTAACTTAACATGGTGAAAATCAACTGGGGTCATTTTTAGGCCATTTTGAGCATTTTTGGTCTTTTGGGTATGTTGAGTCACCCCCCCCCCCTCAAACTCAACATGGGTCATCACCAAAAAAATTTTTTTTTCTTAAAATGGGCTGAAAATGATTCT
>JAAUXT010034974.1_pt1 | contig 11430 bp, 15 predicted proteins | sample 7278171 | NCBI WGS metagenome assembly JAAUXT01 (sample SAMN14350112, study PRJNA611818) | marine sediment metagenome | isolation source: surface marine sediment (1.8m) | place: French Polynesia: Moorea | collected 2018-08 | reverse complement strand
GTGGGTGGGTGGGTGGGTGGGTGGGGTCCAGTGGTGGGTGGGTGGGGGGGGTGGGGGTGGGAGGTTACATTCCAAAGTGTGGACAGATGCACACATGAATGCTAAGGGTTTTTAAGCCAACAGCGGGACCTAGATGGCCGCTACCGCGACCATCAACAAAAAGTTTTTAGGATCGAAGGCATCGTCTGTATTTGATTTGTCGTCTGTGTTTGCAGCGAAGTGCAGGAAGAAAAACAAGTTGTGGGAAGACCCTGATTTTCCTGCGGAGAAGTCTTCGCTGTACCTGCACGACGGATCCGATGTCACATGGAAACGCCCAGGGGTGAACTGATCTTTTTCTTTTCAATCACCAATGAAATGATGTTTTCACACGAACTTCTTAGAGTCAAAAAGGATCATCACACGAACTTCTTTGGGTCAACAACTATCAAACAAGACAGAAACAAACAATGGGAGAAGTTTCCAGTGGTGAATGACCTCAACTGAGTGCTGAGCAAAACCAAAAGTTCTTGCCTTTTGTTTTCTTGCTTCCAAACGCACTCAACAGGAATTGCTGCCCGACTCGTCCCCCAATGTCATTTGGAAGAGACCAACAGTGAGAAATTTAGACGTCGACCACTCTCGTTGTTGTGATGCCCCTGCATGCATGTCTCTTTCAAGAAAAGTGGATCTTTTGTACAAGAAGACCGTTATTCGCATTTCTCTGGAAAACAGCCGGGTCCAAACTCGTTACTCGTTAGTCATGGTCTTTGTGCTTCACTCAACACACACTCTCTCTCTCTCTCTCTCTCTCTCTCTCTCTCTCTCTCTCTCTCTCTCTCTCTCACGCATCTCCTCTCTATTTCGGCGTCTGCTTCTGTTGAAAATCTGGATCTTCATGCATGTTGCTTTTCATCGACTTTCTTGACTTCGTTGAGACTCTGATTGCAAGTGTTACTTTTTATGAACAACGAAAAATAAATCTGAAGTTCTCTTTCCACATCAAATTTGCAGGAACTGACGGAGAACCCCCAGTTTGTGGTCGGAGGAGCAACTCGTTTCGACATCAATCAAGGACAACTGGGTGAGCAGAGCTTTGTTCTTGTCCCGATTCTGAGTCAATAAGAAAAACGTGTGAAGAGAGGACTTGGGCACATGAAAGTTGGTCCACCAAAGATTTTGAGGCGAAAGTGCCACAATTAGAATCAGGTCTATTCTCAATCGCATTTCCTTGCCAACATCGTCAGCAGTAGTAAGTTTGTCCTTGGTGCGTGTCCCAATTTGTGACTGAGGCCAAGCACGTGAGGCCACGCCTTTGAGCACGTCACCTGGGGGAGTGTATTTTTCATCGACCAAACGGCTTACTTCTGGGGTGTGAAGAATGTGTTCCACTTGGTGACTGGAAAACTTTGCAGGAAATTGTTGGCTGCTTGCTGCGGTTGCTGATTTGACCACCAATCCAAGTTTGCTTCAAAAGATTGTACCTCAGGACCAGTCTTTTCACAAGGATTACTTTGGTAAACGATTCTCTGACAGTTTGGTTCTTTCAATTTTTGGTCGATATTTCAAAATTCATTTCATTCACCCTCGATCTGGTTGACACAGTCAAATGCAAAATGAGACACACAGAGGTCCAACATTTCTGTGCACCATTTCAGGCGTGTTCAGGTTCAAATTCTGGCAGTACGGAGAATGGGTAGAAGTTTGTGTGGACGACCGTTTACCAACGAAGGACGGCAATCTCATCTACATGTTCAGCGACAGTGGCAACGAATTTTGGTCTGCACTGTTGGAAAAGGCGTATGCCAAGTGAGTGTGAACTGGTCTTGAATGTTTCCGTGCTTAGTCCAGATGCAGTCACTGAGCGAGACGTTTGCTTCACATCGAATCAGGCTGGCAGGATGTTACGAGGCTCTGTCTGGAGGCCTGGTCAGTGAAGCCCTGACTGACTTCACCGGAGGACTGACGGAGAGGTTCAACTTCGCGAATGAACTCCCCGACAACATGTTCCAGATCATGTACAAGGCCAAGAAGAAGGGCTCTCTCATGGGATGCTCCATTGATGTGCGTTCAACAGTCTTGCTTTGTTTAATCACTCAAGCGGTTCGAACCCTGTAGATCTCACTTGCACCTGTGCGCTGGGATTGTTATCTCCCCTTGTGGTTGCAGGCCGACGCAGGGCAGATCGAAAAGCAGCTTGACAACGGTCTCGTGATGGGTCACGCGTACAGCATCACCGATGTGACCAAGGTATCAGTTGTTGCGCGCAGCACTGTTGGAGGCCTGGTCTTTTGACTTTGGGCGTTTTTTGTTGTACAAAATTTGCCATTTGCGTGTTATTCAGCTTGAGTCGAACCGTGGAGTGGAGGAACTGCTGAGGGTGCGCAATCCTTGGGGGAACGAGTGTGAGTGGACAGGAGCTTGGAGCGACGGGTTCGTCCCATTTTCTATCTGGTTTCCTTCAGTGTTCTAATCTTGGTTGTCTTCACGCAAGGTCCCTCATAAAATTTCCACTTGCAGATCAGCAGAGTGGAACTCAGTTCCGGATGACGTGAAACAAACCGTTGGACTCGTCAAGGATCATGATGGTGAATTTTGGTGAGTCAAGACAGAAATCATTATGGGGCAGTTTCAATCGTTGGTGTGCGCAGTGAGAACATAACATAATTTTCTGTGCTGCAGGATGTCTTTCAAAGACTTTGCAACGTGGTTCAAACGAGTGGAGATATGCAATCTGGCGTCTACAGTGGAGGGAGGCATCTCCTGGAGCAGTAACTCTGTCAGCGGAGCTTGGAAACGCAAAGTGAATGCTGGTGGTTGCAGAAACTTTCCAGGTACAAAACTCTATTTGTATTGCCAGCCAAGCAAACAAGATTGCCTGGTTGTCGGTTCATCTGCAGTTGTGCCAGTTTCACATGCACAGCACATTGATCAGGAGAAATTTAACCACCGTGACGTGTTCCTCGTACAGCATCGTACTACACGAACCCGCAGTACCATGTCGACGTGCGCGACGTGGACGAGGACGACGAGGACGGCAGCTGCACCGTCGTGGTGGCGCTGATGCAGAAACACAGGCGCCGGCTCAAGAAGCACGGCGCCGCCAACCTCACCATCGGATACGAGATCTACCAGGTCAGGCGTTCTCCCCTTTGGCAAATCTGAAAAGCAATTGATTGCAAGTATCATCTGCAAAGTTTGAACGAAAACATTTTTTCAGACAAAGAAAGCTGAATCTGGAAACTTGGACAAGAAGTTTTTTTCGAGGCACAATGCCGTTGTGACCTCCCAGTACATCAACACGAGGGAAAACTGCGGGCGTCACAAAATTGCACCTGGCAAATACGTGCTCGTTCCCACAACCTTTGAACCAAATGAAGAAGCAGAGTATGTGCTCCGAATGTACACCGAGAAGGAGAGCAACCTGACGTGAGTTTTCATTCGTAACCACTTCCCGATGGAAGGTTGAAGTTCCGTATTTTTGCATTTGAGAGTCAGCAGTTAGTTCAAAAGATAAATCACTCACAGTCACTTCAAAATGAAGAGGACAATCCGAGATCGCGTGACCACTCTTGTCTGCCGCACAGTGAGGCGGACGCGAGCACGGGCGTGGTGCGAGCAACAAGCACGTCGTTCGTCGAGAGCACGCCGACGCGTCAGGTGAGCGAGCGCGCCGTCGAGCAGTTCCGGGCGCGCGCCGGGGAAGACGACCAGCTCGACGCCTACGAACTGCAGCACATCCTCAACGAAGCCTTCGCCAAGCGTGAGTCGTCTTTGGTCTGTTGATGATGACGCTGGCTTGAGCACAGGCTTCAATGGGAGGGTTGACACAGCAGGTCCATCACACTCTCACGGATCGAGGAGTGCAGAGGGCCTGCCTGCCGTCGTGTCCTCAACACAAATTCGCTACTAATTGTGCGCCTCCGGCACGTTCTTTCTGCTCCATTCTCGAGCGAGGTTGGAGCATGTTCTTTGCAGTGAACAGCGGCGGAAAGTGACCTCAACTCCAGTTTTGTCGTTCTGGTTTTGTTTCAGACATGAAATGCGACGAGTTCAACTCGAGTATCTGCAGAAGCATGGTGGCGATGAGAGATATGGACCACACGGGTACCCTGGGCCTGCAGGAGTTCCAAGGGCTCTGGGACGACCTGCTCAAGTGGAAGGTTGCTGTCGTCCTGCATGTTGCGCACACTTTCTTCGTTTGCGAAGTGCCAAGTGCCAGCATCATGAACCTCCTTTGTTGCATTGGATGAAATAGTGCAAATTTATGCCTGAGGATTTGAATTTCCTGTTCGAAAGATCGCAAGTTTGGGATCCGCCTCGAAACACCTCGTGTGTCCAAAGCGAGCAAATTGGCAATGGCGAGAGGCACAAAGGTCGTCCGAACAGTTGCCCTGAGCGCTGCTCTGTTCTTCGCAGGCCGTCTACAAGCAGCACGACACGGACAACAGCGGCCACTTCTGCAGCGCCGAGCTGCGGGCCGCGCTGAGCTCCGTCGGCTTCTCCGTCAGCAACGCCACCTTCAGCGCCCTCGTGTGTCGCTACTCTGACCGGGAAGGATACGTTCGCTTCCACGACTTCGTCGAGTGTCTTGTTAAACTCACCACGATGATCGGTGAGGCTCTTGTTTGGTCAAGAAAGGCCAAAAACATTTGAAACGCTGCAGGGTGTCTTTCCTTGAACGCCCGCGCTCAGAAACTGCTTTCGTTCACCACGCGCCTCCGGTATGAATGAGCCGACACAACAGATTCCAACTTTTCACTTCCAACAACATACGATGGTGAAAAATATCTGTCATTCTGTTCCAACAGATACGTTCAAGAGCAAACAGAAAGGGACGCAGGCGGCCTTCGATTTGGACGAGGTGATGGTTCTTGTGACCACGTCACTTGTGTCGTGCGCACCTATTTGTGTCAGAATTGGCCCCAAAAGAACAGCAGAAAAACGCAAAAAAAGAACAATTTCAAAAACCAAAGCAATTTCGTTCAAGCACCAATGGGTTCGTATTGCACGCGCGTGCGTAAATCATAATTTTCTGCCATTCGTCCCAACCGTTCTGAACAATCGTCGAAATCCTTTTTTCTCTTTGCAGTTCGTTCAGCTCACCATGTACAGCTGAGAGGTCGGCGCATGACAAGAGATGCAGAAGCGGTCATCCACTGGGAAGGACACATTCCCTGCAAATCAAGATCTCGTAATTTGTAGGCCAGGACGAACATGCACTTGTTCAGACTTTTTGCTGTGCACTTCTGCTGTACTTTTGAGGTCAATTTTTTGGGACAGTCATCAGGTCCCCTGACCCCAGAAAAATAAACCGGTAGCCCTGGAGGTCGCGCGCCAATTGATCTCTGATCTCTTGGGTTTCCTTTCAAATTGTTCAAGAGTGGGGTTTGAGCCTCCAAGGTTTGAGCCTTGCCCTCCCCCGACCTCAACACTGGATGAATAAATTTCATCTTGAGAGCCCAGATATTTTTATTTCAATCAAATTGCCAGAATCTTCTCATCGCCCTCGGTGCTACAAATCAAAACAGGTTTGTAATAGGAGCGCCACACCGCCGCAGAGTCGTGCAAATACTGGGCAAAACGCAATATTTTGTTGGCAGCACAATGCAGCTGTATAGATCCACTGATTTAGATTTCTTTGTTTCACACACATGTCCTTTGCAAAACGCGGCAAGTACCGTGTACATTCATCACAATTCCAGTCTGCATGGTCAGATCGAAGAACAAAGCAGGAACCATGACAGCAGTATGTCAAAGAATTTCTCACACTTCATAAGCTGGACAAAAGTCCCCTCCTTTTTCATTCAAAAGAATTAGTTTGAGCACCACTTGTGAGACGTTTTCAGGCTTCAAAACAAAATGTAAAATAGCATCAACAGAGGAAAAGAATACACGACAAAATGACAAGGACTGCAGTGGGTTCCCGTTGACCCTGGAACAACAGATTGCGCAGGCTTTTCTCCGTGATCGACACGCGCAGGTTTCCGGGCCGGCTCCACGCTCCTCGCCGCCGGCTGTTGGATGAGGTGCGCGTTCCGCTTCGGCGCCGTCTCTGGCAGCAGCTGCAGGTCACGGAACGCGACGCTCTTCACCTGCGTTCCAACCTGCATCTGCACCTCTTGAGCCTCGACGTCCACCACGCTCCCGTCCGCCGTGATCAGCGGGCCAAACCCGTTGTCCTGAAACCAAACACTGAGATCAGATTTCCGAATACAACAGACCGGACATAAGAAATGACTGGGGCTATTCGAACTGCGGAACAGTCGCAGGGGACTGGGAACGATGCGAAGATTGTGCATCAACTGACCACCACGTAGAATTCTCCACTGTTGACTTTCCTTTCCCCTGGCGACATAGATTCCGTTCGCACGCCTCGCTTCTTCCTGCGGTGACCCTGGTAGTTGGGTGCGTTGCAGGAACGATCGCAGTAAGGCTTCTCATCCAGGGTCCGGTCACACACATAGGAACCGCAGGTCAGAAACAAACTTTGGTGGTTCTGTTGCGAGATATCAAGTGCACACATGAAAAGGTCTACGCGAAATAAATGCACACAGCAGATTCCTCTTGGAGGATAGAAAAAAAATGGAACATCCCGTGGAAACTCAAGAATTGTCCAAATTGGCGTTGGGGAGCAAGATCACGAGCAAAAGCTCATTCTCAGGCAACACCAATCAATTTACCTGAAAGAGGGGGACAGTGAACTGCAGGCCCCAGGTGTGCGGGCCCAGGTTGTAATAACTGACGGGTAGCGAGTTGCTCTGCGGACAGTTTTGCGCCCAGAACTCGAAGTGTGGGGAGCCATGCGACGTCGCCGAGAACTGACAGCGTGGCACGACGAGGAAGAGGTTTTCATCCCACGTGTTCACTTCCACCTGCACAAAAACGTCACTTTGCGAGCTTCTGTGATACACCCTGGTCATTTGACCTTTGATGGATGAAACATGGCTTCGCTGAGCAGATGATTTCTCACCTTGCAAAACAGGTCCTGGCCACGAGTCACATTGGCTGGAAAGGCGAGCGGTTGACCAGAGAAGCTTTGGTCCGTGTAGCACTTGATGTTGAAAGGCAGGTCAAACATACCGACGACCTTCTCAGAGGGTGGGGCTTCTGTGCCCTGTGAACAAAGGAACAAGAAAAGCAGTGCCGGGGCATCTGTGGATGCAATGTCCCCTTTCTTCTTTTGGCAATCTACATATTTTGCAATCTTGATATTCTTGATTTCATGACCTTTTTGCACTTGTGGTTGCCAGGGAAAAGTTGCTAAAGCAACCAAATGGTAAACGCTGAAAGTGCTTTCAAAGACCTTTCACATGACCGAGACATCAAAGCTCTGTCTTGATTAGATGCTGAGAATTGACCATTTTTTGTCTACACAGGTGGGTGGGTGGGACATCTTGCCTGAGATGGCATTACATTGTGTTGGCGATTGGACATTGGAGTTGAGACATTGTATTCAACCCCATATGCAGGGCCTCAGCCCAAAAGTCCATTCATGGGGATGGGATGGGACAGGACATCTTGCCCGAGATGGCAAAAAGACCGGAAAAAATTTTCGGCACACCGCTGAGTGCTCTTCCTCAAAGAGACAACGCAGAACAATGAGTCAGCGAAAGGCCTCATTTACTGGCCAGGTCGATGTTGATGAGACAAATGATGTTCCTTTCTGTGTCACAGGACAGCGAGATTCTCTCCAGGTCTCACTGTGTGCTGACGAGGTCCTTGTTTCACAAAACTCACCACGAAGTTGGCAGTGACGGTCCTGTTTTTGGGCACGTCGCAGCAGGCGAGTCTGTTCCACACCGTGTCCGTCATGAGTACGCCCGGGAAGCGATCGTACTCGGAGTACTGCACGTCGTAGCAGTACGTCTTGTTTGCAGAGTTCGATGAAATCTGCGACGTGCGACACGCGCCCATGTTCACAGTCGCGCACACTGAAACGACATCATCGGATCACGAAGCGCTTTGAACGGAGTCGGAATTTCAAATATTTCGCTCCTGGGTGAGGAGGATGTTTGTTTGACAGACCTGTCCGTCAGAAGAATAACGTTGTTACACAAAAGGAGTTTTGTCTGTTCTAACCTCTGGTGAGACCGCTGTCACAAGGCACTTGTCGGGTGTCCACCTGTGCGCACTCAGGTTCCAACTTGAGGAAGGCGGCATTGAGTTTGTAGGACGAACTTCCACTCTCAAAACACACTTCCATGATGGACTGAGCACTTCTGTCACAGGATACTGTCACTTTCGGGGGATCTGCAAACACAAGCTGTCCTTAATTCTGGTTTGGGGGAACCAGGATCAAGTCATGTTCAAGCGTCGAGCTTTCTGGGTGCACGAGCACTCTCGTGACTTGTTCGTGTCAGACGGAAAGCCACAATTCACACAAGTTTAACTCACACCTTTTGGCACATGTGTCGGAACAGGCCCACACGCCACTCCAGCTGCTTCTCTGGTCACGTCACATTTCTGCTTTCCGTCTTGTTTGACGTTGCAGTGGAAAATGTTGCGGCTTGTTCCGTGTGCTTCTGCCTCCGTGCAGTGAACTTCTGAATACAACATTTCGATGGCCGGCAGGTTGCTCTGCGAGTTTCTCCAAATGGCCTTGAACCCTGCACCGCTAAAACAGACATATTTTGCTGACAGTTGAACGGAAACAATAGGCAACAGATGTTCAGAGCACGGAGACAAAAACAGAACTGAGACCAGGAGGAACTCGGTCTGGACTCCGCTGAAAACTTCCTTGCACCTCACCTGTGTATAGAACCACTGAAGCACTTGCAAAACACCTCTGCATCATGGTCATCCCAGAAGTCGTCGCATATGGCAAACGACGAGAGGCAGTCTGGCGAGAGGACCTCTGCGCGCCCAATCCACGGAAACTGGGGGTCGTAAGGCGTGATGCGGTGGCGCCGCATGTCACATGTCTCGCCTAATCAGAGAAGCAACGTTTTCTCACCTCTTCCTTCTTCCCAAAGAAACACGATGAGTTGCCTGAAAGTTGTTCCACATTTACCAAAAGATCTGGTCGTGGTGGTTGCTGCTGTGGTTGTGGTTGTGCTGGTTTGTGGTGGCGGTGTAGCCGCGATGCCACTGCACACAACGAAAACGTCCTCGTCCCGCTGGCAGTTGCCTGGCCCTTGCTTGCGTTGGCACTCAAAGAGAGACGTCGCGGTCACGTCGCAGTGAGTGTCGTCCCACAGGATGGGCAGCGGCGCGCATGGCCCCAGCGCCGTCTTCTCCTCGTCTGTGGCCGCTCTTCCCTGTCTGCAATAAACGCAGCAAAAATGTGTATGCACGTCGTCAATGAAGGAACCGCTTCCACAACAAAATAAATGCTCCCAAAAAAGTCTGTGGACAAAGGACACACCTGTTGATTTTGCATGAATGTGGTCGGGTGGTACATTTCATGGCGAGGCTTTCAGTGTCAATCACCATGGTCCCGTTGAAACAACAGTACTTTCCTTGTTCATTGGTTTTACTTTTGTTGATCATTGGAGCGTTTGTTTTTGGAAACACACTTTGTCCAACCCTGTGAAGTCCAGTGGTACCTCTGAACAACAAATTCTGCCCGCTCCATTCTGACTCAACAAACTTAAATGGTTTAAGCCTTTCTGTAGAATCCTTCTGAACCCGCGCCAAACCTCAAGTGTTTGTTGTGTAACCTGGAAACTTTTCCTACGATCCTCATGAAACTTGGTATGTGACATCGTTGGACCACCAGCTTTGAAACAGCACCAACAAAGAAAACTTGCAAACCAGATTCCAAAATCTGTCAACTACACCAAGACACTTACGAGAAGCCGAGGTCACAACAGGCGAGTGTGTAGTAAAAGTCGCTCTGCCACCCGTCATCACAGATCGTGCCCCAGAGCCCGTTCTCAAACACCTCCAGTCTACCGATGTTTCGAGTCGTGCCTCCAGACAGCCGCAAATTTGCCGACCCTGCATCGGAAGCAAATGGAGCTCGACAAGACAATCTCGTCGAATTCTGCGACTCACACACAGCAGAGTGCATTTTTTGCCAGACACAACTCACCTGCAGCACACAGTGAGGCACCAAAGACAGTTGCGCAAAACAACGACACGACGGGGAACGACAGCTTCATGTTGAAACACGTGGGTGAAACCAGGCTTCAACTGCAAGGAGCAATTTGTCTACAAAACAAATTAGGAGAGACCAGATTCTAAAGTCTTGCTGGACTACTTTTGTCTTCGTTGATCCAATTCACATTTCAACCAGCAAAGTCACGTAGATCTAGATTCTATCGAAACTTCAGCTTGACTTTGCAGGCAGAAAGAGAACAAACTCACAGAAAGCGGATCCACGGCGATTGAGAATCACATGCAAACCTGTGACAATTCAAATGCAAGATGAACAGCTGTTTATTTACACATTTTTGCAGCACGTGCACAGAAATTTGTGACGTCAGAAGTTTTTACGTGGTGACCCGATTTTGCTTTGTTGTTTTGTCACGAAAAAATCGCGTTTGTGGACCTGCAATTGAAGATTTCTCAGCACCAAATGTTGGCAAACTATTTTCTTTCAATTTCATATGTCAGCGAAAGCAGGATGAGTTGTAAAAACAAGACAAGTGACGTTTCCCACATTGAGGTCAGAAGTACCTGTTGTGACGTCAGAGCAGACAAGCAAGATGGCGCCCACTATGCAAGGAATATTTTTTCCCAAGACCTGTTTTTTGAAAATTCTTGATTCGTAGTGTTTGGATTTGCTGGCAACCAAGATGGGAGATTTGTGTTGTGAAGTTGTAACTTTCTGGATTTGGATGAGTTGGTCATTTTGGCAGATCACTCAGTGTCAAGGTGAGTGAGTGGTGAGAATTTGTTCCAGTGGATCAAGATTGGGATCAAGATCTATTGACAGACGATCTGCAACATCCAAAGCAGAAAAAGTGCTCACAAGTCGAGCAGACTCCAGATTGTGTGTGTGTGTGTGTGTGTGTGTGTGTGTGTGTGTGTGTGCGCGCGTGTGTGTCATTGCAAACAGGCAAAAGGACAAAAGCAGTTCTTCTGCAACTGCCCCTGGTGACAGACCCAGAGTTCGTTTGCCCTCTCGGAAGCCGAAAATTCTCGGGGGAGGGAGCAATTTTGAATTTTGCCACCGAAGAGAGCGAGAGCAAAACAAACAGCCTCAATTCTGAATCTGCTGCACCATGCATCATGGCTGTGCAGGAAAAGCAAATCGCGACATGACACAAAGTCGCACCTGAAGACCAGGCGCTGTTCGTTTATTGTGCAAAGTCCCTTTAGGGCGAAGCACCATGTGGTAATGTAATGCAGTGTATGGCAAGATGGATGAAAGATCCCCTGCCCTCTTCCCCCTCACCCCCTCCCCAACCCCCTTTCCCCTCCTCCAACCCCCCTCCCCCTACCTGGACCCCCCCCCTGGACCCCCCTGCTCCCGGACCCCCCCCCCCCCCCATGGAAGACAAG
>JAAUXT010034592.1_pt1 | contig 11431 bp, 10 predicted proteins | sample 7278171 | NCBI WGS metagenome assembly JAAUXT01 (sample SAMN14350112, study PRJNA611818) | marine sediment metagenome | isolation source: surface marine sediment (1.8m) | place: French Polynesia: Moorea | collected 2018-08 | reverse complement strand
TTCTTCACATATTGAACACTGATGAGTGAAATAGTTGACTTATACAACAAGTGAAATATCTGAAAACATGAAATATCTGCAAGAGACAAATTACTGGCCAGATAATGAATAGTTGTGCTCTTAGATTTCATGTTTGAAGATATCGCACGAGTTGTATAAGATCGCATCGTGTTGCCAGGATACCAAGCTGCTGTTCAGATAATTCGCCAAACGACCGAAATTCTTTCTGCACGCTGAAAACCCATTTTCAGCCGCAAGCCTTGCAACAGCAGCAGCAACAACAACAACAATCAACATGCAGTTCCGTCAAATGGAGTTATTGGGGCAAAAACAGCAAACTGTTCACTGCTCATTTTCTACAAAAAGTGCTGAATTGTTTTCGATTTCGTTTGGTGACTTTTGACGTTGTTTCAAACCAACAAGCCAATGGAATTTTGCCAATCAATGTTGGAGCAAAAGCCCGTGTATCGCCAAATTACACTTGCACAAACAAGTAGATTTCTGCAGCCAACATCATTTTTGTTTTTGCAGCGAAACAATGCCTGGGTGAATAAGGTGTGCATTACACGGGATGGTAGTTGGTACGAGGGAAGTAGGTGTGCGGCTTGGCTCGAGAGCTATCGTTGCACAAATCACAATCAGAAACCTGCATTTACCTAAATAAACGGGTGGCGCGATTGCCAGACGGAAACCCTGGCAAGTTTGAGGAAGTTATGATGCTGCGCACGGCGGCGCACGATCCCGCCCGGATTCACCCCAGGAAGCACAACACACACACATTTCCGGTGGACGAAATCCGAAACAAACTGGGCAAAATGTTGGTTTCAGAGGAAGTTGTTCAGCGAGCGTCAAACACGACTTCATTGTCACATGAGCAATCAGGAAACAACACCTGGGCAGGTCCGCCAGTTGTCAAAGCCCAAATTGGACACGAGAGCAAAAAGCGTGGCACCATCACGCTGTCGCATCACGACACCGAGCACGATTCTGCGTGGGCGCAGACTGCTAGCAACCACAATCTCAAGTCTTCAGTTGTCGTGCGACCGTCTCGCAGGGTCACCAATGCAGCGCTCGCTAAATCTCCATCAGGACGTTGTTCCCAAAACGAAGGCCCCATCTGCACACATTTAAAATTCAAGCCGAATGGGACGAAATTTCTTGGTTGCAAACTGGCGCAGATGATCGTACGATAGTTGGTGAGGTAATCACAGGTCAGGCTGCGCTCATCCATCAGCATGACTGCGACAAACAATCCTCGTACAGCCAAAGCGTGGCACGCCGCCAATGCGCAAACAGCGTAGAAACGCGTTTGTTGCGCACAGCAAAATGTAAAACATTTCTCCTGTTGGTGCTCCGGACAAAAGTGAGCCTTGTGGCCGAAGTGACACCTGCTCCGACAAACAGCGGGAAAGGAAGGCAAACGAAGTACTGATCACCAGGTGAAGTCACGCGATCAGTCAACAATCTTGTGCCCACGAGTGGTCAAACAGCTCATCTAAAACTCCAGCATCTGGACGGAGTTCCAACACCGATGTGATCAACTTCCGGTCCTCTTACCCTGGGCGAGGGAATCAGAACATAGGTTTAAACGACGGAATTACTAAAATAAAGTGGTCCTGTTTGCAGAAAACTCTTCAGGTTACGCGGCCCCAAAGTGTAAAGCGAAACAACGGGCAAGAGGTTCCTGGACTCGCAGGAAGAGTTCACACTGGATTGTCACGTCTACAGGCAACAAGGCCCGAGTCGATTCCTCTTCTTGCAAAATTACCGCCACGACACAACCACAAACTTCTGAAAAGCACCTCGCTCTCACAAACAAGCCACCAGCAACGAAAAAGATCCCAGCTTTGCGCACAAAAGAAGTTCGCAAAGTTTCGCCACAAGGCTAAAAGTACATTCTGAAGACACGACTTCAAACTTCTCAAGCCTTTGTCCCACAACAGTTCAGTTGTGCTTCAATGCATTCCTCCACCAACATAAAAGATTCGCAAAGCTTGACAAAATTGCTCCCAAAGGGTTTGAAACTTTTTTCTTCTTTTTTGAACCCAACTGTATGTTATTCCACTCAATTTCACTTCATTCAAAACCTCAACTACTTCTCCGTCCACGAAATGGTTCCAGTGCTTGGCTCTCTTTCTCATACGAGTATCGCGCCATCGCCACAACAATTCGGGAGAATCCAGCAAGCCGCCACTGTCTGGGACGAAACCAGCGATGACTGTTCCACAACAACCAGCGGTCTGTCTTTCCCAAGCCAAACAGGCCAACTATCTCAGAGGGTGGGGTGCCAGGACTCGGCAAGATTTCTGTGTTTCGGACTGCAACACCTGCTACACAGCCTTGTGAGAGATCATGCAACCAATATCCAATATTCAAAGCCTGGGAGGCACCCGGAATAGCCACAGTACTGCTTCGTTCCCAAGAGACCTCTTTCTTTGCGTGCCCAACTTGGAACCCAAACGACTGCAACTGAGTTTTTGTCTGAAATTGAGGAACAGCAGGTTAAACATCCGTCATCACTGTCCGAGGAACCAAGTCGGTGCACCATTTTGTTCTTTGCCTCATGAGGTCTGTTTGCTGAAGTGTGCCTTGAGCCCCTTACTCGGCAGTTTTCTGCCTGGAAAGTCAACTGCCTCTGTGTACTCAGAGGTGTTGTTTTCTGAATCTCCAAAGGGAACTATGCAGCTATCGTATTCGGCTGTGTGTACACACCCACCTGCTACAGGGCCTCTTTTCCTAAAACTTGAAGTTATGTCAAAAGGTTCCATCGCCATTGCAAATTCATGTGTACGCGTAAAAGCTGGTGGAGCGTTGGTGCCGGAAGAAACAAGTCACCAGAGTTAGCGGGGTCACAATCCTGACCCAGCCTTTCGCCAACTTTCAGCAGCTGGACAGAAATGGCTTGGACGTTTTCGTGTTCAACCTTTCCAAAGCAATTGAGGGCAAACCTGCGATGTGCACGAAGACTCATACGTAGGCATGTGCACCCTTTCTCCACTATCTACGGTGAGTGACGTATCAAGGCCAGGATAAAACACTCAAAGTTATTCAATATTTATGGCTACACACCCCAACCTTGTGTGTGGACGACGCTTACATTTAATAACCAGCTGCCCTGACATATTCTGTCTCATAATGAAGGCGCTCTGACAACAATTGCACAACATGATATGATCCTTGTGTTCGCCACAACAGCTGATACTCTGCGGAAATTGAGCAGACAAAAAATATTCAGATAAACACGGAGAGACTTCCTACGCAAAAACTGGATACGGGCAACGTGATATCTGCGTTGCATTGTAAAATGTCGGTGAATACGAGTGCCCCCCACAACAGTTTGAGAGGAATTGCCTCCCTTCTCCGGGGATTAGCACACACGCGCACCTTGGCACTGCTCACACCTTCACCCAACTGTTCGTGGATTTGGTAGCTTCGTTCCAGATACGAGTACGAACTAGACTCGGCGCTCTTGTGGCGAAACTTTTTTGCGTTGCTGAAAATTCAGAGTGAAGAAACAAACCAGCGATAGTCACTGCGACTGAACATTTTGGGTGAGTATCAACTCGAAATTTCTTAACAAACGAAGAGTGCTGAAAGTTCAGTGCTGTGTTCTGCATTCTCGTTTACACAACTGCTTCGCAGGCCTTTCCCTTGGATATCAGCGTAACCTTGTCATTCTTCGGAGGTTAACTTGTGGCGTTCTTCAGTGCACGAAAGTCAATCACGAAGCTTCTTCCCCTCCTCTCCCCTCCCGAAGAGACTCGTTTCTGTGACAGATCAGTTCTGGTGAAGCTGCAGTTTCAAACCACTTTTCAAATGTTCCAAACTTGACATCCAAACAAATAATTGGGAACAAAAACAGCTGACGAGAGCTCTCCTTGAATATAGTTGGGGTGGTTGAAGAAAACAACTCACGCCACAGAGATATCTGGAAACGGCACCCCATGCGGCGTTCCTGCCCGCAAAACGTAGCTCGGTGAACTCACGAGTAAATCGCCTTAGCAACAGGTACAACTCTAAGCTGGCAAGGCTGAGTAAACACGAAGCGAGTTGACTTTTCTCTCGGATTATGCAGGAAAACTGCCTTGCTTGCGCCTCTTGCATCGCACTCAGAAGAAAAAGGTCACAAACGAGCTCCAGAAGCATCCGGGACTGACGTTTCCGGTGCTCGGGTTGTCATGTCCAAAGTTCAGGCCCCTGGAGGTGACCTCTTCAACTTCCGCTGGACGGAGGTCGAGTTCATGGGGGACCCCCGGAGCGTCAGATGGTAAACAACTCAGAGGTCAGTTTATCCCTCAGGCCTCAGGAAGCTTCTCACCTTTGATACGGAAGGTCGGCCTCTGTGAAAAAGTACAACACCGACTTACACAAAAATAAAGTGATTCCATGTTGAGTCTTTCAAGAGAGTGCACGGATAGGATGTTTGGGGTGAGTGTTGTCGGGTCGAGCGTTGGAGAACGCAAAACTGATTGACAGGTGAGCAAGCACTCAAAGCGAAAAGGCGCGCAAACCAATTCCTGCATCAGGAAGCATGAAATTCTGAAGCGTTTTGCGTGTGCATGCCGTGGAAGTGCATGCTTGTGTGTGCTCACAAGGTCAGCATAAAAAGCAAACTGGGGAAGGGCAAAGGACAAGAGTCCAACTCGTTGAAGCGCGCAAAAACTCAAGCGCCCTTGACTGACCTTATCGGGTGATGGTGTCAACAGCGAGATGCGGGGTGATGCTTTCAATTAACGTCACGAACCGAGCAAGGCACAACCCACAAACAGGAACTGCACAAGAACAACCCTCCCTTTGTCACGACACAATCGCTTCAACATTTCTCCACCCATGCCTCGAGCAAGGCAGTCCTCTGCCCAAGTCCATGTTCAAACCCTTGATTCACAACAGTTTAAGACTGACCATCAAAATCAACTTTCAGTTGCATCCGTTGCACAACCAAAGCTCGTTTGAGTCACACACGCAATCACCAACACACACACACACACACACACACACACACACACACACACACACGTCACTCGCAGACCTGAACCCAACTTTTGCACAAGGCTGACCACGAAATGACAACTGACAAAACGACTCTTTCTCACACCACCAGCAGCAACTGGGCGACAGCAGACCAAATGCGAGAACGATTTGGGAAACGTACCCTATGATTGAGGAGAAGAACCTCTGCAGCGAGTTGGCTCGCTCCTTCTTCTGCAGCTCGATACTGGGGGACGAAGCCCCAGTCACATTTTGATTGTAGTCGTGAATCTTGGGGATGTACACCACGCCGGTGTCGGTTGCCGTCATTTTTTCGTTGAAAGATCCATTGTGCACGTTGGGCAGGTGAACGAAACACGGCACAATCGGTCCGTCACTTGACATCGTAATGTGTAACTCTCGTGCTGTTGAAAGTCACCTTCGAAATATCAAGATTATCTTTTGGTTTCTCCTTTAAATTGTGTTGTGAATACTCCGACCAAGTGCGTGTTATCACTCAATGAGTAAGGCTGACTGTGTCACAAGACAGAGCCGCGCGGTGGTACCACCTCTTGTGTACGTGTGTTGCCTTCGCTGAGGCAATGTGCCTGTGAATCAGCCGCCAGATAAAGGTGCTCCCTCACTCAGGCCTTGGCAGGCAGCGCCGCAATGTAGGACGCAGGTCTTTATGCACACATGTGGTCCTGATGACAAAGCTCTTTTCTCCCTTTTTGTTCCCTGTCCTTCTCTTGTCAAACCTTCATTCCGTATGCATGGCTGGTGGGCGCGAAACGCCGTGCGACCGTTTTCTTCGCGTCAATGCGAAAACTCGGTGCGACTCAAACAAATCAATTTCTGCGACAATTCCCAGTATACATGTAGTTTCTATTCTTGGCACAACAGCTTGAAGCGTTCGACGACTAGAATTGTGCACAACCCGTTTGTGGTTATGTTTCTATCTCCACAGGTGCACATTCAGTGTGAAAGAGAATCCTCACACAGTCCTACAAATGGCTGAGGCCCGAACGCCTGATCGTTGCACGCACAGCAGCTTCAGAGCTACATACACACTGAATCAGCTGATCGCTCGGTTTCAGCAGCCGGAACTCCTCAAGTCCTTTTTCATTCTTCCTTGAAAAAGCCCACCGGTGTCAACAAACAGCAGACTTCGTGCCAAGGTGTGATGCTCCTGACTTTTAGCCCACAGCGCAGATTCTCACTAATTCATGTCAGGTCATGGACGTCGAAAAGCCGAGGGAGAGAACCTCCACTTGCAAAAGGCGTCCTGTCGGTGGCTTGTCAACAATCACTGAACAAGGCCTGCGAAAATGTCGTGAGTGACACACATGTTCACGGGCCCTGTAGATAGCACCATACACTCCCAGCCAATGAGAGGCTTTGTGAACACACGTCACAAAAGCTGACGGTCGGCATTCTCAGTGATAAATAAACGAAACAACAGAAAATTGACATTTTTCAGGTCGCAGATTCGACCCAACGCAGGCGCGGATCCGCGATTTGGTCAGGAACGCCCGCCACCCAAAAGGGGGACTGAGACCAGGTATGAACTTGTCAACACGTGAAAATTGAAAATGTGCATCTGTGGCGAAAATGAAGACAGTGCCTGTGTGTGTGTGTGGGGGGGGGGGTGGCGGTGGGGCCCCGTGGATACGACTCTGAAAAGAATTTTTCTATCAAAAGATTGCAACAATCTGACGTGTTGTGTGAGTAAAGGTCGCAGAAGAAAATTGATTTTCAGTGCGCATTCCTCGTCCCTCCACCCTTTCGTGCTCCAAGAGCAGCTTCAAGCCAGCTTTGCACTTTCCGCACTTCTTCGGATTCTGTGTGCGTAATATCATCCCGGACAGGAAATCGAGCGTCCAGTCGTGCCGAGCACACCCGGATACGAATCCGAACCATCGCCGGCAAAAGGGAGTGTAAAACCCGTCCGTGCTGTCTCAAAATCACACCAACTTCGCGTCTGCATCAGAACTGTCGTTGCAGAGCATATCGGTTCAGCTCAGGGGCCTGAAACTGTGCTTCTGTGGCGGAAACGAGTGGTGACGTTCCTTACACCAAACTGTAGGAGGCCAAGCTTGTCGACGCTTGGGGTATCATTCGTACACCCCAAAAAACTTCCGCAAATGGGACGCATTGAAGACAGGCGCGTTGCCAAGAGCGCAATTGCAGCCCGGGTGATCACCACTCAAGACCACAAGTAACAAGGCAGGAAGGGGTGTGTGCGAGGGTGACGGTCACAGGCAACAGACAGAGACTGCCTCGTGATTTCTTCAATGAGACCAGAACTTGAAGACCACAACGGTGAGAAGCACGCATCGATTCCGGGCACAAAAACAAAGCCGTACAAGCCACGAAAAACAAGAAACTGCGAAGAACTTGAACCGAGAATTGGCAAAAACAAGAGTGCAGGGTTTCTACGCTCTGGGCTCTTTCCTCCTGCAACCTTTTCGTCAACAACCTGGCAAATGGGGCTTGAAACAAAACATCATGTGCACCACTTGCTGACTTTCTGGATCAAATTCTCCCAATAATTACACTTGATATCAGTGGATGACGAACATGGTGCAATTTGAAGGTGGATTATCTGTCTTGCTGTCGACGGTCACTTTCCTGCCGTTGTTGGCGTGTCCCGTCATTGTAAACAGGCACAAACAAGAACAAGAAGACGCGGCTCTCTACAGCCACCAGTGATACGGGACTCGTAACTCCCTTGACGTTTCTGGGGGATTCGAGGGGAGGAACTTCAATGTCTTGCAATGACAGACACCTTCGTGGGGGTCTATTCGGAGTGAGGTGTTGTTGTCTCACTCAAAGTGTCCAATGGGGCAAAGTATTGTTGCATTTTGTGCCTGCTTTTCCTGTTCATAACTGTTACGTTTGCCACACCTGGCCCTTGTTGACAAAATTTTGTCCCAAAAAAATACAACTGATTTCACTTCACAGCTTACAGATGAAAACTTCTTGAGGAAGAAAGAAACTGGTCAGGGGAACAAAGCTCGAAATTTGGGGAAACTGGTTGTCATTGCTGTAATTTCGATCCTGTTCCTTTTGTCTTCAGTTTCAATTTCATGTTCCAGGAAGAAATCTCGGGGGTTGACCAAAGTGCAAGAACACTGGGCTTTTGTACCAGAAGAATTTGACAGAACTACCGAGTCCCCAGCATTGTCAATCTTCGCTCACAAAACTATCGCCCACAATACCTGAAAGACAGCACCACACTTGCAAGAACCTGAAGAGTTGCGGTCACACTGTGCTCTGAACCTTCAAGCCAGGTTATGGCAAGTGCAGAAAAAGTTCCTTGAAAGCTTCCCAAGACATGCATAAATAATAGCTCTAATAGCTTTTTGTTTGCTGCTGGATTTATTTGAAAGCACTCCCAAGCATTTGTTCCCTTCACAATTCGCCAACGAGTAACACAACAAACCGAAGGTACAAGAAAAGCAACCCAATTTGAGCCGTCAAAATCGTGACATAAACACCCAAAGCATCTTCTCCTTCTCAAGACGTCTGCACGCAAACGTGTCGCTTGCCAGCGTTGTCAAGCTGCCTTCCACAACCAAACATTCTTTGAACAGCACAAAGGCACCAACCGTCGAAAAAAGCCATCTTATTGTGGAATAGTTTCAATTGCCATCGCCATTGCTAATTTTTTCTTGTCGGGGCCTCTCAAGTGATGTTGCCTTGAGTTGATCACGAAGCTGACAGGCACGCACTAACGAGGCACAACGACGTTAGGTTTCCTCAACCCTCTCCTTGAGCAAGCTAATCCACCAATTCCACATCACCAAATAAAGACAGGACTTCAACCACTTCAATGTCATTTGCATGCTCGTCCTTCTTCAACGAAACAGGTACATTCCCTTTTCATACCGAGTAACTCGCAATCTGCTCAAGGCGACTGTCACAATTGGCTGCTTGGTCGAGCTGCACTCAGCAGACAGCAAACCTGCATGGACCAGGCAACTCACTTAAAATATCGGTACTTGTCCAAAGAAAATTAGAAGTTGAGAAATGGCCTGCAATCCGAGGAACTTTTTCTGAAAATACACTTCTCTGGTCATTGACAGCCATTTGACTGACTTCTCATTGTCCTTTCACCCTCAAATCTGACCAACTTAGACAGACCGAGCGCTTGTCAACCTGTGAACATCTCTACCCCCAAAGTACACTTGGTTCAGTCTGACCAAGGAACTTGGGGGGAAGGGAGTGGCAGCAAGTGAACAGGAAAATCAGAATGGTTGAGCAAGATGCAAGTTGGTCAGTCACCTTGTCCTCACAACTCCAGAATCCTGCGCTGCAAAATGAGGTTCTTTCGCACAAAGCTAAGAAAATCATACAACTGAGTTCCATTTTGGCAGCTATCACAGTACCCCAGGACAACCAAGAACCAAATCTGGGGTGACAGGTGTTGAACAATCCTTGGGTTATCAGGTGACCCAGCCAGAAATTTTGTGGTGGTCAGTGGTCACCAGAAGTTATGGCTTCCAAAACATTCTCAGTGGTCACCAGGCGTTGATGGTTGCCCAACGTTTTCGCAAGCTGACACACTGCCTTGGTTCCAACAACAAAATTTTAATGGTTGTTTTATGCTTCCGCCCCATGCCCCAATGACAATAAAGCCAGTCTTCAACTTTGTCACTTGGTGTGTGGGTGGGGGTGCTTGTGGACACGAATTTTTTTTCTTCAGAACAGCCCAACTCCATCCAAGGTTGCTCAGACAAAATCCCAAGTCACTCCGGGGGAAGGTGTTGCTGGGTATGAACTTCATCAAAGCCCCGAAGCCAACCTTGTTCACGCTTCACGTCCAGGACACACTCCCCTCACGGGGTCACACACAGGAAGATAGAACGGTACACAAAGGCACTCAGCACTGCGCAAAGCAGGCAGAAAGAACTGGTACAAAAGCAAGATGGTACGAGCGTGTTCGTGCTCACAACAGGTCTCTGGAACCAAGTGGATGAGACTTGTTTCTCAGAGAAGAAGGCGCTCCGTGAGTGTTCTGAGGTTGACAAGCACTGAAGGTCGAATTTGGCCCGTTGTCGTTGATCAAGAAGACGTACCCAGCAACGGGTGCAAGAAAGGTGCCAGTCTACTGCAGGTTTGCTGTCTCTAGTGGAGATTAGATCTAGTCCGGTATTTTGTCCCGTTCAACTGTCTTGTAGATCGCTGGATTTCAGGGAATTTTGAAGATCGATCGATTCATTCAACATTCCATTCCGAGAGCAGACGATGTTGCTAACCAGATATCACGCAAGGCAAAACTGCTCAGATCTACCAGGCTGCAGGGAGTCCGACCTTCAGATGGCACCAACCGGTGGCAAATTCATATTGGTTTGCTTCTTTCGGGGTTTTCTTGAGCAAACCCTGTTGAAAAAGATCAGCTGATTTGACGGTTGACCAGCTGTTCTCGGGTCAGCTGTGATTGATGTTCATTTTTGGCATCTGCACTTTGACGCGGGAACAAAGCTGTTACACGAGATCAAAAAATGTACTCACCCCATGAACCAATCCATGGTATCTCGAAGATATTCTGGTAGTTTCTCCAGGTTTGCGTTTGTTGAAAATAAGCTGTAAAATTAGTAAATAAACTACCAAAACTCTCAACCAAATGTCAATATGGCGACGAATGCCCCGTATGGAAACATCCGGCGATGAGTAAACCTCTCACCGACGGAAACACTTCAACGCGCAATACTTTTCAGGAAGTTCACTGGATACAGCAGAAACGGCCGTGGCAGTGCTGAAATTTCATTGTATGAATATCACAGGTCTTTTTATGGAGCGAAATGCCTTCAAGTGCGATGTTTTGGCCAAATACATGTTTCATTTCAGGTGCCATGATTGATATTTGTTGATTCATCAATGGTCGTGTAGTGGGCATCCAGGTGAAGCAGACAGCTCACAAACCTCAGTGCACACTACGAGCACCTCTCCCTCTCCCTGACACATTACCCCTGGGTCACACCCCCTGGGTCATCACCCCCAACCTCACTTTGGCCACATGCCATTTCTCCACCCACACACCAGGTCATTGCCCCCAACCTCAGCCACCTTTCCACACCAAGGCCATTACCTCTGTTCCATAATGCACTCTCTTAGCTTTGGAATAAATGTTCAAACGTACGACATCATTCTTCCTTTAAATCCAAGCTCATCTTCATGAGACATGGTGACAGTTGGGATTTTTTGAGCCCAATCTGAAGAGGAGACTCTGGTGCATCAAGTGGCCATCATTTGTGCAGGATATACAGAGGATTCTTCTGGACCAAGGGGAATGTATGCTCTGCTGTGAATGCTGAATTCTCCCCTGTGAACCTCCATTCTGGATCCTACCATAGGAGCCCAACCACTCAAGTGAGGAGTCTGAAACTTTGCAGTGACCTTCCTGGAAGGACTGACGACCTCTGGATTGACAGTTAGGTGTGTTTTGAGTGCCCTACGA
>JAAUXT010014250.1_pt1 | contig 11433 bp, 14 predicted proteins | sample 7278171 | NCBI WGS metagenome assembly JAAUXT01 (sample SAMN14350112, study PRJNA611818) | marine sediment metagenome | isolation source: surface marine sediment (1.8m) | place: French Polynesia: Moorea | collected 2018-08 | reverse complement strand
GACTCTGTAAATCATTGGTAAAGCGCACTCGCACAATCTGATCCGAATTTCTGACAAAAAATGAAAAAGAAACGCCAAGTGTGCACCAAGTAACGGGCCCTAATACTACTCCCACAGAGGGCCGACTTGCACCCCCCCTCCTTGGTTCCTTTCACCTTCTGCAATCAGAGGATCTGACTGAGGTTCTGAGACCAGGGTCAGGAGGAGACCCGACACCGACTGCATGGAGTCTGGCCGCAATGTTGAGCAGTGGGGCCAAACAAATCCGCGGTCATGAGGGAAGCCTTGCCATGGAAACAACATCTTCTCTTGGGTCTCCCAAAAGGAGGATTCTTCCTTTTGTGCTTCACTGTCATATTTCGGTGGGTTGACAGTGATTTTGCGACAGTGAAGCCCACAGCACTGGCAGTTGTTTACAGCTTCGTCGTGTCTCGAGGCCATTGACGGAACAGCTTTTGTTCAAGTATACTGCACACGATCGTGCACGAAAACATATTTCTGTCAAACCTATACGCTTCATTCAAGCGAACGAAATTCGGTTTTGACCTGAGTCCGTTTCCCACAGGTTTTCTGGTGCTTGTTTTCTTGGCCACGTCAATACCCTTCTGCAGGTGTGTTCTGGGAACCAACCTCCCTGTTGTGTTGTTTGGTTGTGGCAAAACAAAAACGAAGAAATCTTGCCCCAGGCCAACGACGAAAGTACGCGAGCTTCGAAGCCTCGTTTCGATGTGTCCAGCTGAGGTGGATTTATTTTCCGTTATGGGATCAAGGCTCCACAATCATTCGGTGCACGCGAATCGCAGGCTGCAATTTGTAAACGACAGGAACCCCGTCAGTCTGATCAATTCGTTCAATCGCGCCGAATTCTGCACCATTAGATCCATAAACTGAATTTAAGCGTGTGTGACCGATTTTATCACAAGAAGCTGCTGTGTTGCTGTTTACCTACTTTTCTGCAAAATCCTTAATTCCCAACAGAAGAGCAATTAGTTGTACCAAACCACAGAGGTAGTTTTTCAAGCAATTAAAAGCACTTGTGGCTCGATCACGCCACAAAACCACCTATTCCTCACGTCAGGGTTTGAAGGCACACGGGATTTCACGGAATCCTTTTGTTTGACAGCCACGCAGAATTAGAATTCCTCCTCTCCATTTCAATCTTCGTGCGGCGAACGATATCATGTTCCAGACAGATGCGGCACAGTTATTCTCCACCACGCGATGCCGACTCCGTACACAAGTGGAAACCGTTGAATCCACGTAGGCAGCGCAGCGTCAGTGGGATAGAAGTAAAATATTGTGTGTCGATTGTGCCTTTGAGAACATGATGCTGGACAGGTACACATGCATTTTCCTTTCAAAAGGGCAGGTCAAGACCAAGAAGCATTTGTACATCTCTGCGATCACAAAACCAGTCGTGTGTGCTCAATTTGTGGTAGAAGTGGGTTCTCACCTCAAAAAATGGTTCCAGTTCAATCACACTACTCCTTTTTCAACCAAAGGTCTCGAAAAGTCATTGTGTGATTTCACAGGAACCATTTTTACAATGTGAGAACCCTGTCTGAGTGCACTGTGGTGCAAACTCTTCAGACACGAACTCGAAGAAGAATGTGAGGGTGTTCAACTGCGTCTGATATCTCTTGTTTCACTGAAGAATACCGATTGCCTCATCGTGTTTGCTGTTCCAAAAGTTTTGAATGATTCACTCCTTTTCCAAACAGGCAGGAACAACGCCACAGAGAGCGGGGCCAAGCCTTTGCCAGAACACATTGCACAGAGAAAAGGCAGAACAGAAGAGTTTCTCGCGTTTTTGTCAAAAATATCATCATAAAAGACACACAAAATACAGGTCAATAATGCCCTGAATTTGCTGCATTGTACGAGTGAAGAGCGACACATGGTCTTTCTCGCGAGGCTCAGAAATTCGCACATCTGAATTTGGAAGCGACGCACAGACACACCCTCCGCGTTTTGGTTCTTTGCTGTTGAAAGTAATCAGCATGGTACAAACTTTGGAGTCAAAAGAACCTTTTTTTGGATGTTCTTCTCCGAACTAAGTTCAAATTGGTTGACACGAACACATCCATGCACAACAAACGGAAGAAGATACTTGGAAAAAAGAAAAACACGTTGAAAATATTGCAACAAGCCTCGAATCGAAACCGGAGGAACCAGATCTGCTTCATTTGCCAAGAAGCACCACTTTTGTCGTGTGGTGGAAAATGGGAAGCAAATCCTCTGTGACAGTCTCGCAAAACCCAGAGAGGACTTAATTCTCGCTTGGGAGCAAGTCGTCGCACGCAGAGAGCGGTGCCACTGTGTCTTCCTCCGACAGCGAACTGACAATCTGAAAGCTTTCGCAGCGGAGGTTGGATCAAGAGATGTCCCTTTTTGCGGAAAACACCAACCGTCTGTTGTTTGAAAATCAACATTGAGACAGATTTATTAGTTTTGTTGAACCACCAGCGCTTTTGAGTACAGTTGATCATCTGTCCAAACAGACAGCAGAAAACACAGAAAGTTTATAGAAAACCAATGAGTCTCTTAGCAGATGACTGCCAGCATATTACGTGACTGCTTCAATATTTGAGAATGGAAATTGACAGGCAAAAGGTCAATCGCATTCAGTACAATTTGCCCGTACCTCTGAGCAGACGGTGACAGCATGAAGTATGGTATCCGATCTTAAATTGCCAGATACCGACTTTTTGCATTGCAGAATCTGACCCTGGCCCCTCTGACCTCGGGTAATGAGTGGTGTGGGGGGCCTTTATAGAGTCGGTTTCATCAGTAGATTTTAGGCCTAACAAGATGAGAAAGTGGATGGGGTGAACATCAGTAGAACTTGATTAATGAAGTGCAAGCAAGAGTCAAGTGGCCATGTTCGCTCCCTTGAAAGCTGCGACCCAGCACTATCCATTCAGCGAGAATAAATGTCTTGTAGCTGTTGCTCTCTTGGCCAAAGAATCAACATTGTTGCTGTGGCAGGTTAACTTTTGTTGTATCCCGAGCTGTTTAGCTGCTCTTTCTGCAAACATTTCTGTGTGGGATTTCAGACAGCAAACTGCACCATTGACACACGCGTATGATATTCGCACATCTGTTTCACCACGGGATATTATTTTTGTGTGCTGCCTGTATTGGGCCATTGAAATCAGGTGACTTGTTTCTGACAGCATATTTCATCAAAATGCTCAAAAACATTCATAAGTGATGGATATCGCTCGTGCAGGAGTACAACTGCCATATAACCGCCAACTTTTCGCTCCTGTTGAATTCAAACAGCCGTGCATTGCACGAAGTGGACTTCGTGTTCACTTCACCGTCAACAGCTGCACAAAACGTACGAAGTGTGAATTTTATTGCTCTGTCAATAAGTATGATTACAATTCGTAACGTGCTGCATCATACTGTATTTTTGTGCAGGATGATACTGTTCGATATAAATCTGCGCCCACAAAGGCAGCAGACAGAACGGGACAGGGGATGGAAAGGCAGATTCAGTTGTGACGAAGTTCTGTGATTGCAGACATGAACAGACTTCTGAGCGAATGGTAAAAATCAAGACCTCTTTTGCAAACAGCTTCACGAAGATTATTAATGTAATCATTATCTGCCTGCAATATTCATGAGAAGTGATCGAGTATTGAAAGATCGGCGATAGACTTATTTACCATCTCCAACGAACATGTACTGTACCACTTGTTAAACACGTGTGGCTGTGAACTGAACATCAACATCTGAGTCACTTGGGACAATGGCGAAGAAGAAGAAAGTGTACCTTCCCCTCTTCAAGATGTTGGGGGGTGGTCGGAGCAAGGCTTTTGACATCGGTGAAGGGGAGCAGGAGGGTTACCTGAAGCCTGCCCCGGGGCAGGAGGAGGAGGAGGAGAACACCGGGTGGAAGGGGAACCTTTCGGGCCTCTGTGAACCGCCGCAGTACCAATTTCCAAAGGCGAAGGGCAAGCGACATCCGGTAAGTTGTTCCTCAATTAATGTGTTGCATTCAGGCAAAATACAAAACAAGCCGTTGTTGGTGGTCATGACAAGTAGTTTCTTTCGTTTGTTCTGACGAAGTGAGACGGGATATGGAAATTCGTCTGGCAAAGCATGTGTGCCTCTCACTTCGTACATATCTTTTTTAGTTTTGCAGTTTTGCACCTGCGACTCGAGCGATGGCATTGTGCGCGGTTTCTTTGCCTCAGCATAACGCAAGCACACGAACAAAAGGCTCAGCATGTTTGTCCCGAGAAGCGATGACCAGGGCGCCAGGGGTCTGCTGGGGGACACATGTTCACTTGAGCTGCACACTGACAGACCACCACAGTGATGGACAGCCGCAAGTCTGCTTTGACTCCAGGATCAAATGAACATCTTCACAGTCGTTTTCTCTGTAAAACTGATCTAAATTTTGACGCGCGAAACTCCAATGAGATCCATTTAACAACTTCAAAATCGTGAAAGGAAACAACATGTCCTCTTGAAGTTGTTTATTGGAAGAGGCACTAAAAACACCGAGTCGGAGGTGTTGTGCATTGGAATACGAGGTTTGGAATTTATATTTCCTTTTTTTTGCGTTATCTTTGTGGTCGCTCATCGCAGGAAGATGAAACCAAGTATTTTTTTGATGATGCCTCTGAACTTTAATTTCCGAAAATTTGAACAAAATCTGAAATGACAAACATATCAAAGGGCAAGCATAAAGTCATGCTAAAATGAATATGTGCGCGACGACCAACAGTGATGATTTCAGCAACAGCCACATGCTTCCAAATTCAACAAATCCAACTAAAAGAACAGACTTTTGACCGCAACAAAAATTGTTTTGGCTGCCAATATGACTCACTCATTGGGGTAAACCCAGGCATGGGTGTCTCCCTTTGCCTTCAAAATAATGTCCGCGTGCAACAATGCATTCTTCATACCTCTTGGCAAGATTGTTAAAACACTTGACAAAGTCAGCACAGGGCAACGCCCTCAAAGCACGATCTACAGTGGTACGGAGATCTTCTACTGACTGAAATACATGACCCTTGATCATCTGCTTAAGAGCAGGAAATGCCCAAAAATTGCATGGCGACAGATCTGGTGAATATCTTGGATGCTCCCAAACTGATTGGTTCACAGACAAAATGAATTCTGTTGTGTCATCCGATGTATGGGGCGAAGCGTTATCTTGGAGCAGGTGAAAATTTCTGTTCTGCCACAGGTGGGGTCTCTTCCTCCAGTAGGCTTCTCTCATGTTCCTCAGAGCTTGGACATAAATGTCAGAATTGACAGTACCTTCAACATATTCTTTGGAGATGACACCAGAAGCATCGAAAAACAGGATCAGGAGCAACTTCTTCTGTGACCTTCCACAGAGTGGCTTGGAGGGGCATGGCTCTTCTCTGGTCACCCACTGCATGTCAGCACGTTTGGATCACGGGTCATAGGTGTAACACCAAGTTTCATCTGTGGCTACAATCCTCTGAAGAATGTCCTGGTCATCATTTATCCTTTGGAGGTTGCGCCTGGACAGCTGCAGTCTTTCATTCACCAAATCCTGTGTCAGGCGGCGGGGCACAAATCTGGGGGCGATTTTCCTCATTTTCAGGTCCTTCTTCAGCACTTTCAACACACTTGTGTGACTCACATTCAGTTTTGCACCAAGTTCTCTTGAAGAGGAACGCCTGTCAGACTCGAGGGCATGGTCAACAGCTTTGATCCCAGCAGGCGCGCGCACTGTTTTCGGCTGACCACATCGTTTGGCATCACTTGTACTCTGAGCAGGGTCATCTGTGAACACTTTGAACCAATGTCTGACCTGTGTTTTGGACAATGTGTGTGTCCCCCAAACAGCTTCAAGGGTGTTGTAAGTGTGGGAGGCATCAAACCCCCAGGCAACACAGGCTTTAATGGTTGCCCTTTGCTCCTTTCTGCACTCCATTGTTGCACAGTAAAACAGGAGTATCCATCTCAAACAATATTCCGTTGCAAAGCCCATCGCCATGGCTGTTGACACAACAAGTTTTACTTGCACTTGTGTGACCCACAGGGACGTCCAAATTCGGTCAGACAGTGGTCACTCATCCGTGAGATCCAAATCTTCGCTCTGCGCTCATACCTTTTGGTCTGACCATCAATCACGCCTTCGCACACTCAGAAAAAAGGAAATATAAATTCCAAACCTCGTAGTCTCCAACTGGTATGAAGCGTTTTTATTAAGCAAGGCGTGTTTGAGCGAGGTGCTCAATGCTTCATCTGTATTCACCAGCGTCTCTCATCTCAGCTCTTTATGAAATGTAGACAAACCCCAAGCGGAGAGAGAAGGCGTGGCTCTCGTGCTGTAGATTCTGCCTGCTCAATCAGAAGGGCGGCTTCTTGGAGGGGTTTGGGACCAGGAGTCACGCACAAATTCAACGAGTTTCCTCCACCAACACATGTGCTCGCTCTATCTTACTGCGTGCCCTCGGTATACATGGTACAAACCCAAAAGCTGAATGAACGTGAGCTCACTATGGTGTTTGCAGGCAAAGGAAGAATGATGTGGGTTTGATTTTCCTGAATTGGAAATCTGAAGACATCAAGGGTTGAATTCTCTCACACAAATGCAAATTGAAATTCAAAATCCTTACGACACAGAGCCGTCGTTTTGTCGTTCTCTGCACAACCTCGTTTAATTTCGTCTGAAACGCAGAACCAAGACCGATTTGGCACAACCGAAGACTACAGCCTGATGAACTTGGCTCTTGACTGGCACCAGTTAAGGAGAGACAGAGATCACGGAAGGAACCCACTTCCTCAACAGATCAATTTGCCGACGTTAATTGCCCCACATTTGACTGGATCTTCTTCAACATCGGATTACGGGGTCTCCACTTTCCATGTTGTCCTGTGGAGCTGTCGTGTATCTCAATGCCTCGACGGTGATCCATTGGTGTCTTTCAAGCACCCATTCATGCCAAACGTGCAAACGTGTTCCTCTTGCGTTGTTACCAAACTCCATTGTTCCAAGTTGCGTGCCGTGTTTTTATTCACCGGGCAGTTTACGAGCAAGCCTGTCATTTGTGGTTGCCTACGCAGCGGTTGTTCGGAGAGGATTTTCCTTTGTATGTTGACACAGAGCTGTTTTGAAACATCAAATTGGTCAAAACTGCGAAAACCTTTCGCGAGGAACAATGGCCATTTACACAAGAATCCAAAAATGAAATCCTTCTGTGGTGTTCGTGCACGTTTCAATCAAGAAGCCAAGGGCGAACACTTTGTGGGCAGGCAAGAAAGGCTCCACACAAGTCTGAATCACTCAACTGTCAGACTTTGTGACTTTTGCTGTGGCATGGGCAGTGACCATTGCACCTGTCATCGCGGTCAACGCTTTTCCGAGCGAAGGGTCCTGCATGGCATGTGAAACTTTGTTCTGGTTCGTTTGCCAACCAATTGTCAACTGTTTGACCATCATCAGGCGCTCAAAGATGATGTTCTCGGGGCGTTTTGATGATGACAGATCGGGTGCAAATGTTTCAGGGGTCAGCAAAACGGCACTTTTTCCACTTGAAAACAGATCTTTCGATTCACTTGAAAAAATATGCTCCTGTGCAAGGTGATGACACAAAAAAGATGAATCACACACCCCTAAAAAATAGCATGTTGGCACAACGCGTAGTGTGCAAAGTCGTTGTCTTCAAATGGCAGGTACAGCTGGTCCACCATGTGCCAGAAGAGTCGCGTCACTAATCACTGAGGTGAACTGGCCCTTTGGTGGTCTTTTTGTGCACCGAGGCCCTTCTTTGCACCGTTCTCTTGCCCCTGCCGTAGGATTTTGATGCAGTTTAGTGGTCGCGAGAGATCGTGCTAACTGAATGATGCAAATGAGCAATCTGAGCCGTGATTGGGTTGAACGCCGCCGTAACAGGTTATTGACGACGGCGTGCTGTCCGTGTGTGAGAGCGCCGCCTTTTCATCTCGAAAAGCTTCCTTCATTTGGCAAAATTTGAGTAATGATTATATGGAGTCAACTCGAAGCGAGTAAAGCGTCTGGATCTGTAATTGGCTGTTTGTGACTGATGACCACATCTCATGCACATCGCCTGAGATTCAATCTGTGAGTGCACTCGCAACCTCCATCGCGAGAGACCATATGCAGACTGACGTTACTCGTATTAAACTGCATGACACGACCTAACCTGACGTCAAAAGGCTTACCTAACTGCAGCAGGGAAAGCTCCAGAGAGTGACTGTGCAATGTGAGTTTTCATATGTGCATGCCTTGAGTGTTTTATTTGGGTTGCTTTGCACAAGCCCGTGGACCATCTCGTATCTTTGCCACGGTCGCCATTCATTACTGCTTCCCGTTCAAAGGTGAACAGCGGAAATAAAAACCTGCAATGTTTACGATGTCCTGTGTGAAAAGTCAAACACTGGTCCTTTGTCTGTTCGCTCATTAGACTTGGCTTGCTTTCAGTAGCAGGTGGAAAATATCGGATCCTGCAACTGAGGGTCTCCTGCAAGAAATGGGATACATTCCAATGTCAACTGTTGCAAGTAATCTGCGTATCTTGTCGGCGCTGAGTTAAACAGTAAATAACCTGCAGTAAATGTTTAGATGTGCACTCTATCTTTCACGCGGTTTTGCTGCTTTGGTCTTGGATATTTGCCTTTCATTAATTGACAAAATCTGGCCGCAACGCCATGTTGCCAACCACCCTGCAATCTGAGGATGTCTTGTTTTTGAGCCTCTGACTCGTTTTGTTCCCTGCATTCTGCACAAGCTTAATGTTGTGCATGTGCACGTGGGACAACACAATGAGGACATCAACTCACTGCACTCTGAATGGGATCGAATTCGTTCGAAGGACGACTGAAGTTGGTTCTTTGATTCGATTCTTGAATCAGAAAGAATCTTTGGGGGTGATGCCCGATTCTGTTGGGCTGAGAGAAGCCGTGTGTGCACCTTGCAAGGTCCGTTCCGCTTTCGCAGCACAGTTGAAAGAGACAACCCAAACCACAAGCAACAAGAACAAGCAGCAGAAATAACCGACGTCAAGTCTCTGTTGTTTCCCAAAAGTGAGGAGTTAGACTGAACAAGTTCAAAAGGTGAGTGAGTGCATTTGGACAACACCTCACAACCATGGGACAGGACAGAGAAAACGAAAGAGGATTTCGCCCCTGTCAGAACAAATGAAAGAACATTAGGCTTTGGCAAACTGTGCAAAAGCACATTTTCTGTGTAAAACTGAACATCTGTTTGCAGTGCAAATATGAAAGTCGAGCGCTTCAACGAAGTTGCAGAAGCTTCTGGCAGAGGAGCCACGGTATTGACAGGCACCGGACCGCCGCCAGGCTGGGCGCCCGCACTGTTTCGCCATGAGGTGGATCTGCTGCCTACAAAACATCCAGCGGTGACTGCATCAGCAATGATTACAACTGTGAAATTTTCCGGCTTGTCGCAGGACAAGTTACGGGATGAGTACACTGCAAATTCACCAGTTGTCTGGATCACACCTGAAAGTCTCATTTCAGGATCATTTGTCTCGCATCTCTCTGCTGCACTCTCTTGGCAGGATATGCAGTGCAAAGAAGGCTGCGCTCCGTCCACTGCCCCAACGCGTCCACAGCTGTGACGTCGATCTATCCACTGAGAAAAGACAATCCCTGTAAAGCAACATCAACAAGATGTCACTGACTGAACTGTCCTCCATTCAGGATACTTCAGGAAAATGTGGAAATTTTCAGATGAGCTTCAAAACCCTGCTTCGTGACATCTCGTCTGTTGATTCCTTTCGGGTTTTAATGCCACCGAGGTCCAAAACAAATGTGACGAACATGCCCAGTTGAACAAGACGTGCTGTTTTCGGGTTCCATCCAACTTGGTTCCAGCCCCAGGAACCTGCATGTCGCACGTCAACGGAACGAGTTTGGACACGTGTATTGTGAGCATCTGGAGTGTTCTTCAAACTGGTTATTATTCATGATAACTTTACAGGCGCTTTTATCACCCAAGTTGTCGCGCTGATTGTTCTTATCACGAAAAGCTGTAAAAAGCTCCAGAATACCATAGCGGTAGGAACGCATAAATCTGACACTTGCTTGAGGCGCTGCTCCGACACTTTTCTGTCAAGTGTTTGTTCTGTCGTTTTCTTGTTCTTCTTGGCTGCTGCGTCGTTGTTCTGCAACTTGGCAACAGTCCACAAAAGATCAAGTCACCTCGTGTGAGGCCCAACCAGACAGATCAGGTCACCAACATTGGTTGGTTGTCCATCGTGTCATTCCTTCATGTGTCCACAGCGACAGCAGATGTACAGAAGGAGAGACAGAGAACAGTGAGTTCTAGCAAATGGTGCATCAAAAAAGAGAGGCTAAAACAGAGAACATACAAGAAGAATCCACAGAAACCAACCGTCAGAAAAGTTGGGGGCTGTGGGAAATGGACGATTTTCTTTTCCAAGCAATTGGGTGGTACATCTGGGTCACAATCTCCAGTGCATTCAGGGGAATAAAGCCGGTGGGTGAAAATGACCCGGCGTGCTTTGTAAGATTGGTACAAAACAAAGCAACAGGCACACAAAACCTCCTCCGTGCACGCGACAGCCTCTTGGCCCACTCCACGTCAGTGGGAAATTTTGACCAAAACTGACATCTCGCTCTTGCGAGAGAACACAGCAATTTGTTCTCAGAGCCGAGAAATATGTCCTGTCAGTTCTATGACTTGACGCAAGGGCCTCACTGTTCAAGTTCGCCTATTGCAAGCTGTCTCTGGACCAGAAACATGGACACAGGAGGGTATCCATGATTGGTACCTGGATCACGGTTTTTATGGAGAGCTGTTGACAGATTGCATTGCAATACATCAGACCCAGCACGCTCCCGCGATGCATCACGCAGCAGCCACCGCCCAGCACAGTGCTCACGTCTGTCATACCTGCCACTTCGCCTTTTGTTCCTTCCGATGCAGATGCAAAATAAATTGACGCATCCACAGTTGAGGTGCACGGTGGAATCCACCGAGTTCACAGTGGACGAGCATCTCACAAGGGTTGAGTGTGTCCAAAATGCTTTTGCTGTGAAATGGAGGCAGTCAACCCACAAACCAAAGAATTTTGTTGGCGAAATTATTGCTTTGGCTCAACAACAACGGCTGCAAAGGGTTCAAGAGTTTGCGAATGCACGAATGGACGGGTTCCAGACAGTATCTCTCCCAAAAGGGCAACACGATCATGTCACAAAGCTTGTCTGACATTTGGTCCTTCGAAAGGATCGTGTTCAACTTTTTATTTGTACCTCAAGGCTCATTGAGGTTTGTGCAAGCGAAAAACTTCTGTTCGTGCACATGTTTGGCGACAGTGGGACACCTCCCCCCCCCCCCCCCGGAGGGGGGGTGAGTGGGGGGGGTGAATGAATACAGGGTGGGAAACTTGCCGGCACCCCCAAATTTAATTGGCAAATGGTTAGAAG
>JAAUXT010003507.1_pt1 | contig 11433 bp, 12 predicted proteins | sample 7278171 | NCBI WGS metagenome assembly JAAUXT01 (sample SAMN14350112, study PRJNA611818) | marine sediment metagenome | isolation source: surface marine sediment (1.8m) | place: French Polynesia: Moorea | collected 2018-08 | reverse complement strand
GGCCGTACCGGCACGAGCCGCCGGGACACGCCGTGAATACCTCCCTGTAGGCTCGACGGCCGCTATCCCTGCGGCCGACGGTCCCCGGCCACTCATGCCGGTACGGCCCTAGCCGAACACCAATGCCACGGGTGGCGTGCCCTGGACTTGCGAGCGGTGCAGGAATGCACCGACACGGGAGGCATGCGGCAATTCGGCGAGGCCCATGCCCCGATCGGACCCCATGCCTTCCCTATGGGAGCGAGTATACGGTATCTGTGGACGCCCGCTTAGACCAGCGGCCTTTTTTCGCGGCGCCAGTAGTAGTACAGGAACACTGCCATGATCCCGGCGAAGACATGCCAGACTGCATGCGGCTGGAACGCCGATTTGGTGGCCTCTGCCGAATCACAGAGAGAGTTTCCAGCCTGCCCTCCGATCCAGAAGAAGAAAGCCACCCCGAAGGAGAACAAGGCGAGCAGCCACCACAGGAGCGCCCAACCCCAGCCGTCGAAGTGCGCCTGTTTCTTCACCAGCAGCACCACCTCGAACAGAAGATAGACACCTACCAGGATGCCGATGAGCAGCTCCGAAGGCGCCCAATTGTGCACGGCGGCGAACACGATTATTGCTGCGGCAAAGCCGCCCAGAACAGCCACCCGTTGGGAACAGCGTGTGGAAGTGCTTAGCAAACCGTAGAGCCGAGACGACGTTCGCTCATGCGGGCTGATGTACGCGCTGTGTCTGACGGATGACACCAATGGGCAGGGCGCCAGGAAACCGAACAAGCTTCTGGTCCCTATCCGCGGACGCCCTGCTGTTCAACGGAGGCTGAGTTAAGGGCGGGCGAGGACGGATCATCTCCTCACCGGCATCGGGCATTCCCGGCGAGAATGTCGGATTGGGACGACTCCAGGACAGCTCATCTGTCCGGTGCGCAGCGGGCTTACGTTCCGCCTATGCGAGCGGAACAGGCTCAGTCCGAGCGGCGGACCGGGAAGCCGCCCCGGTCCCTTGGGTCCAAGCTCAGGGGAACGATGGAGCACATGGATAATAGCCCGTGGAGTAAGCGAGCGTTCACTTCATTGCTCACCCTGCATGGTGTGGAAGGCTGCTGCATGGCCCTTAATGACGAAATGGATCCGGGCACAATCGACACGTCTATCCAGGGAAGAGCGAGCTGCCCTCCTTCAGCGACGGTCTGAATGGGAGAAGCGCGCAAGTGCTCAATCTGGCCACGTTCTCGTGGCCGTCGAAACCTGCTGTCCAGGTGTATGGAAGCTGCACGAGGCGTGCCAGCGGGCAAGCAAGAATACACGGCGCTCAGTTCTTGACCTGTGGCGAATGCTGAAGAAGATCGCCGGCTTGCCCTATGGTCTGTCTGGTAACAGCTTCCATCTGACGGAAAGGGAAGAGGGAGCGGATTCGCGGATTGCGCGTTTAGGGCGCGTTGCGTGGACGCCAGAGACGCTGGCCTCAAAATGAGAGGAAACGTCCGATTTCTACAGAGCAAGGAGTCACGCGACGTTCTCTCGACCGCGGCCCCGCAGATTGGGAGATTCCTCGCACTATACTGACAGAGACCATAATTCCGGGAGGAGAAAGGCGAATACTTCGAAGAGCAGTTTGGTTGTTCCCGCGCGTCTAGAATAGGGCTAAGAACCCAAGATTCCGAAGCGCGTGACCAGCGCCATGGCGGGACGCTATGCCCGGCGTCGGTTTCATTGTTCTACTCCTGGAGCCTAGCAGGTGAGACCATGAGCTTATTCTTCGAGCGGCAAGAAACGGATACCCACGTGGTCATCCGTTACAAGCCCTGGTGGATATACATTGTTCTTCTGCTCCTGGCTGCCATGTGGCTTCCCTCCCTGGTCGGCGACGAAGCGTACACCAGAAGCCCGCTGACGACCGGAATCTTCTGGTTGCTTATCGCCCTGATTGCTTGGCGGTTTGTCGAAACCCGGGGGATACGAAAGGAGATGTTTGCGGCCATGAAGATGCGGGCTGTGGAAATGAACGGCTCACACTTCAACATCAAGAACCCGTTGACGGTTCGGATCACGAAACCTGCCCCTGCAGACGAGCCGGACAATTCATAGCAGGCACCGCCTGGAATCGCGATCTCAATCGGAGGAATAAGGCGTCGCGATGAGTAAGACGCTGGCGGCGCGGGCCATTTGTGGCATGGGTTCTCGGTCTTCTCAGTTCGCCGACGACATGAACGAAGCGCCGAGCACCAGAGAGCCAATCCAGGGTCGTCAGCCTGGGAGCATATGGATAACCTGGCGGGGCCGGTGACTTTCGGCGGTATTGTTCCCTTCCTCACTTTCGCGTTTTTTCTCCAAAGCCAAGGGAGCACCGGTGGTCGCGCCGCCTCGGCGAACGTCTTGGGAAAAAGTTTTCGGTCGGCCCCAGCGGTTCCTGTTGTCTCGTCGCATCGCGCGCAAACCCCTCCCTTGACCAGAGGCCAGCTTCAAGGCAACCTCTATCCGACCGCGGGTGAGTGACTGCCTTTCCTCATGTCGGCGTCGTTGGAGCGCCGCGGGCGGGTGTGCTCACCCGATGTCCTCGGCCATTTGCCAATTTGGCTCCGGCTCTCCAGGGGCCGTTGAGCCTCGACCACACCCAGGGCGCACACGTAGAAGATGATGCTCGACAGCAGGCAGTCTCGATTCTTCCTGCAGACGGTGGTGCTCACCTGCATGCTCGTGCTGCTAGGGGCGTGCACCACAATTCCGGCTGACTATTCTCCTCCACCCGGTTATGCTCTTCCGGCGCGCTCCGATACCCGACTTGCCGAGCTGGTAGTGCCGGCCGATGCCCATCCAACGAAGTCTTTCTTCCTGCCGGTAGACAGGGCCGATACGGCGCTGGACCTGCGGCTTGCTGTGACGGACATGGCCCAGGTCAGCATCGATGGTCAGTACTACCTGTGGAACGACGACGAATCGGGCAACCTGTTGTTGCATCGCCTGTTGCTTGCGGCGGACCGGGGCGTTCGGATCCGACTGCTTGTCGACGATATGGAGATCGAGGACGCTGATTGGCCGATCGCTGCGCTGAATCTGCACCCCAATATCGAGATTCGCATCTTCAACCCCTTGAACGTGCGCGGCAAATCCAAGGCGCTGCGCTACATGAACGTGGCTTTCCATTTGCAGCGGTTAAATAATCGTATGCACAACAAGATGTTCCTGGCCGACAATATCATTGGGCTGACGGGAGGGCGCAACATCGGCAACGAGTACTTCGGCCTAAACCGGAAACGAAACAACCGCGATATCGACGTGGTCGCGGTGGGACCGATTGTCTCCGATATGTCTGATAGCTTCGATATCTACTGGAACAGTCAGTATGCTTTCTCACCGGAAGTGTGGCTGAAGCGGACGCCGGAGCTGGAGGACAAGTGGGAGCTCCGAGACGACGTCGAAGAGGATGCTCAGGAGATTGTTGAGGTTACGGACAGGTTCCCACCTGACGTGCGGGACTGGAGTGTCGAGCTGCGCGCGCTGAGGGCAGAGCTCATGCCCGCGGACGCTCGGGCCGTCTATGACGACGATTTCCCACCCGTACAGATCGCCGAAGAAATTGGCGCGGTCGCCGACGAGACCCAGCAGGAGCTGATCATTGTCTCGCCCTACTTCGTCCCTGCGCTGGGAGTCTTGGAGTTGTTCCAGGAGCTGAAGGAACGAGGCGTGCGCGTGGTTGTGCTGACCAACTCCCTGGCGTCGAACAACGTTACCATTGCCAATACGGGCTACAAGAAGTTCCGGCGCCGGCTGATCGAGGCTGGTGTGGAACTGCACGAGTATCGGGCTGAGCCAAAGGACCGGACGGAGTCTGAGACAGCTCCTGTTACCGCGAAGCGCATGACGCTCCACAGGAAAGTCATCGTCTTCGATCGGCGGAAGATCTACATTGGGTCGTTGAACGTGGGCCCGAGGTCCATACTGCTCAATAGCGAGTGCGGTTTGCTGATAAACGACCCGGTGGTCACGGAAACTGTGCTGGCCGGAGTTGAGCGCGACCTTCAACCAGAGAACTCTTGGCGCGTGACGCTCGACGAGGAAGGGCGTCTACGCTGGGAATCGAGTGACCGGGTCACGTATTCCCAACCGGCCTACAGTTTCTGGCAACGCTTCAAGGATTTCCTCTACACGCCGCTTCCGGTGGAGAACCAAATCTGAGCGCGCTTCGGCGGCGACCTTTGACTTTTCGAAACATACACGGGTAGCCGACGTGGGAAGCGACGTAGGTGGCTGCAACCATGACAGACACCTTGCCCCAACTGCGTCCCTCCGGCGCTCCGGTGCTGTTACGCGGTCAATCGACTGATGTTCTATAAGACTTAATTCTTCCGTCCGCGCCCACCAGGAAGCGGGTGGTTCCAACGTGGTCGGCGGGAGCGGACGCGGAGTCATACACCACCAGTCCGATGGCGATGTAGATCTCCCTTTCACTGTCGTACTTCCGGTCCTTGTAGAGCCAGACACTGTCGCCATTGCACAATCTCTCTATCGAGTCAGGCGGCCCCTTTGCGCGGAGGAGCTCTTCAGAGGTCCGGGCGATCAACGCATGCGCCTGCGTGTCCAGGTCTTTTCTCACTTCTGCTGGCTGGGGTGAACAGCCCGCCACCAGCCAAAGGCCGATCAAAAGATTAACCGCAGCCCGCCACACTAGTCCGGTTCCCGGATTTGATTGATGAAATGCCCGGTCATTCCCTGCACTTGCAGTTCCGAGATGTGAGCAGGCGCAGGGGCGGGTGCTTTGTTGAAAAGGGCGGCATCTGATGGGTTCCGAATCACGCGACAGGTAGGTTCGACCAGAGCCAAGGTGCGGGAACGTGGATGCTCAGCAGCGCAAGGAATGCTGAATGTCCGCAAAAGAAGCCGAGTGCCTCCGACGTCGTGTCAGCGACTGCTGTTGCTGAGCCGGCTAAAGCTTTCGCAGTCTGTTGCCTTGAGCTAGTTTCCCGTCACACGTAAGCGTGAGCAGACGTTCGGGCTCTGTTGCGTATCCCGGTTGGCGTAGTCGGGGCACCTCCAGAGGTCTTCGCCCACTTTCAGATAGAGAAGCACGGCACGTCCGTCGTGTGCCCAAGAGAAACCCGCACTCTCCAATAGCTCAGTGTCGGGACCCCATAAATCAGCGATGGTGACCCCCGGCTGGAGTTCCCAGTAGGGTTCAATGGCCTGGGCTCCCACGCAGAGAAGCAGGGCAATGATGGTAGAAGAGACTTGGTGCATGTGAACGCCTTGCAATTCGGAGCCGAGTGTGTGGCGTCAACTCGCCATGGGATCACGGTTTGGCCGCCCGATTTCAGGGCGGTGGGGATGCATGTTGTTCCGTCGCCCACCGGGTGACGCCGTTACCCGATCTGTCATGATGACCAACACGATAACACGAGTCGAAAAGATTACCTACCACACAGTGGGACGATGCCCGTGGGACGGCTTTCCGGTCAGGAAACCAGCCCGGCCGGGGCTTCGGTCGGTTGCGCCAGCCGGGGTGCCGCATATCTTGGTTCCGCAAATGCACGCGCGGCCCGCGCCCACCGGCATTGGTGCGCGGTCAATCCGGGCTAGCGGTGTGAGCGGCCGTCGAGCCTACAGGGAGGTATTCACGGCGAGTCCCGGCGGCTCGTGCCGGTACGGCACCCATCGCGAATGCTTAGCCGATCACGGATGCACACCGCGTAACCGGTGTCGGATTTCTTTACACACGGCTTTCCGGCGACAGGGACTTTTCCGGCAAGTTATTGAAAGTTGTCGAGACCTATTGCGTTTGCACAATTATTGCCTGTGCAAAGCGCTGAAGGGATTTTCAATCCAACGCTCGGTAAAGTCGAAGGCGCCTTGAAGGGAGCAGCTGCTATGGAGTGGTGGTACTTGCGCTCGCCGGAGCTAGTCAGCTTCCGCTTGGGGTTACCGGCCGCGCCAATCTCAGGCCTGCCCTCCGGCCGTCTCGCCACCCACCTGGATAAGTCACCGCCAAGCGGGGGTCGCCGTTGTGCTGCGTCGCCGTCGGGGCCGGCTCTTGCCCCGCGGGCCGTTCTCAGCGCGACCCGTCCCATAGCACTGCACTCGTGCTGCATCGTAGGCGGACGGTGGAGATTCCGACGGAGCGCAGCCGGCTCGCTTTCACATACCATGAGGCGATGTCGAAGCGCCGACTGCTACAACTAATTCCACTGCGTTGCCCGGAGCGGGGCGCTCGACCAAGCAGAGAGGATACCGGAATGGCCACAAGCGACATTACGAAGCTCATCACCACGCTTCTCACGTCACCGACGGACGCTGTGGTGAACTCCGCGGCAGAGCAAAGACGCTGCTGGATAAACTGGTTGAAGGATGTTCAGCGGCTTGTGAATACTGCGACCTCGGAAGAGCAGAAGAAAGTGATTATCGCGAAGCATCTGGAGTTGGCACCTGTCTGGAAGCTTGGCGCACAGATATCCGTGGGCGTGACCATGCGCGTGGCCTCCATCAAGCGACAGGAAGCCAGTGCGTCATTGGGGCTCGGGGTCGGTTTGCTGCAGGCATCCGGGTTCTTCGGCTTCATGGCGGAGTCTACCTCGGAGAGCATCGTACAAGCACGGGCACAGTATGCGTTGACGAACGATACGCAAGTCACGCTTTCGGAGTACCTCGCGGATCTGGGAGTCACTCTGGCTAGCGGCGACGATGTGTCGACAGCGATAGAGAAGCTTGGCGCCGCGTCGACGCCCTTGCTCGAGCAAGGATAGGCGACATGGCAAAGCCATCGAGCAAATCAGGCCCACGCCAGCCGGGAGAGACATTGGACGCTCTTCTTCTGGCGCTGCAGAAGACGCTGAGCCGCGTCAACAAGGCTTCTGCAAAAGTGCCGGAGGGACAGGCACGTTCGTTGATCGTTGGAGATGTGGCGTTCAGCCTTTCCTGCAAATGTAATCTGACCAGGGGCGACAAGGTGTCACTCGATAACGACGGACTCATCACACTGAGTTTATCGGGCCATATCAACACGGATATTGGTGTGGTCCGGTTAGAGGAGGATGCAGATGCCACCCCCAGCCCGGAGCAGGCGTAGACTGAGGCGACCTACGCCAGACGGCGACCGGACGAGCCGTGACGCGCTGACCATCGGAGAGGTGTTCGAGACGGCGATAGCTGATGTGCTGGAGATGCGCAGCACGCTCGGCTACACCGGTGTCGTGGATATCGGCGTGACCTTCAAGTCCGTCTCAGTGGATCGTGACGGGTTCGTGTCCGTTCTGATCGGTGGTAATGACAGTCAGGAAACCACCACTCAGATTCAGCTGGCAACGAGAGTGCATCTCGATGACGACGCGAAGTAGGCAGGGTTGGACGCCGGCGCGGCCCGCACACGCCGGAAATTCCTTGGAAGCTTGCAGTGGCGCCTCCCGGGGTGCATCATTCTTGGCGTCCGGTTGCATAGATTCGCACAGGGAATGACTATGCAACGTGGCTTCGGCCCCGAGCCAGAACGGGGGTCGAGACAGGGAGCTTGACGATGCGCATGGGAATGTGGCTACAGGGTTTTCTTGTCCTGCTGCTCGTGTTTGTCTCGGCGGACCTGATGGCGGGCGAAGCTCAGTCCGACTGCGACCCGAAGCAGGTCCCTCTGGATGAGCTCTGGGAGGAACTGGATTGCCGCGGCTCCGCAATTGAGTTCCTGATCGACGAGGTCCGCAAGGTAAGGACGTTGTCCCCCGGCCACGCAAGAACCTTTGTTCAGCCGGCCGGCGCACATGCGACGATTGTGTTTCCCAGGAAAGTGAAGGTCGACGAAGTCTTTGCGGCCGTCGTTTGGAGACCTACGGAGACAGACACTTTCGGCGCCGGGGATGCACCGCGGCCTAATTCGGTTCATAGGAAGAGCCTGCCTAGCGGCTACTGTGTCGGCGCCGATGACACGGCGTCCAATCCGATCACAGACGTGACCCTGCCCGGTGGCTCGCAGGCTGAGGCTCAGAGATTACCGGTGATCTCGGTAGTCAGCCAGCGCGACCCACAGAGCGGCGCAGAGAGTACCCTTGTCCGCCTGGAGATCCCCCGAGTGGTCGAGAGCTGGCGATGGTGCGATGCTTATATGGCCGTCGGTCTGTTCAAGCGGGAAAACGGCAAGAGCGGCGGTCCGCTGGTGATCACGGCCGGAACCTTCAAGGTCGAGTGGTTCAGCACCCAACGACTTGCCTGGACAATAACAATCCTGTTCTCGTTGCTGATCTATGGCGGCACGGTACTCGCCCTTTACGGGCTGCGCCGCCGGCAGGCCGAAAAATGGGACGAGCAGCAGGCCAGGGCGCCCAAGCAAAACCGCCAGCCCGAGGCCGAGCCTTGGCGTCCTTCACTGCTGCGCAGCTTCGACCCCATCGTCATCACGGGCAGCCGCGACGGTGCGGCAAGTACATCGGTTCTGCAAGTGTTCGGGTTCTCCGTGCTTGTGAGCAGCATTCTGGTTTTCGTCATGGCACGCCTCGGGACGCTTTCCGACCTTTCCACGGATGTCCTGCTGCTGTTGGGCATCAGCGCGGTCGGCACCGCTGGAGCCAAGCTCACCGGACAACGCCGGCAGCGGTTGGCGATGGAGAACTGGGCGTGGTTGCGGCGCAGACATTGGCCCATGCGCAGTGAGAGAGGGCCGTCGTGGGGGCAGCTGCTCACATCGGAAGGCCAGTTCGATGTTACCAAGTTTCAGATGCTCATTTTCAGTTTGGTCGTCGGCTTCGCAATTGTCGCTCACGGGAGCGTTGGGCTGGCCACTTTCGAGATCCCGGATTCCCTTCTTGGGGTCCTGGGTCTGAGTCAGGCGATCTATATCACTGGTAAGGCCGTTCCGGTTGTGGTGTCGGATTACGACAAGAAGCTGAAGGAAACCCGGCGTTCGGAGAACACTTTTGTCACGGCGGTTATGACAAAGGCCGGAGAGAAAGCGGTGTCGCCGCCAACGGAATTGAATGCGGCTCGCGAATTGGCACAGACTGCTTATGATGCTTTCGCAGAAAACATCGAGCAAAGCGCGGTGATGCACGAAGCTGTCTTTGGACAGGAAGTGCCGGAGACATTGCGCCAGCCGCGCCTGCCGCACGGTTGATCTGAGAATTCCTTCGACGGCGACTTCAGTTGTATGCTGCCGCTCTCAGCGTTCGCGCAGAAACGGATGGAAATCAGGCTTGTTCGGGTCAGCCGCGTTTGACGGGCCCGGGCAAAGCCATGCCCGAAGCCCTGCTCAAGTAGGGTTTTTCCGGCCGAAGGTGCGGCGTAGCATTTCCAATCTCCATGGAATCTGAGTGGAGTCATGGACAATCAGACAGCAATGATGCAGGGAATGCCTGGAGGCAGCCAGAGCGAATTGGTCATACGGACGCTCTATCAGATCGCCAGCGAATATGAGAAGGGGCTTGAGCGGCAGATCCAGCGCATTCTGACCCTCGGCCTCGAGAGGTTCGATCTTGACATCGGGATCCTATCCACCGTCCACAACGAGACGTATACGATTTTCAAGCAGGTTTCACCAACGGATATAAGCCTCAACGACGGAGATTCCTTCCCCCTCGGCGACACCTACTGCTCCGTGACCCTCGGGGCGAACGGCCCAGTCGGGTTCGAGCACGTCGCCGAGACCGATCTCTCTACGCACCCTGCGTATACGAACTTCGGATTGGAGGCCTACATAGGGGTGCCGGTCTACGTGAGAGGGAAAGTCTACGGAACCCTGAACTTTTCAAGCCCGAGGCCAAGACCGCGAGCGTTCTCCGAGGTCGACGTGGAAGCCCTGCAACTAATGGCTTCGTGGGTCGGCAGCGAGCTTTCGCGCCGCCAGACGGAGGAGGACCTGATCAAGGCCAAGGAGCTTCTGGAAAAGCAGTCCTTGGAAGACCCGCTGACCCATTTGTACAACCGTCGTGGCGTGGAGGACAAGCTGGGCAGGCTGGCCATGCGGAGCAGCTGCGACGGCTCGGCCCTGATGGGCATAGTCATCGACGTGGACGATTTCAAGAGCATCAACGATTTGTACGGACATTCAACCGGTGACGAGGTGCTGACGGCAATTGCCCAGGTTATCTCGAATTCGGTCAGACCCAACGACATCTGCGGTCGCGTGGGTGGCGATGAGTTCATCGTGTTGCTGCCTTCATGCGCCTTGGCTGAGGCCGAGATAGTGGGAGAGCAGCTACGCTGCGCCGTGCACGGCTTGCAAGTCGCCAGTGAAACTGCAGAGATCAGGCCGTCTGTAAGTGTTGCGGTGGGACCTCTATCGGGCGACGCTGAAAGGGTGACCGACGCCCTGGCGCTGTCCGCTTCCGCGTTACGAAGCGCGAAAACCACCGGCAAGAATGTCGTCTCGGGATGGGCGCTGCCTGATTCGGTTGGATGAAGGCATGCCGGCCTCAGAGCTCTGGTCGAAAAAGACAATGACGGAGTAGAAGGCGACGGGCTCCACCTCTGCGATGTCAGGAGCGAGACTCGCGCCCTGACCGGTCGAGACCTGGCGGCCATTCTGGAATCGGCGCGCAGGGAGAACACGAAACGCGAAATCACCGGCCTGCTGCTCTACAAGCAGGGCTCATTCATGCAGGTGCTGGAGGGGAGCAGAGACACCGTCGCCGAGGTCTATGAGCGTATCCGTCGGGACCCGCGCCATCATCAGCTTGACCTGCTGTTCGAGGGCCCCATCGACGACCGCGAGTTCGACGACTGGTCCATGGCTTTCGTGGACCTGGACAGGGTGGATGCGGCGAAACTGCCCGGCTTCTCCGATTTTATGATCAGCGACGAGGAGCCCCGGCGGTTTCTTGCGAAGCTCTCTCACGCCAAGCGCTTCCTGCTGTTGTTTCGCGCCACGCGCTGACGGTTAGCCAATGACATGAACGCCGCCGGCCTGTGTCCGTTCACAGGCCCCGGGAGCCGGGCCGCGCCATCGCTGCGGGACGGCGCGGTGTGTACTCAGGTCTCCGAGCTCGGCTGCAGGCTGGCGTCGGTCTGGCGGGGCAGGGCCTGGGCCCGAAACCGCTCCACGCCGTCGCGTATCTCCCCCACCGTGCGCGTCAGCTCCTGGGTCTGTTTGCGGCGTTCGCGCAGGTCGCCCTCGAAGAGGGTCAGGGCGTTATCGCCCACCGACGTGAGCGCAGTGAGGTGATCGCCGATGTCCGTGCGCAGGCGCCGCTCCAGGTCGGCCAGGTTCCTGTCCAGAGCCAGCACGCAACGGGCCTCGAGCCGGTCGCGGCCGCGCGCGAACAGCACGTAGCCGATGCCAACGTAACCTGCGGCGCCCATGAGGATGCCGCCCACCAGGTCGCCAAAGTAGACACCGAGTACCAGCAGTCCCACGGCGGTTCCGGTCTGTGCCAGACGGTAGGCCAGCAGCAGCCGGTTCAAGCGCCCCAGGGCTGCCTGAGGAGGGGCCGTCTCCTCGAGCCGGAACTCGTCCAGAGACGCGAGGCGCTCGCGG
>JAAUXT010111812.1_pt1 | contig 11436 bp, 14 predicted proteins | sample 7278171 | NCBI WGS metagenome assembly JAAUXT01 (sample SAMN14350112, study PRJNA611818) | marine sediment metagenome | isolation source: surface marine sediment (1.8m) | place: French Polynesia: Moorea | collected 2018-08 | reverse complement strand
CCGCCCCCACCCCAGGCCGCCCCGCCCTCCCCCCCCCCGCCCCGCCCCTCCCCCCCCCGCCTCACCATCCTCAGCGTGACCCTCGAGTCGAGCTTCCCCGACGCGTCGTCGAGCTCGATGATCTGGTTGAGCGCGAGGCTGAAGTGCACGGTGACGTTGTGGCGCGCCCTGGCGGCGGGGCGTGCGGCCGCATCGTAACGCTTCAGCAGGTCCGAGAGGAGGCGCGACTCCGGCAGCTCCGACCCGCCCCGGCAGCCCTGCAGACAGAGGGCGCTAAAGCAGTGACAAACAGCACACGTTGTGATTCTCTTTCTTCAGGGGTTTTCACACTGGCAGGGCGGCCTCAGAACTTTTGATGCCAGCGTCAAAGTTTTGACTCGTGGGTGTCAAATTTACCATGATGCCCAATGGAGAGTGTCATAAAAACAGTCTGGTCCGTTCCTGGCCTTGCGTCAAAATTTTGACGCTGCGTCATCTGTGTGAAAACCCCATGTGTGTGAGTGTGAGTGTGTGTGTGTGTGTGTGTGTGTGTGTCGCATCCTTTCCTGCTGGTCATGGCTTGGTCCCTGCAAACTTGCAGCACGAAAACTTGAGTTGGTCACACTTCGTGCACATGTTGCCAGTCCACTTCTTCCCAGAAAGTCTGTGCGTGTGTGTTTGTGTGTGCGTGCTTGTACCCTGCAAAACGTTTTCCAGCTTGTGTACAAAAATCCCTTTGGTTGTTTTTCTCAATCAGGATTGGCTTCCACCGAGGGGTCGACCCAATTCTGCAGCGACCCCTGGGAGTAGAGACGAGCAAATGAAAGAACGGGGCGCTGGGGACGCCGGCCTAATTCCGGACTGTTGTCCTGGCTGATTGCCCGACGTCCCTGCGAACAATGGGGCCAAATGAAGCGGCTTTCACATTGGTGACGGCGTCAACTTTTTCTGTGTGTTTCTTGATGACCTGAAAGAATGGTCTGGACCGCTTTTTGATGCCTACCAATTGAGCGTCAGGTTAAATTTTGATGTTGACGTCAGAATTCTGCTGTGGACGTCAGAATTTTGACGTCAACAGTACCGATGTGAAAATGGCTTGACGCCTGGGCGCACTGGACTCCCGATGCACGGTATGGGCGTCAGGGAGCTCAGGCAAGCGTTACGTTATGCGTCAAAACGCCACGGTCAACGTCACGATAACGCAGCGGAGATGGATACAAAGCGACGTCGCGGAGGGTCGCACTGACAGCGCCGCGCATGCGTTGCGTCCCTCAACCCGTCAGTAGCGAGGTAAAGCAAATACGTCCGATCCTTTACACGCCCCAATTGCCAGATCAGTGACACAGAAACCATCTGGTCACTTGTCATTGGCTCTCAGTGCAAATTCAGGGCTGTCTGTGGCACTGATCTGGCGATTGGGGCACCGTGCGCTTGGAAATTATGCTGGTGCCAAACCTCCCCAATGAGTGACCCTGTACACGTCAATGCACGTGGGTGCTGCATCTGTGTGCAAATCATTGCACATAAAGCAGAAGGAATTTACCGTATTCACCCATGTACCTGAGCACAAGACGCACCCCAAATTTTGCCTTGATTTTCTGGTTTTAGGTCTTGGAGTAACTCGGGTGGATATGGCACGCACACAACAAGAAGGTTCTGCACCCTGGGCCCCTGGATCCACCCTGAGCCTGTTGTGAAACAGGGAATTGTTGAAGGCGCGAATCTGGTGATTTCTCTGCGTAATGAAAAGCGCGGGAAACCTGATGAGGCGAGGCAAAATTAATTAGAGCTTTTCAGGGAATCAAGTCGGAACTGGAGACAGATGGAGAGAAAAGGGAGACGTCAGATCCACACGAGCAGACGATGTTTTCAGTGAGGGAGCCAGGGAAGGACCCAGAGGAGGGTTCCAGGGAGGGGAAGCCGAGGAGAGATCCAGATGATGAGGATACCAGGATATGATGAAGAATTGAATCGCTACAAGAGTGTGAACGTGTGTGTGTGTGTGTGTGTGTGTGTGTGTGTGTGTGTGTGTGACCCTGTGAATCCCTTCGCCGCAGGAGGGATTCAGGACTTCGCGCGTCCAGTATGAAACAATCTGGAACAAGCTGAAATCGACCCGTGGACGCGTGGGGTTCCCCCCTCAGGTCAGTTTCCTCTCCCTGCCCCTGGATCCCGTATCCGCCGCGGGGAGATGTGCGGACATCTCCGCCAATCAGAGCCAGATTTGATTACGTCACAGCAGCGTCGTCACGCGACGCGACGCGGCGTCTCACGCGACGCTGCTGGCATCACGTGACCCCTGGTGCCCGGGCTCCAGGGGCGGATCCGCGGTCTGGTGCAGGGACAGATCGGGACGCTGATCCAGGGGCGGATTTCTAGATTTGGAGATATCTACTGATTTATTTGAGAACTGGATCAAGGGCTGATGAATTTGACCCGAACTTGGACTGCGAACCTAAATGTGCCACGGGGAACCTGCCCGTGGAACCTGTGGTCAGGGCTCCGGCACACACAGCCGGGGGTCCTGCAGTTGAGTGACAATGAATTGACTGATGAAGTGACACCTTTCAATGCCCGAGGAACACGAGACGCAGGACAAGCCACTTTTTGGGGGTTGAGGGCAGGTGGGGAGTCTGGTGGGTCCTGAACCCCCTGGCCTGCTGTTTCAAGACCAGAATCAGAACCAGAACCAGGAGCGTGTCCTCAATTGGAAACAACGGCAAGAATAGGAGTCGGTGGGGAGTTGCGGAGGGGCATGCAAGTCTGGACCCTTCTCCTCCCGTCCCCCCCACGGGATCCGCTGCCTTGTTGTTCAAACATTTATCAGAAAATAGGAAATTTCTCTCTGGAGTGATTTTCCCACTTTTTCTGTCACCTTGAGTTGTGAAAAGTGGGAATTTCCACAGCAGGATGCAATTTCCTCATTTGCTCGTCGGGAAACATCGTTAGCAAATGAAGGGACTCGTCGAGAAGCGATGTAAAGACAGAACTTCACTTTCAAGCCTGGTTCTCTCTGAGTTGACACAAGTGTCAGAGGTGGGGAGGGCGGATCAGAGACCGAGAGGGAGGGAGGGAGAGAGGGAGGGATGGAGGGATAGAGGGAGGGGGAGTGAGAGGAAATAACAAAGAGTAGAGAGAGAGGGGGAGGGAGAGAGAGTGGGAGGGGGAGAGAGAGAGAAAGGATGAGACAGCAGGAGAGAAAGAGAGAGAGAGAAAGAGGGGGAGAGACAGAGAGAGACAGACATGGAATAGAGCAAGAGAGAAAGAAATAGAAAGAGAGAGAAATAGAGAAAGAGAGAGAAAGAGAGACAAAGAGGAAGAGAGAGAGAGGAAACAATGAAAAGGAGGGAGTGAGAATTTGTGCAGATAAGAGGGAGGGGGAGAGACAGAGAGAGAGAGAGAGAGAGGGAGAGACAGAGACAGAGAGATCAAAAGGAGGAGGGGGTGTTGGATCCTGGGGTCACATCCTGCTTCCGTAGCTATTTGCGGCTGTGCGTTGACACGCACTCATTGAACTGCGAACAGGAAGACTCTTCAGAATCTGCCCCTGGATCAGCGATCCGACGCATCCTGCACAGCCCCCCCTGACCCATCTCCTCCGATCTTGGTTCCGGATCCCCATCAGTAAAACTGATCGAAGCTCCGCGCGTCGCTGTTGACAGACGAAGCCTCGTTATCGTGATGGACGCGTCGCCCTCGCTGACCCGCAGGGCGCCCACGTGTCTCTGACCCGCAGGGGCGCCCCTCTCTCCTGACCCGCAGGGCGCCCACGTGTCTCTGACCCGCAGGGGCGCCCCTCTCTCCTGAATTGCAGGGGCGCCCCTTTCTTTCTGACCTGCAGGGAGGCCCCTCTGTTTCTGACCTGCAGGAGCGCCCCTCCCTCCCTGATGTGCACGACCTCGAGCCATCTTGGATTGAGATCCCATCTCAACAAAAAGCGGACGCGGCTGTAGATCAGTGGGCGCTGTTTCCAACAACGCCCACTGACCTGCGCGCTGACGCAATCCATTCTGAGAGTGGCGCCATTTTGAATGGACGCGTGCGTTGATTTGATGACACGTGCAATGCTGGGAGAGTTCCTGCACACAGCAGACAAAGGACCAAACTACGCCTATCACGGAATGCAGGGCGCGCGCAGCGTTGTGTTCTATGCAGGGAACATGCACAGGATGAAGCTGTGTTCCACGGATAACTTGTCAGGCTTCGCACGTAACCAACGTCTTACGGGGCACGATCCATAAGCTAAAACTCCCAACTGACGTCCAAATAGAGACGCGCACTGTTTAACCACGTGACGCCCCGGGTGTGACCCTGACCCCGACGCCCACACCCTCTGGTGGGAGTCACATCCGGGTCAGCTGATCCGACTCTGACGTCACATCCGGGATGTCACACCCACGTGACGACAGCGCGGTGAGCGATGGGTCCATCCGGATCCCGGTCACATCCGCTCCGGATTCATCCAAAACGGGAAAAACGTCACATTCAGGATTTGGTCAGGGGACCCACCCCAAGGTAGGGGCGCACGCAATGCCCCAAATTTACACGCACAAATCTTGCACTTTGCGCCTGCAGCGTGTGATAAGACAGGCAGATTGATTCTGCAGTTGGCCATCAGAAGGGGACTGGGGGGGGGGCTCGAGCCCTCCCACAGGATCTGCACCAGAACACTGCGGAATCAAGAACTGACGTACAGTGACGTGCAGAGAACACAACTGCAATCTTGATTGACAGAGGCAGCGTTCTTGAAGCAGTTTCACAACATTGGTGACGCGCGATCTTCTTTTTGACGTCGGCGTCAAAATTCAACATTGAGCCCAATGGTGGAATTTTTGACGTCAGCCCAGAAAACGACCACGCGTCACCCAACGTGGAAACGCCTTGACGCATGCAGTGTGAAGCGGATTCACGCTGCGAGGACGGCGCTGCCGTGAGACCGGCGCTGTTGTCCTTCCCTCCCTGGGTCAGCCCCTCCTCGACCTCAGAGACAAAACCATCCATCAGGACGCCTCCCACGTGCAGCTCCATCTCCGTCACCAGGGGGCGGATCCAGGGGCCCCAGGGGACCAGGGGCCCTGTACCCTGGAAAACTAATTCTTCACACCCCTGTTTCTGTACTGTGTGGTTTTTATTTTGACACACATTCCAGAGTTGGAAGCGGTTCTCACATTGGTGACGGCGTCAACTTTTTTTCACGACGTCAAAGAATGGTCTGGACCATGTTTTGACACACACCAATTGGGCGTCAGGTTAAATTTTGAGGTTGACGTCAAAAAAACTGCAGGCAACGTCAAAAAACATGACGCCGTCACCAACGTGAAAAACCCCTGAAGTAGGGTATCCCAAGGGGTCGCCTCAGTTTGTGGGCGAGAATCTCGATCCAGCTCCAACTGTGACCGCTGGTCGACTTCCGGTGCTCCCACGTGACCGGAAATCACAGACACCTGTCGACCAATAGGAACTCGACTTTTCCACCGGATGTTATTCGGATTCAATTGGTACAAATTACCAATCCGTTTCCGGTGGGCCGCGTCCTGTTGCGCGTCCTTTCTGTCCATGTCAACAAGCGCTGCGTCGTTGCTGGAATTTCTCAGTCTCCTGAAGTACACAAGTATGATATCTCACTCCCTCCACCTGCACACCACACCCAACATGCTGCACACACGGAACACACGAACATTCCCCTCCTACAACACCCAGTCCAACAACACATTCACACGAGTGCACTCATGTTCACACAACACGCGTGCACTGACGGTCACACAACACACATGCATTCACACTCACGCTACACACATGCACCCACATCCATAACGACACAACACAAATGTCTTCTTTGCCAGCCACGCCCTCCTTGTCCAGGGGTAGATTAGCCTATCTGATTGGAATACCGTGCACGTCACAGCGGATCAAGGGCCAAATGACCTCAACCAATCCGGGACGGAACTGAGCATGCGTAGAGCTGGTTCCAGGGACGGTGAAAACACGAGGGACACCAGGGTCTGACGCAGCGCATCACGTGTCCGAGGGTCCACGGGGTCCGTCATGTGCAACGTACGACGCATCCAGGGCTCAGCAAGCGACGCCTCAGCGCAAACTCCAGCGGAACCGAAAGTGCACCCAGCCTGCAGTGGAACAGAAAGTGCACCCAGCCTGCAGCAGAACAGGGAGTGCACCCAGCCTGCAGCAGAACAGGAAGTGCACCCAACCTGCAGCAAAACAGGAAGTGCACCCAACCTGCAGCAGAACAGGGAGTGCACCCAGCCTGCAGCAAAACAGGAAGTGCACCCAACCTGCAGCAGAACAGGAAGTGCACTCAACCTGCAGCAGAACCGGAAGTGCACCCAGCCTGCAGCAGAACAGAAAGTGCACCCAACCTGCAGCAGAACCGGAAGTGCACCCAGCCTGCAGCAGAACAGGAAGTGCACCCAGCCTGCAGCAGAACAGGAAGTGCACCCAGCCTGCAGCAGAACCGGAAGTGCACCCAGCCTGCAGCAGAACAGGAAGTGCACCCAGCCTGCAGCAGAATCGGAAGTGCACCCAGCCTGCAGCAGAACAGGAAGTGCACCCACCCCGCAGCCAATCAGATCGCAGATCCCGATCACAACACCACCTCGGGCCACGATGCAGCAAACACCATCCCACCAACATCACAACAACAATGACCAAGGCAACTCCAGCCAACGTCACGTGCAGAGGAATTACCCATGTCGCCTTGCGCGCGCATGCGTTGTTGTTGTTCTGGGTGCGGTCTACACTACAGTCGCTGTTCCCCCTTGCGCCCTGCTCCTGCTGTTCCCGCTGCGCGCTCTTCCAGCCCTTCCGCTTTTTGCCTGCACTCCCACTGATCTGGAACGGACAAACACTGCCTGCATTTAAATTGTTTTTGTGTACATTTTTAGCTTCGCTGTTAGAATGTGACTTGTCTCACCTGCCCTCAAGGGGTACAGAAACCCTCCAAGGGGCATGCAGTGGCAAAGCTTTGCAGACATTGGGTACTTCAATCATCGGGATAATCTGTTTGTGTGGGTCTTGAGGGACCCCCAAACCTAACCCCTCAGTTTAGGAGCAAAGTGAAAAACGAATTGCTGGTCTGCAGTGCAAACTTTCGAAGGAACAAGCAAAATCATTGAAGGGAATCCTGGGTGCTGGATTCTTGGGTTTGTTCAATCCAGTGGAGGATTCAGAGGTCCAGGGGCTTCTTTTTACCCGCCAAAAAATTCTGTTTTCTTCAATTTGTACCGCGGACATTTTTTGTTAAGTCTTTATGTGAAAAAATTTTGTGGTTGGAGTTTGGTCCCCGAAGGTTCCCCTGACCTAAATCCCCTGGAGCTGTCATGGAGGTCAATTGGAAAGGTCAATTGGGTGTATTTCAAATTGACAGAATGAAAATACATGTGAACACTGTCAAAGCGAAACCGTCCGTTGCATGTTGTTTGAGAGTCTATTTCACAGTTTGAAAATGATGGTTGGACGCGTGTTATGCTGTGGATGGAGTCTAGTTTGACAACTTGAAATTGTGGGACGTGGATGTTTGAACAGTTTGAGAATTTGAAGGTTTCGCGAGGATTTCTGTGCACGTGGATACAACTTGAGTTTTTCAAGTGCGCAATCTTCGCACAAGGGTCAGTTTTTCTGGAACAAGCAGAATATAATGAGCAAACTTGACGACATTTCAGTACAATAGGGAGTTTAGGCTGTGACGAAGCTCCGTGTCCCGTGGCTCGGTGATCAACCGTGTCCGAGTCGCACGTTTGTGCGCGAGGGACATTGGGATTTCCCTTCGGGTGAAAGGTCCTTGGGATCCCATTGCGTTCAGTAGGGGTCAGAAGGCGGGTAGCCCCGGTTGGGCAAACTGAACACGTTCGCCAAATGCTGTGGCACTGCAGTTGTGCAGCCTCAGGTTCTGGCTTAGCTATGCTGGAGCAAGAACTCAGATGCATAAAGTTATGTATTTATTCTCACTCCAGTAGAGAAAAACTCTCCTGGCAGGGGAATTATGTCATAGTTTGAATAGACCTACTCAGGGTGCTGGCTTAGGGTACAGCTTTGGCCTCATGCAGCTCTGCCGAAGCAGCTCCACCAGGTACTCAGCACACTGCCGAAAGGTGGACTGTCCGCGTGGGAAGATGCGACATCTTCCACACGACAGAAGGGGCCCAGACCCCCCTGGATCCGCTGCAGCTGGTCGTTCTGAGAAGGAGTAACAGATGGGGAGGCTGTGGTGTTGTTTGCTGTGGGGGTGAGGTCATGCTGACCCTCCCCTGACCCTCTCCTGACTCCACCCTTTGGGTCTGCTGTAAAGCGAGTTGAAGTTACGAGATGGAGGCCACCTTTCCCACAGCGCCCTGAGGGGGGACCCGTGGGGTGTGCCCCTCACCCTGGGGATGGGACCTCAAGGTTGACCCTCCTCTGACCTGCTGGCTCCACCCCTGGCGCTGCCGTCTCACTCACCAGTGTGTGTGTGTGTGTGTGTGTGTGTGTGTGTGAGTGTGCGTGCGTGTGTGCTTGTGCGTGTGTGCGTGTGCGTGTGCGTGTGTGTGCGTGCGTGTGCGTGCGTGTGTGTGCGTGTCCAGCTGTCGGATTTAGTGACCCTCGCCTGACCCCCTCCTGGCTCCACCCCCGGCGCTGCCGTCTCACCCAGCAGGCCTCACGTGTTCCGAGTCCTGCGTTACGAGCGCTGCGGATGAGCAGGAGAATCCTCTTCATCCCCCGCATTACGGAACACGTGGAATCCGCTGATTCAGGCGCGTGCAGCAAGAGTCCGTGTGCGCGCGCGCGCGTGCGCGCGCGCGCGTGTGTGTGTGTGTGTCAGTGTGCGTGCGTGCGTGTGTCCAGCTGCCACACATCGGGGAGTTTCAGCAACAAACACCCCGCAACCTGGAAATGCAGACGCAAACGTAACTTTTCACTGTCACAGCAAGCCAAAAGTTACGTTTGCGTTTGCGTTTCCGTGTTGCGGGCTGTTTGCAAAAAGTCGCCATCACTGTTGAACCACCCACACCAGTCTGCGGCTCAAGTTTGATGCGTCGTGCACTGTGCCCTGTGCCACGAACACTCGCCGCTTCACCACGTGCTAAACCTCCCTATTTCTGCTCAAATTCTCAGAACTGACTTGAGTGGGGCCTGGATTTGTGGTTTATGCTCGCGGTCCCGTGTCTGGGGTGAAGTTCAGAGGCACTGAACACGGAGACCCAACTGCAGTGCTGCAGAAACAAGAAGCAGGGATGGATCCAGGATCTGATCCAGGTGGGAGAGATACCCTCCTGCGAGGTCTAACTTCCTTCTACTTTGAAGAAGGTTTCAGCATTCGTTGTGCCTGCAAGGTCAACAATTCTTGTTGTTCCTTGCAAGGTCAAGGACATTGGGGCTCTGGTCCCTGGATAGGCTTGTGGGGTGAGCGGATCAAGGATCAGACCCAGCTGAGGTGGATCCAGGAGCGGACCCAGGGTCAGTATTGTGGTGACTCGGTGTCGGCCCGCGCTGAACGAGTCTCAAAAGAAAAACGACAAAATCGTATATTGGGGGGGGGGGGGGCTAGGATTTGGGGTTGGGTTGGGAGGAAAGCCCTTGTCCCTGGATCCATTGGAGGGGACCCAGCTGCCCTGCTTGGGCGGATCTAGTGATCCAGGAGCGGTCCAAAATCTGGATGGGGCGACCTCGGTGTCAGTCAGCATTCAAAAGGGCTCAAAAGAAAAACGACAAAATTGTCTGATTTTCTTGGTGTGTGTGTGTGTGTGTGTGTGTGTGTGTGTGTGTGTGGTGTGTGAGTGTGTGTGTGTGGATTTGGCATCGGTCCCTGGATCTACTAGAGGGAGTCTGGAGGCCTGCAGAAGAGAGAACATCTTCCACAGAACAGCGAATTGCACAAGTTCACTGTGTTCACTGTCCCTTCTGACCAAGGACCATTTGATCCACAAAACTGGAGATGATCATCTGATTGAACGAAGGGAGGAAGCGAGAGCCAAAGTTCTCTGACTTCGGCAAAATAACAAAATAATTCACGCTACACGTGGGTGGAATTCAGACTCACATTTGGGAAGAAGCATTGTTCCTTTGAAAGAGCGTGAAAGGCTTTGATTCTGTTGGTTGTGCGGAGGCGGGGAACCCCCCAGGAACCCCTGGATCGCTCCCTCGACGCTGATTGGCTGTGATGAAGAGACGCGGGAACGCAGGCGTCCAATCCCGCACGCTGCGAACCTTTCTCACACGCTGTGAACCTACTTCGCGTTCAAGCCGTACGAGTTCCACTGTTCTTCCCACGCTACGACCACTTTTGCTTTTTTCCTCTCTCTGTGATGCTTTTGTTGTCAACAACAAACGGAGAGACATGAAGAAAGCCCCACAAAAAGCCAAGTGCAGTGAAAATAGCGTCTTTTAGTGTCTCAGGGACGTCGTTCGTGGCTCGGGACGCGCCAGCGCAACGCGTCAAACCACAAACAGCGTCTTTGAGCGCACGACTCGCGTGGCTCGTGGCACGTTGACGTCGGACGTCAGCGTCGTCAGCGTCACTGTTCCAACGAAGGCCGTTTTTTTTACACAGAGCAGAGTCCAAGGTCTAGGGCCAAGAATTTTGCGAAGACATTTCTCAACTGTGCGAGGTCAGGATCAGGGTCAGAATCAGCGTCAAGGGTCAAAGGTCAGGGTCAGCGTCAGGGGTCAGGGTCAGCGTCAGGGGTCAGGGTCAGCGTCAGGGGTCAGGGGTCAGGGTCAAAAGTCATGCCACCCCGCTGCATCCGCTGCCAGTGCAGTGTGAACGAAATGAGAAGAATCTGACAACAGTGTTGACACGTGTCTCGTCTCCGTGGCAACGCCTTGGTTACGCACGCTGAGCCTAATTGCTACAAAACCTCGAGATCACGCGACGGAGACACATCCCCAGAATTGCTGCAGACTCCCAGTGGAATGGGGGGCGGAGCCAGAACCAGGGTCAGTCAAACCCTGCAACCTTTTTGCAGCTTGTGCAAAAGATTTCTTGAAGTGTTCTCTGAGCGGATTCAGATCTCCAAGGGATGGGACCGGCATCGACCCCAGCCCTGGATCAGTTGGAGTGCACCCTTCCCTGCCCTGGATCTGCTGGGGTGCACCCTCCCCTGCCCTGGACCAGCTGTGGTACACCCTTCCCTGCCCTGGATCTGCTGAGGTGCACCCTTCCCTGCCCTGGATCTGCTGGAGTGCAGCCTTCCCAACCCTGGATCTGCTGGAGTGTACCCTTCCCAGCCCTGGATCTACTTGGGTGCACCCTTCCCTGCCCTGGATCAGCTGGAGTGCACCCTTCCCTGGATCAGCTGGGGTGCACCCTTCCCGGCCCTGGTGGATCTGCTGGGCTGTACCCATCCAGGCCCTGGTGGATCAGCTGGGGTGCACCCTTCCCTGCCCTGGATCAGCTGGGGTGCACCCTTCCCTGCCCTGGATCTGCTGGAGTGCAGCCTTCCCAACCCTGGATCTGCTGGAGTG
>JAAUXT010151374.1_pt1 | contig 11437 bp, 14 predicted proteins | sample 7278171 | NCBI WGS metagenome assembly JAAUXT01 (sample SAMN14350112, study PRJNA611818) | marine sediment metagenome | isolation source: surface marine sediment (1.8m) | place: French Polynesia: Moorea | collected 2018-08 | reverse complement strand
CTCTTTTTTTCACCCCACGGCTATCCGTTGCTGTGGGTTTGTTCAGTCACCCCAAGTATGTGTGTCGGTGGATGATTAAACCATCTTGCTTACCTATCCCCCCCCCCCCCCCGTATAGAAACCAACTCAAGTTGGTTTGGGGCAAACCAACAAATTTACACGAAAGTTCTCGTTTCATGTCAAATCTTGCTGCTTGTTTGTGGCGGCAGGCTCGTTGAGCACTTGTTCTTCATCGACCACTGCCATCAAGTGTTCTTTGAAGAAAGAATTCTTTCTATGTAGTCTGAGAGGGACAGCGCACCTGCAGTTGCATTGAGCATGGCAACTCTTGTTTTCGGAAGGCAGTCTGAAGTTTGGTAAAATCTCAGTGTCTTGTCGGGTGAAGTGCTGGCGGGAATAGTGTCGCCAATTCGTTGCGTGTCTTCACTTCCAAATGTTGTTGATGGTCGGTAAAGTGAGTGCTTGTACGTGTCCCCACCCCACAGAAATTCTGTTCGCCGCGCATAAGTTGAGCTTTTCACCGTCTGAACTTTGCTGTTTCACAGGGTACTGCGAGTTTGGAAATAACTGCCGATTTTCTCACATGACTGAGGGTGAGAAAAATCAACTGAGAGCGCAAAGTAAGTGGCTGTTTTTTTAAATGGTCTTTCAGTACTGAAGAAAAATACCTCCTCCCACCCTTGAAAAAATGAAAAAAAAAAAAAAAAGGGAGAAAAGCAACTCCTGCAGCGCTGCCTTTCGATCGACCACAGGCTGCATCGCTCTTCTGACTCCGGCCTGTGTTGCGATGCAGGCGCAGACGTTTTGATGCGGTGGTTTCTCTTCCGCTTCACAATTCTGATACCAGTGTTTTGACCAAGTCGGCACTGTCCGTCACCAGGCGAAGAATCTGGAGCGGTGATTGGAGCGACTCTTCCCATTCCGTGGTTTGAGATGAACATTCGCCCTGGTATGATGTTTCTATTCCGCATTTTTTCAGTTGCCGCTGCTCAAGCTGTAGCCAACAGAGCTGCGGAGAAACGAATTCCCGAGGCGGTTGATGTTGACGAGTGGCTGGAGAAGCGCTCAAAGAGAAAACGGAAATCCTCAGAACAAACCAAAAAGGGATATGCCACTTCCACGTGCCAGATACCACTTCTCCCCAAGTACAGCTTGCCAGTTTTTCTGCGGGGCGTCAGCCATTTGCCGCCGTCAGTGTTTCCACCACCTCCAGACTGTTTACGAGACCCTCGAGTTGAAGGCTGGGGGTGATGAGCAACAGGGACAATTTTGGCTTCCGACACATTCTATTGAATAGTTTCGCTCTCCACTGCAGCAGGTGTGCGGCGCAAATAACCAGGAAACAAAAGTCGACACGAACATCATTTAAATATTTTTTTTCGGGAAATGATATTTTGTTATCATTGGAATAAATTGTTCAATTGTTAGCTCAATGACTTTCTTTTCTTTTGCTTTGTTGAAGAGAGAAGGTGCCACCAGCGACAAGTGTTCGTCATCATCACGATATGAACGTGCCGAGAGAAAAGCAAGTTATGTTACAACCATGAGTACACGAGTTGTCGAAACAAGGCACGTTGAGTGATGGTGTTGTGCCATTGAATGTTCCTGACATTTCGGTGACTGACCCCTGGTCCTCACCCATGTCACTTTCAAACAAGACAACTGAATCACAGTTTGTTGCTGAGTTTTCCCGTTCAGATCGTAAAAAAGAAACAAAAAGCAACAATGAAATTAAAACAAGGGCACATGATGGCAAGGGAACGTGGGTGAAAAACATTACAAAGCAGATACTCGCCAAAAGTTCCGGTGAAAGACGATCGCCTTTGATTTGGGAATTTGTTAATTTCTGCGTTGCAACTCAACAAATGCCATTTTCAGTGTGGCTTTCACGAGCCGAAGAATGTTCGGACGTACTATTGGACACGACACAAAACTGAAAAGTAGCACCCAGATTGACTTCAAGAAATGCCAAACAGATCACGCGACAACAAAAAAAACCTCTGATTGTCATTTCGTGACACCCATCTCGAGATGCTTCAACAAATTTGGTTTCCTGGTCGAAAACAAACCAGGGAAATAATCGCCTCGGTTCGTTGAAGCAGACGCGAAGCGCACTCGCAACCCCGAAATGAAAATCGGCTGCCGATCGAAATCTGTCGCGTTGTGCAAATATCGTCCAAAGCGGTGCATGTACTTGGCATCGAGGGAGTTTTGAGGCTGGCAGAAAAACATGTCTTGTTCATGTTCATGTGTGTGTGCGGAACTCAGGGGAAACACGATACCCTGTTGTCAGCACTTGGTTTACAGCACCTGGAAGAGCACTTATCGTTTCTCGGCCGTCAAATTTGCCTGTCGTCAAGGATTCGCGAGGAAGACATCCCCCTTTATTGAGCGAACCGGACGACTAAAGAAGCTGTTCTCGTCAAGATACTGAGTCGTGCCGAAATCACATTCTCAACAATCACATCATCTTCGAGTCTCACTTGTCTTCGCAAGCAGGAATGCCTCCAGAAGGACTAGCTCTCCATCGCTCTCACTACAAAACAAAGCAAGCAACGCTGTTTTTTCCTGTTCCGTCACTGCAAATTCATTCAAGCGACAACAGATCGGTCGGTAGCGAATTGTGACCAAATTCGTGAACGTTTGTTGTCTTCTGGCCGATGAACAAACCTTCTGCATCTCCTGCCGACGCGTGAGTCAAAGACGAATCGTGACCATTGCTCGTCAGGTTCTTCTGCTGCACAGCTGTGTCACCGCCACCCCTCGCACCACCAGTTCCTCGACGAGAACTGCTCTTGTGGTTGACTAGATATGGAGACACTTCAAGACTTTCGTCTGAACCCGAGTCCCCTCCGTATTCTCCGTCACTGAAAATGTGAGAAGCGGCAAATAACAAATATGTCAGGAGTTTTGAAAACAGTGTTACTTGAATCAAGTCTTTTTCTCAGGGTCCCTCACCTGTCAAATTCTGAATCTAAATCGGAGTCTATGTCGTCCTCCATGACGGCTTGCAAGTCAGCGATGCGTTTGAAGGCCAACCGCAGATCCGATTGCGACTGTTCGAAATCTGACTCCAGTGATTCCACTTTGTTTTCCTGAAATACAAAGATGACGCACGTCAAAACAAATTGACCAAGCAAGCGAGTGGGAAGATGCAAAATCATCGGATTCACAAGCACAATGCGTACCAAGTCGTGTTTGCGTTGTGTGGCCTCCGCTTCTTGGCGTTGCGAGTCTGCAAGTTCGTCCTTAGCGTCTCGGAGTTGACGCGAAAGACGTTTGTTTGCTTCCGAGTTACGCTGTTCCGATTGTTGCAATTTGTCTTTGTCTTCGGTTAGTTTTTCCAACTGTTCTTTCACCCTCGACACTGTTAACTGCAAAAAACCACAAAAGTGAAACTCGCACTTCGACTTGAAGTTCAGAAGAAATACAGAAGCCTTGTGGTTTTCTCACCTCCGCTCGGTGTCTTGTTGCTTGTTCCAGTTCAAACTTCGATTCCAAGTCTCGGATCTTTGATTCGAGTCTCACAACCAACTGTTTGTCAACCATGCTCGTTTGCATAAATTCCACCTGACCCGAACAGAAAATGTGAAATGTAAACGTTGTGTCTTTGGTTTTCCATTCCTCTTCGTTCAAATCTATTGACCAAGCACCCACCTGGCTTTGTAAACTTGCGAGTTGTTCTTTCAACTGTTCCTTTTCAAGCTGTAATTCCTCAATTTGGTTGGACTGTTCCTGGATAGTCATCTGGTCAACCGAATGCTGGAAAATACAAACCACGCCGTGATATGAGACTTTCTTTCTTCTCAGAACACAGACTTGATGGTTTGTGTCACAGCAATATAGTTGGTCTATGAGACACCACAAGTTTTTTGTTTTTGATCAGTTGTGCACACCACCGTCCACGCCAAATTTGCGTCGTTATAGCGTCAACCTGAACGAGTCATTGCTGAGTCGCCCTGAGTCGAACTCGCACTCACCTGCGAGACAGCTGCCTTGTATTTCTTCATGAGCTCTGCGTACTCCTCTTCGTGGTCGTCGAGCTGAGACTGCAAGTCATTCTTCTCTCGCGAAAGCGCCATGTACCGGTCTTCCGCCTCCTGTTTGGCACGACTGACGTCGTCGATCTGCTGCTGCAGCTCCGTCACCTCCATCTCGAGCCCCTTGCGCGCCTTCACCGCCGCTGCCGTCGCAAATTCGGCGTCTTCCAGCTGCGACATCAAAGGTCACACGCGAATGTCGAAAACAGCCAATATGACAAGGACCAAAGAACGTGTACCGAATAAAAACAAGTTCCAGAGCGCACACGGACACTGTCAGAGAGAAAACGATCAACACTAGGCACGACATGGGTCCTCACTGTACCTGATTTCGCAGCTGTTTCACAACTGCCCTTCCTCCGTGACTTTCTTTCTGCTTCTCAAGCATCATCTGAGCGTCCCTCAACAACGCCTTCGTTCTCTTCAGATTTCGTCTCAGCCGATGTTCTGCGTCTAAAAGTTTGTCGGACGCAGATGTGTATTGTGTGACAACATGTGAGTTTGTCGCTCACAAGTCTAAAATGTCAGCAGGATCTCAGTCCGCCTGTCTCTCAAAGGTTCGCATACCTCTGTTCATTTCAGGCTCCATTTCACTCAGTTCCTTCAGTTTTCTTTCTAATTCCCTCTTTTCTTTTGAAATGCTTTGTTTTTCAGAATATTCCTCTTCAAGTTGGGCTTCCATCGCTTTGACCTGTCAAGAGATAAAATTTTCACCCTGCAGTCAAAAAACCAAACGTTTCAGAGATAATTATTTGACGAGCAGAAGTCAATGTCGCTTTGAAATAGAATGTAGGTGTCGTGAGGACTCGTCTTGTTGCTAGTGGCGCAATCTCTTTTCTTCCAGACACATGCCAAGGTTCGGCGCGACAGGTAACGAACCTTTTTCTGTGAAGACGCTCTCATGTCTTCGATTTCCTGTTCCTTTTCTTCAAGTTCACGATTGTGCTCTTGTCGAATCTTCTCCTTGTTCATTTCAAGTCTCAGTTTGGTCTGAAAGGCAAACAATTGTCAACACATGCTGCTGTTTCAGTTGTTTCAAAACTGTCTTGGGGAATAACTTTTGTAGCAGAGCCGAACCTGTTCAAGTTGTTGGATGACGCCGGCCTGCTCGTCGAGCTCCTCTTCCTGCTCCTGCAGCTTCGCCTCAAGCTCCGTCTTGAGCCGCTTCAGCGCGATCACCTGCACATCAGCCACGGATCAGCAAACGATGCAAGGGATAAGTCACAGGTGTGCCTTGTAACGAGGTGTACCGACTGTTCGCTCACCTCTTTGTCATCTTTGTTTCCCGCCGACGAAATTTCTTGAAGTTCCCTCTCTAACCGTTGTAGTTTCTCAGTTTGCAACTCATATTCCAGTTTGGTATTCTGCAACAGACCAGTAGGCATTTTTTCTGGCTGTGAACAGTTTGTGAACAACTTGGCCAACGAGTGCAGTCAGTCGCATTGTGACCAGTCGGTCGAAAGCTGAACAGCGCAAAGCAAAAGCAAAATCATACTCAACAAGCTCACCTTCAGTTCCTGTTCCAAGGTGAATCTTTCTGAAATAATCTCGTCTCTCTCTTTTTGTGTTTTGTTGAGCACCTGCTTTTCCTGCAGCAAAACTGTGTTCACTTTCTGCACTTCAGTGTCGAATCTGGAAGAAAAATGCGCAGTCAGCAGCGAGTAGCGAAAACGCCCGAAGCTGTGGACATCATCAAGGTGAACGTTGCTGCCAATGTTGGTTGTGAAAATAAACGTCTGAATATCTCTCAGAAATTATACCTTGCGCAACAATTTTGCAACGCAATCAAGTCAGTAACAAATTCGTTTCACCTGTCCTCGCACAAAATATCAAGAATTGTTTATCAATTCGAGAGTTTGCAGCTTGCCCTTGTTTACTTCTCCCAAAATGTAAACAATGCGCACATCTTGTGAATGTGTTGTGCATTGGGAGTCCCTGACTTACTTTCTCTGTTTTTTCTCGAGGTCGGAGTTTCTCGACACTTGCTCCTCGAGGTGCAGCTTCATGTCCTGCATGTCGGCGTTGAGGCGCTGCGACTTGCGCTTCAAGTTGTTCATCTGGCGCTTTTGCTCTTCGTTCTCAGCCACCATCTCTGACAACTGCAGCGTCAAAGGCAACGATGTTCTGGTATTACTTTCAACAGGGGGCAGAACCTAACTCAAACCATTGCCATTTGTTGCACAATAAATGCGGTTGAACCCTCAGCGTGTTGAGCAACAGTCTTCCACAAGCCCACATTGAGGCAAGAGGAAGCGCAAGTAGTCCATTTTGAGTGTCAACCACGACAGAGGTCACCGCGTTGCAGAAACAACACATTTGACTTTGCAGTCAGTGGTACCTTTCGATCAAGTTGCTTCTTGGTGGAGTCCTTCTTCTCCATCTCCTCCTCGTGCTGCTGCTCCAGTTTCTTCTTCATGAAGTCCATCTCACGCTTCAGCTTCTCGTACTTCTGCCTGTAGATCGAGTCGCCTGCAAACAACAATTTTTTGAGAATTAAAGAGAGCGAGAACAGGCCAAGAGACAAGTGGTTCCTGCATTCCCACCCGGAAAATCTGGGCCTCGCTAAGGCAAAATTAAATTGGGTGGACTGACAGAACTCGAGAAAGGACTGGTTGAACACAGTCCTGACCGTGTGCCTCGTTTTGTTCAGGGCCCCATCAAGTTTACCATTTCGCTGTAGACAAAAGTGTCGCAATCAAAAACAGTTGGTTTATTAAGTTATCTCTCATCCCGCCCACTCCAATCAACAGATGAGTGCCGCCCGGTAAACACTGGTCGTCTCTGTTTTCATATCGCTCGATAACGATGATACCCACCATGTCAAATTGCGCAAAAACTTCCCCGGACTTGGTTTTCTTTCTGCAACCCCAAGTTCTGGGAATTCTCTAAGATTGTGCGCGATTTTGTACCAGCAGATCTCCAGAGATGTGCGACCCCAGAGGTCCACACCTGTTCAGCTTCAACACTTTCTGTGACAATGAGCTGTTGGGCTCTTGAAGCGCCCCCAACCGGCGTCTCTTTCTTTCATCGCCTTTGAGGGATTTTTGTTTGTTTGATTATTTCCAGGTTTCTCAAAAAGATCTTTCACAGCAACCAGAAGCCTCTGGCCGAAAACCATTAACTTTTCACACACTCGCTTTTTGCGTTCAAGCATTCTTTCCGTTTTGAAGGCTGTTCGCATTCTCCGCTCAACTTACGCATCCAGTTCCGAATGCGCTGAATTTTGCCGAGGCGTTTCTTGCCGGCGTGCGCGCGGTTATTCTGCTGCTGCGCTGTCTCTGCACTCTCACTCTGCGGGCCCGCCATGGTCTCAAAAGTCATGCACTTTTTGTGATATCCGCACTTGTATCACCACGCACCAACTGTGTGTCCTGACTCAGAGAGTCCGGCTGGTCTGGTTCCGACAGTTTTCAACTTTCAAGACTTTTCACTCGTGATTGTGTGCCTGTATTCCACCGCAGATTTGACTGACGTTGTTGCACTAGAGATCAGAAATTCACACTACCAGTTGTGAAATGAACAGGATATTTCAAGCGTCTTCTCTTTTTTCTTCTCATGCCTCTCGCCACCTGACCTCAGCAATTGTCTAGCGAAAGTTTTGTCGCCCTTTTCAAAACTACCAGAGCACTGAACCTTTCAGTGTCAAAGAAAAACAAGCGACTGCAAGATATTTGGCCAAGAGGAGAGTTATCAACAGAAAACAGCTATATTTGCCAACAGATGCTCTTGTCCACAAACAAAGCCTTGCAGCAGTCTGTTGTTGTGAATGTAAACCCCAAAACTTCTGCAGGTGTGCTGAGCCGCACAACACACACTGCATGCGATTCTGAAAATCGTGGAACCACCTCTGAGGACAAATTAATGGAGCTGAAAGCATTCACGAGTCTCAAAACTAACAGAACAAGACTGCTGTTGTGAAAAGCGCTTTGTTAATCGAACAACACATCTCGGTTTTCTCCTGTTTTTAATTTTTTGACAGTGAAACTGGTTTCAGATTCAATGGCGAGAAGAAAAGAGAGAACACACACACATTGATCCCGTAGATTAGCACTGGTCTGATTGTTCCACACCGTTTTGACACTGTCAGATCTACCTGCGAATGAACAATCTGCACTTCATCTGCCGCCAAACCTCAAGAACTCTCGAAGATCTGGCAGACACAGCAACAAGTCAGTGATCTGATGGAAACAGACGATATTTGTCCAAACCACAGCACAACTGTAGGTCGCACAAATCTGTCTGCTTATCCTGTCCAGGTGATTGGTGATTGCGCCGTTTGTTGCTTTGGTTCCATTTTGCAATTCAGAGCTACGGAACTTGCGATTGTTTGTCCAAGGACCCACTGGCTGGATCAAACTTGAATGATGAACAGTGGAATGATTTGACACAAAACTTCAATTTTCCATGGAATAATCCTCTGCGATGTTGAACACTCGAGATCTCGAGACTTCAGTCAACTTGATCAGTTGAGCTGAATGCAGTTGCAGGCAACCGATGGCAGGTGTCCGATCCCAAGGAAAGTGCAGCAGCCTGTTCAATCACAGCTGAGCGGCTTGATTTCAATTCGATTCTCCCCTTGCGGTCCTTGTTTTGGCCAGCAGAGGCTTTTCCCCGATTGTCCATGCAGGCCCAGTTTGCAGGTGGAGTGCAGAGACAGGTCCGCGCGACTGGGGCAGGAGCGAGTGAATGTAGCGATCAGCGAACTGACGAAGCGATCTCCGACGCCGCCCAGCGTGCTGCGCATTGCTGATTGCTTGCCTTGGCTGCGCTGTGCTGGAGATCACCGCTGCGAGTTCCTGGGGAGAAAGTCATTCGAGGAGATTCGCTCAGAACTCGACCTTCTCGGGAGGATCAACAGGCTTCGCCTCCCAACTCGGAAAATCGCGGTCCAGCTGAGAACTGTTGGTCCAGACAACCGCGTTTCACCAACCCAGATTTATCCTGCACAAAATTGTGGGTCACGGGAGTTTGTTGACGCCGCTTGACCAGAACCCGTTTTTGTTTTCTTGTGCGTCATTTTGCACGTTGCTGCACAAGGCTCCGCGTTCCGCTTCTGACGTGCAGTCGGCAAAACGAAGACCAGGCCTTGATCATTGCGCAAAGCTGCAGGATGAGTAACGATCCAATCCAGCCAAAATTAACAAGAAGGTCGGTGACTGACGGCTGATTCATCAAAAGTCACGAACACTTGATTTGTCTTGAGCTCAAGTTCTGACTGGTATTGGGAACCACCCAGTACAACACCGAACGTTGAAATGCTTGGACGGAGTAAACTCTGTTGCTTCACACAATTCGGACCGGAAATGTTCCGTCAGCCCCCAAAAGACTTCTTCACATAACAGCCTGGAATGTCTGAAAAATGCCTGATCACAGAGGACACACCGAGCAAAGCTGACACCGCAGTGTTTGCAAAAAACCCTGCCCACTGAAGACCAGCTGGCGACGCCACAATGTCTCTGCCAGATTCTGCTTTGTGGGTGGTTTATCGAAAGGAACGAAAGAGAAACAGAACAGAAAGCCGGAGAAAAATAAAATCCGAGGCGAAGCCAAGGATCTGATCATTCTCCTGTTGTCTATTCTTTGACTGACTTGAGGCACAAGTCATTGTGATGTGCAGTGCAACAGTGTCAATTCAAGTGACAACAGTAGATTAATTGACAGTCGATCTGCGGTGGAGAACAAAAGTTGCCCCTGACGACGCGCCTGAGGAGCAAGTTTCTTCTGCCACGTCCAGAAACTCGCGCAAACAAGGGAAAGGAAACGGTGAACTCCACACTCGGAGAGACACGTCAATAAATTCTGTTGGAGGTGAACGACGTCCAGTTAAACTCCCTTGCACGATTCATCACTGTTACCGTTGCACTGGCTACATTCGTAGCACGATTTCTTGCATGCCAGAGTCCGTCCTCCGTGATCTGAGAAGGTGGCACTGGTTTGGAGACGCGGCGGTCTGCACTCGGCGCTTTTAACGTCTGTCAGAAAACGTGTTCTGCAGTTCGAAAGAAAGCAGACCTGGCGTTTGATGGAGTCTGGGCACTTTTTACAGATTTTCGTCACACGACGGCAAAACCGATGGACAAACGGAGAAAAGCTCAGGCTTTATCTTTTGTTCCGGATATCTTGTGCCTCCGAACTTCTGACAGCTGTTACTTTTTACCACCTTGCGCAAAATAACACAGGTGTAGCGCATACATAGCACGTAAATCGCCTGCACCTGACTGCTGATGGAGACACTAGACGTTGAGATGGGTGTAATATTTGCCACACAACTTGTAGGTCAAACAATAACTTCTGGCTGAGCTCATCTGCTTCAAACAATGATCAGGAAGCGACAGCACTGTTTACAGGCAACTGAAGTGGAATGGGAAACGAGGTTTTCACTTGCGCCAGACGCTCTGAAGACAAGTTGGAGGCCTCCTCACCCACCTCTCGTTCTTGACTCCCACCAATAGCTCTGCGACCAAGTGTGTTTTCTCACAAAAGGTGCAACTCTGTTCCCTTGCAAGTGGATGTGGTGACATTTTGTTGCCAAATCTTTTCAAAAAGCGGGATCTCGAAATGCCCTCGTTTTGCTGTCAAAGCAGAAGACTGAACTGCTGTATGCTCGGGCAGTGTGCATTTCCCTTACAGTTTGCTGCACCAGAGCGAAGCACCAGCGAGAGAACCAACCACAATGCGAACATCAAGACCCCAACCAACGACACACAAGCTCGCATGAGGAAGTTCCATCTTGACGACAGAACCTTTGAAAATCCGCACGTCAAAACAAATCGCACGACCTTGCTTTCCGCGCACCAAGAACCCCATCATGGAAGGATTTGTTGCATGTTGACAGCTGGAGACAAGCACATCACAAAAGAGTTGAACTGTTCAGATCAAATTGCACAGAGGTAGTCATGAGGCATGACACAGGTGTACTTGAAGAATTTTCATGGCGCTATCCAGTGGGATAATAAACAGCCAATTCAGTCTGGAGCAAGTTGATCACGAGTCACTTTGCACAAAAAGGTTCTGAGAAATTTGTAAAAACGAAATGACCATGAGGTCACATGTCGCTCAGGCCATAGATGAAGAAATCTGCAGCAGGGCCATAAAGCCATAAAACAAAATGGCAGCCCTATATCTATAAAATCTTATATCTGTAGTTGAGCTGTAGAGCTGCAAAACAAAATGGCAGCCCCCATGTAGGTATAACAGCTGCCCCCACATAAGCAAACCAAAATGGCTACTCCCAAGAGCTCAAATGAGATGTTGCCTCCTTGGCGGCCCGCACACAAAGGCTCCGTAGACGGTGACCCCGCCCCCCTTGACCCCTTCCACCCAAAAAAACTGCATCTGGGCTCTGGGCCTGTACCTGGTATGGTATAACGGCTCATGGGGGGGGGGGTCACTCCGGG
>JAAUXT010108953.1_pt1 | contig 11437 bp, 4 predicted proteins | sample 7278171 | NCBI WGS metagenome assembly JAAUXT01 (sample SAMN14350112, study PRJNA611818) | marine sediment metagenome | isolation source: surface marine sediment (1.8m) | place: French Polynesia: Moorea | collected 2018-08 | reverse complement strand
TCAGGGTCAGTAGCTCCAGCGTCAGGGTCAGTAGCTCCAGCGTCAGGGTCAGTAGCTCCAGCGTAGGGTCAGTAGCTCCAGAGTCAGGGTCAGTAACTCCAGTCAGGGTCAGTAGCTCCAGAGTCAGGGTCAGTAGCTCCAGAGTCAGGGTCAGTAGCTCCAGTGTCAGGGTCAGTAGCTCCAGCGTCAGGGTCAGTAGCTCCAGCGTCAGGGTCAGTAGCTCCAGCGTAGGGTCAGTAGCTCCAGAGTCAGGGTCAGTAGCTCCAGAGTCAGGGTCAGTAGCTCCAGAGTCAGGGTCAGTAACTCCACCGTCAAAATCAGTAGCTCTGGTGTCAGGGTCAGTAGCTCCACGAAGGATCAGGGTCAGTAGCTCCAGGAAGGATCAGGGTCAGAGTCCTGCATGAGACCCGAAACCATGCGTCTCCGTAAATCTCTTTCACAACGGCATGTTGTCAATGTGTTCCTGACGCACGCGTTAGCCAGACAAAAGAGCGTGCTTCGACCGTCTCACAGCTCACCGCAAATGTTGAGAGCACTGCAGGTGTATTTGAAGCACTGATGTGTTTCCCCCTGGTGTGTTGTCGCACCTCAGCTCCACGCAGCTCAGTTCTGCCCTGTCTGCTTCAGGAGTGGCTCGATTACGTGCTGTACCTGCGCGCGCACCTGCAGCCCTCGGCGCACACGCTGACGGTGCTGGAGGCGCGCTGGGGCGCCCTCATGCCCATGTGCTGGGACCCCAACCGCTACAACGTGGGCGCGTACCGAGCGCCCCACAGCGACGAGTGCCACGACACGGACGCGTTCGACGAGCTCTCCGACCACTACCCGGTCGTGTCCGATCTCACCTTCCCGTGAGGGTCGGTCACACGGGAGCCGCACGCGTGACGTCCCTGCAGAGGCCGGGGGGACGCAGCGCGTTTTGACTTCTGCAGGGACGCGTCATGTTCACGCGTGTAAATTCAGTGTGAGATTGTTGTTGGTGAATTGGGGTAGACTCGTTCACTGTGTGACCGTGTGACACCGTAATGCAAGTCTGTAAATAGGTTTGCGTGGGATACGTCAAGGTTGTGTCCACGTGCGCGTCCAGCACACGACGTCGTCAAGTTGACACGCAGACTGGGTGCGTCGTTGCGATTGGCACACCTTGAGCAACGTATTACATGTCACTGAAATCCTAGCGGCTTCAATCTGTGCTCACGCGTGTTGTTTTTGGTGTGTGTGTGTGTGTGTGTGTGTGTGTGACAGAAAGAGAGAGAGAGAGAGTTAGAGAGAGAGAGAGAGAGAGAGAGAGAGAGAGAGAGAGAGAGAGAGAGAGAGAGAGAAAAGCTATTTGTTTCAAGCCAAAGCCAAAACGATGTTCCCGGGTCAGTTTGCGTCCGAAGTTGACGTCCTGTTTGTCCAGCGTGCGGTTCTGTGCACAAAAAGACGTCGAACGAGTGTCCAAAAATGTTGCTTGTTCAAACCTCCTCATTGCCAAAGTTTGTTGAAGCTGTGCTTGTCGTGGGAGACGAATTGCGCACCGGAGGCCGGTGGATCAGTGACGTGTTCGGGCAGCGTCGCCGCGCCCTCTGTAGGCTGGGGTTCGCGGGCGCCCGGACTCTCCGAGGCTGGGGGAGCGACGCACAGTCGCTCATCACCGACCACGAGCGACGCTGCGTCCGCGCCCAGGGCCCCGCGAGACCGGAAGTGCCTCGCGCCGGTCTCGTGACGTCGCACCGAGGAAATTCAGGGGAAGCGACAACCAAACCAAACTTGTGTTGTGTGTCGCGTGGTGCGGCCCGTCACCGCACGCCGCGTCATTTTGTGAGCGTTTTTGGCAAAGCAGCATGATTGACGTTGAACGCAGTTTTCTGTGGTGGAACAACGGGCGCTTGTGAAAACTCCCGATTGTTTTTCAGCAGAGATCTTTGCGAAGATGTTGAGCCAAGACTTCGTGATTCGCTGGCACGCGCGGTGGTTCGAGGGAAACAGGAGCGTTCCATGTGTTACGTTTCTGTTTGAGTAGGAGGGTGCTGTACGAGTTGCCGTGAGTTGTGAATGGCGACGTTTCGCTGCTGACTCAGCGTTTTGTCCTGTTTTCCGGTTCTGTGATTCGAGCGTCTTGTGGGGTACAACACTTTACTGTTGCTGAGCGACGGCGCACAGCGTTTGTGACGCCAGGAAATACATATTTTACCGAATAAAGCTTCACGTTTTGTTCTTATTCACGGACGCCGTGTGTGTGTGTGTGTGTGTGTGTGTGTGTGTGTGTGTGTGTGTGTGTGTGTGTGTGCGTGTGTTTGCACGGTGTGTATCAGAAGGCGGAAATGTAGCAAAAGGAGTCACTTGTCATTCAAGATATGTTTTGTCTGGCGAGCGATTGTGCGTCATGTTTGTTTTTTTTTCCAGAAACCTGAAATTCAGTGCAACGGTGCAACTTCCTCATCCAATCGAACGCGCGACTCTTTCTGACGTCAACCGCTCCCCGGGCCATGAATAAGAGACGCGACGCGCGCACACCGGATGCGTACTGCGTTCACTCACCGGAACACAGAGATCCGACCCCGCGTGGCCAGCGTACTTGTGTCAGCAGCTTCGTCTTCAATTTTGTGCTGCCTTGTCCTCTTGCCGACTGAGTTTCAGCTGCGTCCACGTTCCAACTTTGATGAAGTGTTGTTCTCAAGGTGCGCCACGCAGCAAGTGGCGGCGTCGCTCAGGGTCTTTTGTCTCGCTTGATGACGGCTCGCGTGACGCGTCCCGCGTGCCCGCGCCTCTCCCCCGGCGTGTCTCGCCTCTCTCCCGGCGTGCCTCGCCTCTCCCCCGGCGTGCCTCACCTCTCCCCGGGTGTGCCTCGCCTCTCTGCCGGGCCACCCCTCGGCCTCCGCCCCGGAGCTTCAAAGCGCCTCGACGCTCATCTCAGATGCACAAAACGCATCGGGACAACGGGCGGCGGGCGCTTCCTGCGGCGGGTCGAGGTCGGAGGCGCCGCGAGCCGCGGGCTCCGCCGCATGCATCATGCAGCACCCGGCACCGCCGAGCGACCCGGATCAAGGACGCGCTGCTGCTCGCTGCCCCAGCATGACAAACGGCACAACAGTTTTCTTCTGTCACAGCTATGAAAACACTTTTTTCACATTTTGAGTTTTTCAGCCGGGGTCTGGTGCGTTTTCTTTCTCCATCACACACAAAGTCCGCGGAACTGCTTTTTTCGTTGTCTTGTAACAATCCTACGATAATTTCCGTCTTTTTCAATGTCCTGTTGAGTTGTGAGGCACGTCGTCAGGGACAACCTCTGTTCTCAACAGGAGAGAGGCACAAAAACCCTCCAGTTGTCGTGGTTTGATACTTGTGCACTTTTGGTTGCCCTGACTTGTATCTCACAACAGGTAATCAACAGACAACAGGAGATTCATCAAATCCTTGGCTTTCCCTCAGCTTCAGTCATCTCCTGTTGTCTGTTGATTACCTGTTGTAAAGTCCCTGTACCACAACGGACTCGTTCACGCGAGCTGCGCGGTGGGCTGCGTCCGAGAGCAGGTGACCACCACCCAAACGACGCCCCAAGCAGTGACAAGCCCGATCACCAAACACTGTTGTTCGCAGCCGCCAACCAAAGGAAGTCTCGTTTCTTGGGGAGCAGCACGGCAAACGTGAACCACGGCAAGTAGACTGTATCCCGAGACCGAAAGGTGCGAGTGAGATTTGGCTTTTCAAACGTCGACGGCGCGCAGCACCCGGAGCCCGCATCCTCCCCCTCCCTGCTCTCTCCCTGCTCTCTCCCCTCCCCTCCCTACTCTCTCCTTCGGCACACAGACCTCTCTCTTCCTTTGATACGTGAGCGGGAGTCAGGGAGTCAGGGAGCGCAGCAGGGCGCACAGCGCGCCGTGTTCACGTGCGGCGCGTCGCGCGTCGCGTCCCGGCGCATTTCAGACGGCGCCGCGCGTCCCGCAGCGGGAACCCGGCGGGAACCCGGCCTTCTCTTGATCCGCCGCACCGCGCTGCAGTCCGCCCGCCGCAGAAAGGGAATAGACGCCGAGCAAATTAAAGCGACACAATAACCGAGGTCACGTCACGGCCGGAAATACCGACCAGCGATCGATCGAGCGCGCGGATAATTCCGGAGCGTCAGGGAGCGACACGAAGAAGCGAGTCTCGGGTAAGGAAACTCTCCTCTTGAAAATCACGTTCTTGTGGCGAGAGGCAAAGGCCCAAACCACGCGAGCTCAGTGTGTGAATTTTGACATGATGCGTTCCGCAGTGACGTTTTCAATGCTTCAAGGAATGTTCGCTCAAGAACTGCAGGAAGCGCTGTGTTCTTTTTGAACTCGCTCGTCGAAGACGCCTCCCTCAGTGCAAACTTGAGTAGTCTTGTAGTCTTCATCGAGAAGCGTGCGAGCGAGCTGTGTGCTGGCAGCTGCAGGTTCGGGGAACCAAACTGCGGGTTTACGCTCCTTCTGAGTGCCACTCGGTCGCTTCCTGATTCGTGCTCTTCAGTGTGTGTGTGTGTGTGTGTGTGTGTGTGTGTGTGTGTGCGTGTGTGTGTGTGTGTGTCCCGGAGTTAAAGCACTGATCGTCGTCCTGGTACCACACCGCTGACTGCAGGTTTTCAACGCTGAGTTCTCAAGATGCGCCGACAATTGTACACGGGTCGTTTTTCGGGAGCCACCGCACGATGCATCCAGTGTGGACCCGCAGTGCTCAGAACGAATCCTTTGCCACACATCGAACGTTCTCCTCAGACTCTATTCCGAACGGCGCGAAAACGCGATTTGTTGTCCCCTGTTCCATCACAAGGCCTGAGTCTGAGGAGGATCTCACACCCAACAGCGTGAGAAGCTCTTGTCGCACCGCACCAGACGAAAAATTTCTTGACGCAAAGACACTGGTGCATCGAGACTGGGGTGAAAGCAGGCAAAATTCTAAAGTGGTGAGAAAATGCTTCACACATCTGCTGCTGGGTGTGAGATCTTATTTCTACAACTTGCACCAGACAAGATCATGATCACTGGGTAGATTCTGGTGTGAGAATCGTCATCCTGACATGCGTGTCTCTGTAGGAGAAAAACATATCGAGACAGCACATACATGTAAAGTCGTAGGAATCTGAGTCACACGCTGCAGCAGCCCCGAAGCAACTCAACAGAACGAAGACGTTAGTTTTTCACAAACCGCGTGTTACTTCTCAAAGCAAAACATTTTCAAAAGAACGCTCGTGAAAAGCACAACTCGTTGAAAGGAGACTTTTGTGGCGTGCGCTTTTTGCAGAATGTAAATTGACGTCTGCGAAAGTGCGGAACAAAGGAGAAGCTTTTGCGAGGAGCATCAAAGGACTGCTCGTTGTTTGAAGCACGAGTCGCTTTGGGTGGCAGTGAATGGAGAGCAGTAGTTTGCGGTCGGACCGCCCGACCTGGCTGGCCCTGCTGCGGTCCGGCCCTGGCTCCTGCTGCAGCCGCTCGGAGCGCTCCCATCTCCGTCCTGCCGTCACGTGACGACACGGCGTCCTGCCGCCGGACGTTCGCGCACAATGGGAAGCACAATCTGGAGACCCCAGGTCTCCACGGAGACGCGGGACGCCTGTTGTGCACCGACTCTGGGTCACCGCGTGTTTTCTGGAGACGCAATTGAGCAGCGTCGTCTCTGCGGGGCCCGAGGCCTGATGATCGCGGGTGAGGGAGCCGGGTCTGGCCTCCGCGTGTCTCCAAACTACGCCACACCGCGTCACTCCATCTGTCTTCCTACAGCACGGTGCGATTGGAGCAGAAATGAACTCTCTCAATCATTGGTCACTTGAGGTTTTCAGTTGACATGAATTTTCTTGACTAGAGTCTCAAAAATTCAGATGTCAACCTGAAAGCTCTCATGACTATGGGATCTCAAGAGTTCTGATAACTGCTCCGAATCGTCGCTCACAGTTCGCTAACCCTGTCCGAGTCATCTCAGTTCCAGTCAGCCGAAATTCGAACACGTGGAGACGCTGCGTGCAGCCGCCATTTGTGGTGAACGAATTCTGGAACTGAGGGTCAAGTGCAGTTCGGTGGGACCAGGTCCTGTGTTGGACCAGGTAGCGTGAGGCCGTGAGCCGTGTCGGGCTTCCCTTCTCGTCCGGTTTTTGCGGACGCCAGGTGTGTTTACGTAGCGTTCGTACTGGAGAGCTTCCGGTCGTGTCAACACAACAACTCATGTAAAAATGATGGGTTAAGGCTGCGGCGGCGCGGGAAGTTGATCCTCGGTGTGCGTGACGCCCGACAGGTTCGGCTCCGAAACGAGAAGCGACGAAGATGAAAGGGGCGGCGCAACGCCGGGTTCACACCGCGCGCCTCCGTCGTACGCTGCGCCCCCGACCAGGTGCGCAGGCGCTGTGCTCATGCGCCAAGAAAGAGTCCGCGCCCGCGCGTATGCGTGCATGTGTGTACGTGCGTGTGTTGTATGTGTGTGGACGCAATTCAGCATGCATCAAGGGAGTCTGAGCGCACGCAGTGAGGACCGGGGCTTGCGCACCGTGATGACACAAAGCAGCTTTCAGCTGATGAAAATCAAACGGGAGAGGAGCGGCTCTGAAGCAAAAACAAATGCTTTAACCTGCGAAGTCAAACGGATCTGAGGTCTTTGTAATGTGATGCATTTGACCCAGATCATACGTGTACGAGCGCCCGTGCTTGCGCCACAGAACCTGCAAGTGTCAAAATTGAGGCACCTCGGCATGATGGAACCTCGTCCAAACAAAACTTTATACTAACAGAACCTTTTCCTGAAAGAACCTGGTCCTGACAGAACCTCGTCCTGACAGAACCTCGTCCTGATAGACCCTGGTCCTGACAGAACCTCGTCCTGATAGACCCTGGTCTTGACAGAACCTTTTCCTGATAGGCCATGGTCCTGACAGAACCTCGTCCAAACAGAACTTCATACTAACAGAACCTTTTCCTGAAAGAACCTCGTCCTGACAGAACCTCGTCCTGACAGAACCTCGTCCTGATAGGCCCTGGTCCTGACAGAACCTCGTCCTGATAGACCCTGGTCCTGACAGAACCTCGTCCTGATAGACCCTGGTCTTGACAGAACCTTTTCCTGATAGACCATGGTCCTGACAGAACCTCGTCCAAACAAAACTTCATACTAACAGAACCTTTTCCTGACAGAACCTCGGCCTGACAGAACCTCGTCCTGATAGACCCTGGTCTTGACAGAACCTTTTCCTGATAGACCATGGTCCTGACAGAATCTCGTCCAAACAGAACTTCATCCTGACAGAACCTGGTCCTGATAGAACCTTGTCCTGATAGAACCTGGTCCTGACAGAACCTCGTCTTGACAGAATTAAACCCAACAGAGCCATTCACAAGTGCTTGACAGAAGTTTCCTGTTCACTCAGACAAAAGAAGCTAGTACGTGCGATCGAGGACTGTGAGGTGGGAAGGGAAGCCACTCACAAAGTCGGGCTCAGGTTTCAGACGCTAATTGTTTTTCTTCTTCCTGCGCTGTGTGCACAGACGGAACAAACAGAGAGAGGCCGACATGGGATTTCCTCGGCAGCGCTGACGCTTCCGCCGCGTCTCCGTGAGGTGAAGCTGCGGGGAGACGGCAGGCCCGGCAAACAGCGCCGCGCCGCCGCCCTGCGCCGCTCAATCGGAGCTGCGGCGTCGCGCGGTGCACACGACGCTCGACACTGACCTCAGATATTTGGTGACAGTAAACAGTCTGGATACAACATAGTGTGTGGATCCCGTCAGTTTCACTGAAGCGCGACAGACACACGTGAAAGATGAAGCGGAGACGAAAGCAATCTCTGACGAAGCTCAGCGTTGGAGTCTGAACGGACTTCCGGGACGCGCGTCGGATACACCGCACATTCCTCTGATCCGACTGCAACTACACACCTTTGTTGGATAGTTTTTGACGTGAAGTTCGCAACCGCTTGAGGACGCATGGCCCCGACCCTGGTGCCGGACGTCTCGGACAACACCTCGGCGATGGAGCGCGTCAACTGGACGGACGCGACGGCCGCGCTGAACGCGACGACCGCGGCAGAAGTGACGCCGGTCCCGACGACGGCCGAGGCCGAGATGACGTGGGACGACGCGACGTGGATCCTCACGTCCTCCTTCATCATCTTCACAATGCAGTCGGGTACGCGCAGCTTCCGGTCAGGTACTTCCGGTGACGTACTTCTCTTGAGGCACTTCCGGTGACGTGTTCCGGAAATCAGACACTTGGGTTTGTGTGGAGGTCCTTCTATCGTGGGTGCAGTGATACACGGTCACAATTGACGGCGGCTGTCTGCGGCGCTCGACGCCGACTTGACGCGTCGCTATCTCCTCGCAGGGTTCGGGCTGCTCGAGGCGGGATCCGTCTCCACCAAGAACGAGGTCAACATCATGGTCAAGAACGCCGTCGACGTTATCTTCGGCGGCCTCACGTACTGGGCGTTCGGCTACGGGCTGGCGCTGGGAGACGACGCCGGCTCCAACGCCTTCTTCGGCGTTGGGCAGTTCGCCGTCGACTCGACGCCGACCACCATGGGCGTCATCCACGCCACCTTCATCTTCCAGCTGAGCTTCGCCACGACGGCGACGACCATCGTGTCGGGCGCCATGGCGGAGCGCACCAAGCTGTCGGCGTACATCCTCTTCTCGCTGCTCAACACGATCGTGTACTGCCTCCCGGCGCACTGGCTGTGGGCGCGCAAGGGCTTCCTCTACCGCCTCGGCGTCATCGACATCGCGGGGTCGGGCGGCGTCCACCTGGTGGGCGGCACTTCCGGGCTCATCGCCACCCTGCTGCTCAAACCGAGGCTCGGCAAATACCAGAAGGACGCCAACCAGGACGAGTTCCAGCCGGGCAACCCGACCAACTGCCTCGTCGGCATGTTCATGCTGTGGTGAGCGGCGTCAGGGGTCCCTCCCTCAGTGGGAGTTTTGGGTTGGGCCGTCTCCACAAACGGTTCTCATTGACGGTCACGTAGCGGCCATAAATGTAAACATTTCGGAATGTGTGGAAGTATCCACCACCCCCATCCTCGTATCTATGATGTTTCAGATTTACCTTATCCAACTTTATCGTCACTAACAACCTTGGAAAACACTTGTAAATTGATCACAAAACTATTAGAACACTTCGTGCAGCAATGGTGGACAGAGGAACCACTTTTCGCGACCATCATCAAGTCCCCGTTTCCGGGACGTCTTGTTCCGGCACAGACAATGTGATGAAAAGTAAAACCGAGGTCATTTTGAAATTTCTGCACCACTGAGCTGGTCATAAAACGTGTGGAAATTCAGGCGAGCATCCAGTGTCAAATTGGTCAGAATTCACACCAGACACATCCAGCGTGTCACGCCTGCAGAACCAGTGAATCCAGAACCAGCAACCCTGACATTCGTTTGATTTTATTGGTGTTGGCAACAGCACGCTCAGAAAACTATTGCGGTTTGAAACGAAACTGAGCGAGACACGCGTTCCTCTGGTTCTTGCACATGAACATGTGTCACAGGAAAAACCCACGTGACTCATTGCGTTTGTCTCTGGAACTTCATCAGTGTGCGTGCGTGTGTGTGTGTGTTTGTGTCGAGGGGATCACGTATAGGGGTTTTCACATTGATGACGACGTCAGCTTTTTCTGACGTCGACAGCAGCCTTTCTTGATGACTTCAAAGAATGGTCTGGACCATCTTTTGACGCCCCCCAATTGGGCGTCAGGTTAAATTTTGATGTCGACGTCAAAATTCTGCTGTTTTTGATGTCGACAGAAATCAATGTGAAAAGCGCTTATGATTCTCAGATGCTATGCGGGGACACCATTGTTCTGTCCCTTTAAGTGTGAAACCGGCAAGTAAATATGTAAGAATATGTCCGCTTGTCCAGCAGGTTCTCGCAAGTCCGGCTGTCACACATCTGTGACAGTTGTCCGAGTTGATGCGGCGGTCCGATAACCAACACAGACGTTTTTGTGCCAAGCTGTTAAGTCATCCAGAAGAGATTGCACTCTGTGCATTGAGTACTCACTCAGACCTGCAGCTGCTTCCTTACATCTGGGCATTTTAACTCCTACCTCACTTGTGATGCATATTTATGTAGCTGAGTCATTAATAATCATAGTCTGCTTCTGTCAGTTACATTCTTAGAATTGTATTTATGGACCCGATAATGAAACTTCCAAGTACAAGTTGATCTCACAATTTATCACAGTCAACTATGTTGGGATATGTATCAATGTCGGCAGAACAGACTCTCACTCATTCACGCTTTACTCGGTCTACACTTCTACCATCACCACCGTTCTTGCACCATGTTCGTCGTCAAGCGTCTTCGGCGCCAGAGAAGTGAGATCTTGAGTGTGTGTGTGTTGTGGGGGAGGGGGGGCGCCTGGTTCCCGTGTCCCGGCCCCTCACCTCGGTGTGCAGACACAGACGCTGAGTTCTCGCTGCAGGTGGGGCTGGCTCGGCTTCAACTGCGGCAGCACCTTCGGCATCTCCGGGGGAAAGTGGAAGATGGCGGCCAAGTGAGTTGCGCACCTCTCTCTCTCTCTCTCTCTCTCTCTCTCTCTCTCTCTCTCTCTCTTTCTCTCACTCTCTCTCTCACTCTTTCTCTCTCTGTTTGTCTCTCACTCTCTCAACTTGGACACAAAGGTTGGTTGTTTTCCTGGTTTTCCTGGTGTGTCTACCGCAGCCCACGCGCACACAGAACACACACCTCACGCACACACGCACATCTGACACGCACAGAACGCGTACTCGTACTCCGTCAGAACGGCGCGCTTCCGCACTGCGCGCAGGAACGATGGCTTCAAAGAAAGTGGATCACTTTGGCACACAGGGAGCGCGCTATCTGTGTCAAACGAGCCAACTAATGGAGTCATTACGGGGGACGCTGACGGCCGCTTCACACGCAGAGCGTCGTGCGCTGCGCCCTACGCACGCTCACCCCGGAGCCGCCCACACATGCCTCGCCCGGGGGCCGCCTACACACATGCTGCACAGGGTCCCTGACGTCAGGACGGGCCCAGGGAATGCCATGGCCTCGACGACTTGGACTGTCTGTCACAAGCATGTTCCTTCCTGGCCACATGCCCCACCCCGGACCCACCCACACATGCCCCGTCCTGGACCCGCCCACACATGCCCCACCCCGGACCCACCCACACATGCCCCGTCCTGGACCCGCCCACACATGCCCCACCCCGGACCCACCAACACACGCCCCGCTGCAGACCCGCCCACACATGCCCCACCCTGGACCCACCCACACGCCCTGCCTTGGACCCACCCACACGCCCCACCCCGGACCCACCCACACACGCCCCACTCCGGACCCACCCACACACACCCCACCCCGGACCCACACACACACGCCCCACCCCGGACCCACCAACACACGCCCCGCTGCAGAACCGCACACCGAAGGGGACGGCAAGAGGGAAACACCCGCGGGACCAAGGGGGGGGCCCCCCAGGCAGAAAACG
>JAAUXT010000880.1_pt1 | contig 11437 bp, 12 predicted proteins | sample 7278171 | NCBI WGS metagenome assembly JAAUXT01 (sample SAMN14350112, study PRJNA611818) | marine sediment metagenome | isolation source: surface marine sediment (1.8m) | place: French Polynesia: Moorea | collected 2018-08 | reverse complement strand
GTCAGTGGTAAGTGTCACTTTTCACTGAAAAGTTTTCTCAGCACTAATAAATTTTAGTGATAACTTTTATGACCAGTTTTTCCATTGGCCCAGGCAAATATCAGTGATAAAATTCACTCAGCAATTTATCAGTGTCATCTGAAAAGGTGAGATATCACTGACAGAGATATCAGCACATTGGAAAAACACCCCCCTGGACCACGAGGTCGGAAAAATAGTACGGTCGTTGTCTGGTCCTGAGACACCGGTACTCTGGGGCACAGAAGTGAAACCCATGACTGCCAATGCAGTGTTTTTGTTGACTACTTTTTTGTTGCTTGAAACACTGCAAGACCAAAAGAACTTCAAGATGCACCAGAAAGAAGAGCCTCTAGAGATTTAGCACTGCTGATTGAGTGAAGCAAGTGGAACAATGGTTCTTGAGTGTGTTCATGTGGAGATTTGCAAGACCTGCACATGTGTATTTAGAAAAAAAAAACACTGAAGCAGTGAAGTTTCAACTGGCAAGTTTCAACTGGTAAGCTGGAACAAACTTTCTTCCAATGACAATGGTGGTCTTTCTGTCTCATTGTCTTTGTGAGCAAAGTTGGTCTTGTTGATGCATAAGACTCATTCTGCTTTTCTTGCGAGTCAGACCTGTGCAAAAAGTGAAAGATGCACGTCTGCAGAAAAAAATCCAGCGAAGAGAAACGAACCACTGCTGCGTGCCTGAGCTTCGGGAAGCCAAGCCAAGGGCTTCCACCTCCAGAAACAACGAGGTAGCGACCTGCAACTAAATCTACACTTGATCTTGTGCACTGCTAATTCTTATCTCTAATTCATTACCTTACACTCCACTATGCTGCTTCCCCTGGCTGAGCAATGTAGATCTAGATAAGCTGCAGCCAGCACCTTCAATCTTGCAGCAAACTCTCACTTTGACTCGAGATTTGATCTTCCAAGAGGCTCTTGCAATTCCCTGGGGTCTCGGGAATTCTTTCAGGGAGTCAAAAGTGAAAGAGACAGAAATCAAATTTGTCTTGCTCGTGCTTTGGGTGGTTTTCGATGCAGGAGCAGCGCGCCCCCTGCACAAGCTGTGACCCGCAATTGCGTCTTTACGCTCAAGTGGCGCATATTTAGCCACGGCTAATCACACAGACACAAACAGCTCGCTTCGTGGTATCTATCATAGACGCTGAGTAGCAGAACTCATAACGGCCTGTTAACGCCAGATGTCCTCCTGCTACGCAGGATTGCCTGCAAGCTGTGCATCCACATCCAGTTCACTCTGATCCGGTTTTGACTGAGAGCTGTAAGGAGCAGGGCAACAGTAAACAGTAGACTTTATTGATGCTCGAAGAACATCCCGGTGATCACGTGATGGTTTTCTCAGATTCCAGCCTGAAACTGTTTTGCTGAAAGTAACACCATTCCTGGCACACATCAGCTGAGATCAGATACAAGCCTTGCCTTTTGGTCAATGAGGGTTGGAACCACATGAGTACAACTGGTTGTGAAGAAAAAAAAACTGATGTTTCCAATCAGTCCCAGAATCCATTCCCAGAGTCTCTCCTGCAGCAAACAGCAGGAGACCCAATCCCAGGTCCCGGCTGTAGGCAGTTGTCCTCAGCGGAACTGCATCTGATCCAGGAAGCGCAGAACATCGCCTTCTGCAGTGCGTTCTGACAGGGCAGCAGATAGCGGAAGGAAAAGCAAGATGAAACCCAATGATCAATGCCTGTGTAAATGGCTGCAGCAAAAAGGCTTACATCGCGTACTGTTCGCACTCGATCCATTAACCGTAGAAATCCTACACACACACGCACAGCTCCATTAATATGTATACCCATTTGTGTGAATGTGTTTGCTTTTGATAGCATTCGGCAAGTTTTGTCATATTCGTCTGAGGCTTCGCTGAGCTGTATTTTCTCTTTCACATTCCTCAACTTCGGAACTTCACTCTCGCCATCGTTGCAATGCATGGAGACGACGGTCTGTTGTTGTTTCCTACATTCTTGACCTCGACCACTCATTGCTTCTTGTTCGACAAGGAAACACTTTTCAATTGTCTGAAGCACCGCATCACTTGATCTTGGAGGCGTTCCTCCCCATCGACGCGCCACCAGTTCAACCTGATTCTGTGTCAGAAGATGAAAATGGCCAAAATGTGTTTTTCTCAAGATTCCAATTTTGGGGCAACTTCAGTCTTTTGGTTTGCAAACATTTGAAAGAATGCTTGCATCGGCCCACTCTCCTTTCGAAAGTGTTTTTTCATGAAAGGAGCCTGCAATCCTCAACAATAAAGTCAGGGGGGAGGGTCACCCAACATTTGAAAATTTGATGTCACCAACATTAAATTTCAGGTGACTGGGGGCAGAGGTCACCCAGAAAATGGTAAGGAACGAGGGGCCTTGCTGAATCATCCCTGACTATTTCTGAAAAAAGTTGTTTCCCCTCACCATGAGGACCAACGTTTCGAACACAGCCACCCGTATGCCATGCGCTAAGAAATGCTTTGCAGCCCGCTGTCAGCCCCCACCCCAACAAGTGAGCCCCTCACCCCTTCCCCATTTCAGAGCAGGGAGTGGGGATCGTTTAACAGAACATCACATTGTCGTGCAAAGTCTCAAGCGCGACCTGATGATCCTTCATCGGGTGACCTTCAAGTTTCAGAAATTTCGAACAGAGCAAACCCAGATAAAAGTTTTCGAATTGCACGGTACGTACTGTACAAGAAGGATGAGCCACAAACACTTGCAACAACCTTCAAATGAGTTCACTTTACCCGTTAACATTTCTTCGAGCAGGTGAAGTCAGGCAAGGGCTCGTAGCTGCACCAGGCGTGAAACGGTTAACAAAAGCCAAACAGGCAGCTATTTCAGATGATACAATATGAATCAATGACTGAGCATATTTTCTCTTCGCATCTGCCATGTTAGGCAGCAATAATCAAACGAGGCCCTCAAGGCTGCCTATTGCACAAGTACAAACCAGAAAATCCATTCCAGTACATTAATACAAGCAAATTGACTCGCTTGTCGATGTTGCACGCACAGTATTTTTCTCGACGCTTGTGGCTTGTCTCTTTGCGTCGCAATGCGCTGAGGTGAAAAAGGTTTTGACACCCAGAAGTGAAATGTAAGTGCGTGTCAGTGGTCTGTGTTCGTCCGTGTGTGTGTGTGTGTGTGTGTGTGTGTGTGTGTGTGTGTGTGTGTGTGTGTTCGCTTGTGTGTGTGCGTGCGTGCGCGCACCTGAGTGGTGTTTTTTTTTTTCTTCGCTGGAGTACAAACAACAAAGGAAAAGCCTCCGACTGAGGGTGCAAAAGAGACCTTACCCAGAGGAACAGTGAATGAATTACGTACACGTCATTGTTTTGGGATACAATTGCTGAGCAGCGCAGCATACAAGGCGTCCGTGTATCAGTCACGACACCTTCCACAAAACTCCAGTAAATTAGAGATCTATCAGCATAAATTACCTCAGGCAGAAAACCCGTTCATAATGCAATCATGAAGGCTCATGTAGCTGAGCCATATTGAAATGGCGTAAAATCCTTCTGCTTTCATGAGCGTCAATAATGCGGCTTTTTCTCCTTGCCTTCCCCTTGGTGGTTAAAAAAGCAAGTCGATCAAGTTGAATCCCGTTATTATCAATGCAGCAGCAATTGGGACGAGATTCGCTCTGTTATTGAGCTTGTCAATCACGCAACTGGCTCAGCTCGCCACGTAATGACACGAGCTGTCAAGAGTAACGTATCTGCTGGTGCTGCGCAGGCAGGCGAATTACGCATGCACATCTGCAGTTTCCCCCACCCAGGCCACCAGCTTTGCAAAGCAAAATCACACAAAAAGAATTGATCCCGCCTTAAGCAAGCAGAACCGACCACAAAAAATGTTTATCCAGAAACCTACAAATGCTGCTGCGTTCAGGATGTCTGTCTGTGAAGTGCGCAAATGCATCACCATTGACACTGGAAACAGCGGTGTGCAATTAAAAGCCAGAAGAACCTCCCACCCGTCCGCAGACGTTTCTATGGGAACCTGCTCCACTGCGCTGAATGTCGACCTCGCCTCAATCCTGCCGGGGAAAAGAAAGGCGGTCAGGGGAAAAACCGACACACGAGTGTCTGCAGGCGTAACACTCCGCAACACATTTATTGCCGTATTAGGGCAATGATGGTATCACGTTAAATGGCTTGTGCAGTGATGGAGCTCGCTTCTCCTCGCAGCAGGCACACCAAAGCTGCAGTCAGTTGTCCAAATGTTTGTTGCACAAAACAATTAATGGAACGTGCACAAGACGTTGTGGCTTCTTCTCACTTGAGCACCACATTTTCATGTTGAACCATCTTTATGATACCTCCGTGATGTTGCAAACCGCAAGAGTTCTGCGCTCGAAAACGTGCGTACGAGCATGCACTTTGCAGACTCTACGAGCGCGTCCATTTGCCGACACCACGAAATTGGTCTGAACGTTTGGATTTGTTGCGATCAAGCCTTGCAATCAATGCTCAAGCACCACAAATCTCGCAAGGAAGTGCGACTGTGACAAGAGACTGTGTACGTCCACAAGTGCGTTTCACATCATGATAGTCCTGCAAATAATGACACAACAAATTTAATTAGGGAGAGCTAGACTTGCAATTAACATTGGCAATTATGATTTATTAAACAGCGAGGCTCCTCCGCTGTTTGCACAGTGAAATGAGTGTTGCAATTTGTCATACTCGCGTCCGCTGCGAATCTGCTTCAGACAAAATCAAATGTGGAAATATCCTAAACTTCTACGCACCGAACCAACAACAACGCACACACACACACACACACACACACACACACACACACACACACACATGGATGTACGCAGACAAGTACGCGCGCACCAATTTGCATTCAAAGTACGCACCGAAATCTGCCGCGGTGTTCGCAAGATTCTTCCTGGCAAGCACAAACGACAAGAACAGTTCCATTCGAGAGCAACGTCTCGTAAAGCTTCCCACCAGGCAACAGTTAAACGAAGCTTCTACCCACTAAATTGTCTTAATCTCGACAAGACACGATGCTATTTGATTGATTCATTCAGGGACTCACATTTTCAGCGCAGCTCTCCCCAGGACGGAAAGACTGACAAGTCAACAGAGGCCAAATCAGGTTTGATGGCACAATCTTATTCCGCAGCAAATGGCCTGGTCAACTAACTCTATTGATTACTGCACGAGGCACCTAACACCTTCTTCTCTTCTGCGTGGCGCCTGCAGCTTGCAAGTGCAGGACAAATATGAGGGCACTCGAGATACATATGCTGCCTTATCGGATGGATGCATGTCAACACACCGTCCGACCAAAATTGAATACATACAAGGGACAGTGAGACTGTTTTCCTCCCACTTGTTCTGATGTCGCTGTGCAGCGCAATAAAAGACGATCTGTGGCAGTCAGGAGGCAGCAGCAGAACCAAAAGTTACACCGACTGGATGAGAGAATTTTGATTCCTTTCTGCTGGGTCCCTCATCGATCTGACTCGTCCCAAGCTGCGCACAACCTTTGTAGACAAGAGATTACGTCACAAAAATGCTGCTCTGATCACTGTCGTCGAAGCCTTCATCCTGTGGGCTGCGAGTCGGCGCGGAGCACGAAGAAAGGAGAATGTAGTGGGTAATGGACGAAAATAAATTGTCGTTCATGAGCGTAATTTCCAGCAGAAAACAGCAGCAACAATGGAGCCAGGTCAGGCTTTATAAATACCCAAATGACTTCTCGGAAAAGCAATTGAAGGCCAATAAAGCAGTGTTACCGATCCGCCGGCCTGATGAGCTTTTCTGCAGTTATGAGAGGCAAATGATAAGCTTTATATCCTTCTTTAACCAAGTTCCCAAAGACAATTGGGCATTCGACCAATCCGTTTGTTTGCCCTTCCGGGCTTTACGACATTTCGAAGCTGATTTTTCCTGAGAATTCGGCTCAATAAAACCAGGAGGTTGGTCGGGACTTGCATCGACAATCAGTTCCTTGTTGCGATTCCTGGTCAAATACGTCAACGTTCACCATATGGCGCAACTATTGCTGCATGTCGTTTGTTTGCGCAGAACGCCAACGCGCGCCGGCAAAAAAATATCGACGCAAGGCGTTGTTCTTGAGACTCACCATTGTGAGTTCACACGCTGTGTACGCGCCCAAAAGTGGCATTTGTAAGACCAAACCTCTTCCGTGGTGGTTTCCAGAATGGAATGTCGACACGTGAAAGCAACGTGGTAAAAGTCAAATACCGGAACTGAAGGACGCCGCCACCTCAGCGAAAAATTCATTCGCAACGAGCATCACTTGACTTGGGTTGCGGCGGCACATTAACTGACACCAAATGGGATCGGAGCGGCAGCGCCTCATGAAGAGATCCACGCTGCCCTCACAACACAAATACCCGCCCCACGTCGAAATCAGGTCAAGATGTTTCATTCATGAGACCCAGGCATCATTTATCTTCCAATAAGCTGTCTGTACGCATACGAGCATGGCGAAACCACAGTGCGCAGATCATTCTCGTACTCGCCCTCCAATGCGTGAGTAAAGCTGTTTCCGTTTGACCTGAGTGCACGCGAGCACCACACACAATCGGACACGCACACCACGACCACTGACAAAACCACCTTCGACGATCGTCGAAGGACAAAACCAACTTTAGGTTCAAGTAAGGAAGGCACTGTCAACACTGTGAAATTCTGCAGTCTGTGTGAATGAAAATGCAATCAAAACTTGAACCCATCACGACGGCCAAGACGACGGACGCATCCAGTGTGAGAGTTTCAACTCGATATAGACTACGTACTCGTAAAGCAATGAAATTCTGCTTGCCTGTGGTTCCCTTGTGCATTCTTTGCGTCGCAACACCTCTCAACGACGGGGACTTCTTGGTAATCCGTTCAAAGGAAATCACATCCGAACACCTGAAAGAAAACAAAACACTCCTGCAGGAAACGCGACATTCAAACTTGATCAGTTGGTCGACTTGGCAAATCACTGCAGGTTGCGGTTGAAGTCTGCGGTCAGCCATCCATCAAGTGGCGTTGCACACCTCATCATTAGGCAGGTAACCCACTGACCGCTGCAAGGAGCACCTGCAGCCTCACACACAACTGCGAACAAACATCTCACACAAGATAAATTTTTCTTCTTGGAGATACCTCCTTTGGTGGGGACTTTTCAAACTCAGACTGTTCTGAATGTCACATCGGGACAACAAAATATCTTTAAAATACACAATCACTCAAGAATTCACAGTGCCAGTGTCTGAAAAAAGCACATCAAAGAAACGCAAGTTCTGACATGCACAACAACTTTTGTGAACCAGAAAATTTTGCCAAATCAGACGTCAGGTACATTTGACCGCGAACCCTCTTGTCACCTCAATACAACAAGTGATGATGTCCCACAACGACACTCAATTACCGCGCCGATATTTAACGTGTTTGCTCAAATTGGCAATGGTACTCTTGCATGTGGTTGACCTGCACATGATATGAGGAGAGGGTACACAAACAAAGAGGTGGGTCGTCTTCTGAAGCATCTCTGGCGAAGAAGCCACATGCTGCTCAGTGCAAGCACCTTGTCTTATGCAACGTTGCATGTCACATTTCTCTTCAGCGTCCAAGCTCCCGATGCAGGTGTGCTCTTGGCGTCTGAACTCGTGTTACATCAGGTGGAGTCCCTGCATGTGCGGAGATGCCGACGCTTTGTTTCAACCAAAGGCAGTCCAGCGGAATTTGAGGACAGAAAAGCAGTGTTTCTTTTTTGCGTGCCAACTGTACACAAACTTCGATGCATTTTGAAATTATCACAACTTCTGGGGAAAATGACCAAAAATCAGCCCCCAATATTCACAACAGCCAGAAGCTTTGGGGGTTTCCCCGAGCTGCACCTCAAACTGGAATTTGCCAAAAATTCTCGCGTTTGACCAGTGGAACCCATCCCAAAGAGCCCTGTACTTCACAGCACTGAAAACCAGGCGCGAACAAACCGGGGTCTTCCTGTAATGTCAGGATTCAGTGCGAACTCGTGGGTTTCACCTCGCACAAGAAAGTGAGTGGTCCAAATGTACAAACGGCGCAGACGGGTGGATCTGGCTTGTCTGGCCTGACTCACAGACAAACGTACACGAGCAGTGCAAGAAAGACAAGACACCAAACAAGAAGGCCAAGAAAGCCTTCGGTTCCATGCAGTTGGCATTGCGACACCACTGCCCACGTGACATTTGGGCTGACATTGTCTCATTGGGGGGGGGGAGAGTCCAACAATAGCACAAGGTCAGACTCAATGTGGACCTGTCCTGGTGTTACCACCGACACAGGGGTCTGATGGCAGCACCAGACCAGGCCTAGAAGGGACATTTTTTAATCCTGCACCTGGGGGAGTGTTTCAATGTTCCAGGCCAGACCTTGGATATGACCTGGTCAATGCTACCATTCCACAGAGAGGGGGGATCTGATGGTATTGCCAGGCCAAGCCCTGAATGGGACCTTGCCTGCCACCACCAACCTACCATGGAAAGGGGGCCTGGCAGGTGAGCCTCACCTGGCAGCACCAGCCCCCCCCCCTACTGTGCTCAGACACACACAGGGGTAGTGATTGCACTTCAAGCCCTGGGAAAGCGCGAAGCGCCGGCTTGCAACGAAAAGTGCACAAGGTAAATTCAACAAACTGACTGTCACTGTTTCGGTTTTTGCACATGCTTGAAAAACAACTTGTTGATCAGTGTTCGCTTGCCAGCCATGGAGCACGAACAATCGCTCCAACACTGCAGCAGACTCCAGAAGTGCAGACAAAACTGGTACAGCTTCAAACGAGGTGTGCAACAAACTTCCTGTGTCTTCACTTGTTGCTTCGACAACGTCAAACAATTGCTTTGGCACAAGTATCGCTGAGAAATGTGTAGAGCCCACACAACTGAACCCCCCACAACTTGACACCCCTTGAAGATATGCATCTGAACTGGAATTGTTGTGGTTCACCCGCCAACATGCATACATTATCAACACTTTCTGTTCCAAATCGCTCGTCGAATGCAAACGTTTGAAGCGTCAGCCTCACCCGTATCGGTCACACGCATTCGTGACAACCACGCAACTGAGAAGTAGCGTCACGACGGAACCGGAATCAACTCCAGATGGTGGGAGACCATCTCTCGTTGATGCTTCATAACAAGCACCAAAGGCTGAAGCGCTCCAAATGACTTGATGAAAATGCCTTTTCTGGGCCTCCTTGGCAAAATCAAAACCCAACCCGCTCTTCGTCAACACACTGACACGTTTCTCAAAATACACAGAAATTTATGTGTTGTTACCTGCTTGACATGTCACGTACCTCCTTTCAATATGGCCGTCACTGCGCCTATCTCGGATTCGGTACGTTTCCTTCCCAATTTCAGCCCACTGGGATGTTCATCGGGGCTCAGCCTTTCCCTAAATAAACCCATGCACATGTGCAAATAAGTCCATTAGTGGGCACATACATTCCTCACGGGTAGCTATCTAAATGCCCCGATTGTGGCAACAAGGGTTAAGTGGACAATGGAGTGACACCGGGGTAACAAATATAGGCGCCCATCATACTTATACCCCTCAGAAGTCACCACCCACAAGAGGGCAAACTAAACAGCCAATATCTTTCGGACAAAATATTGTTCAGTTCGGTCAACTTTCCAAGAGTGTGATCAAACTTTGAAAATCTGCACGATCATTGTTTCAAAACAGTACGAGTAGATCTACAAGCACCTTCCGAAAACCTGGGGCCCAGAGCGCGGAACAAGAAAGTAAAGCCCCGGTCTCAGCAGTGGTCACCCCACAATCACTGCCAGGTTGGTATTCATCACTCTTGGTCACAAACAGCTTTTGTGAAAGGGAAGGAGGGAACTACCACTGAAAATCTTGGGCTGTGATCACGAGTGGCAACTTCGAACGGTTTTTTTTCCCAGTAGTGATCACCTCCTCGTGGCGACTGTCACTCTTCATTCTGCTGAGAGTTTCCTGGATGTGATCACTGCCCACCAGTGGTGATCACGGTGATCGCTTCTGCCTCACTCACTGCGAGTGCACAAACACAGGACGCGCTGTGTAACAATTCAAGCCACGGCGTGCTGGTGCCTTGTGAAGTCAAAATGCAAGATGCGATTCGTTGATTGGTCCAGTTGGTCGGCAACGGATCAGCAGAAACATATTGCCCAACTGCACCGAGTGAACTGTACTGCTCGCTCACTCGGTTGTTGGCCTCATCCATGTTGGATAGACCCTCATCCATGTTGGATAGACTCTACTCGTCTTCGCCGTACGCCTGGCGCAGACAACTCAACATTCGCGAAAATGAAAACTTTTCCACAGAATCCATTCAGAACGAACCGATTACAGCCGCCATCTTTCACTCGTCCGACATCACCAAAAGCTCGTTCAGCGTCTGAAGAGCTCGACTCTCCACCACATTGTGAACTTGAGCCATTCATTCCACACCGCGATAAAATGCGCTCACCTGATGATGTTTGACAGTTCGCTTGCGATACGTACTTTACAAGTTATTGCCATCCTTTGGCCCAGCCTCCACTTTTTGCTGGTGTGCCGTGTGTCTCGCACAGATCTGTTAACCTAGCTTTGTGTGATGATAAACGGCAATTACAGGTTGAAGTGAGTTATTTATTAGTTGGTTAAGCAGCAAGGTAAAAGTTGGCGGGACAGCCCCTTTATTGCAAGGATCTTCGTCTCGCTTTCAATGCCAAGACACACACAAAAATTACATGCAAATGTGCAGCGGAAGAGCTGATTGTGGAACTGAAAAGCTACCGATCTCAGTGTTGGCAGTAAAGTTCAAGCTTTATGTGCCCTCTCAACGCTACTCGGTACACAACAGTCGTCAAGAAATAAGGTTTTTCTTGCACCTCTTCTCACAACACATTAAAGTAGAACCACTTGGTACATTCGCAGGATGCCAAATTAATGTTACGCCGAAACATGTTCAACGGTGAGAAAGGAAAGAGAAAAAGATGGTCTCTTCAACAAGAGAGACGCCAGTGATACTTTTTGCCGCGTACCAGCACAAGTGATCTGATTAAATACATTACCCAACTGTTAAATTTCTACATGTCGGGGGAAAATACGCACAACACTGAAGCCAGAAAAAGTGAAAAGGAAGATGTAAGAGCACGTGTCCACTGTTACCACAGGTTCATTTTTCACCGCGAGTTTCTCAGTGCGCTGCTTCTCGAAGCGTAAACTGATTGTGTATCGTTTGGAGAAGTGTGTAAAGCAAATCATGTGTCATATTCGACGTTGATGCTCACACATTGTTGCTGAGGCGTGTTTACAAGTTATGTTAGAGGTAAACAATGGGAGCGAGGAGATGATCACCTCCGAGCTTTAGCGAGGAGGTGATTATTTCTGAGCTCCCATTGTTTACCATACATAAGGCCCCTGCTGTGCCAT
>JAAUXT010115367.1_pt1 | contig 11438 bp, 7 predicted proteins | sample 7278171 | NCBI WGS metagenome assembly JAAUXT01 (sample SAMN14350112, study PRJNA611818) | marine sediment metagenome | isolation source: surface marine sediment (1.8m) | place: French Polynesia: Moorea | collected 2018-08 | reverse complement strand
TCTAGAGCAGTCAACTCTGACTACAGTTGTTTGACACTGTGAAAACTTCTCAGAGTAAGAGTCTAAAATAGTGCTGTTTTGGACAAGTTGTTCAAGAAACTGCAAGATTGTTCAATAACAGATCATTCCATAACTGCCTGTGAAACATCTCGTGTTCGTTCTATATCTATTACCAACCGTGTGGATTCCACAAATACCAAACAAAACTGAGACGTGACACCTCGTCCCAGAATCAAGCCACTGAAAACTTGCAATATATTTTGTTGCTCAGGTATGGCTGACGCGTCAACGGCGACAACAGACGCCATGGCGGCAGCAGTCACCGCCGACGCCAACGCGTCGGGCGTCAACTTGATGCAGAGAGCGAAAAGCTTCGACCTCGCGCTGGAGCTGTACAGCTCCTTCCCCACTGCCCTGCCCCTCCCCGCTGAACCACTGCCGGCGTCACAAGCGAGCTCAGCCGGCGACGCGCCAACCGCCGCCGCCGCCAAAGACGCTCTCGCAGCCATGTGGGACACCAAAGAGCACAGTGACGTCATGCTGCTCGTACAGGACTCTGTCATCAAGGCTCACAAGCGAGTACTGACGGCGGCGAGCGCGTTCTTCCGGGCCATGTTCTCAGGGGACTTCGCGGAGGCGGATCAGCGCGAGGTGCCACTGCACGCCGTCACACCGGAGGGGACGGAGCTGGTGCTCAAGGCCGTGTACACCGGGACCGTCCGGCTCAGTGACAGCAACATTCTCACCGCTCTGGACACGGCGGATAAACTGGAGATCCAGGAGATTCTGGACGCCTGCGAACTTTATCTCACAGACGAGATCTACGCCCACAACGTCTTTCAGCTGCTGCAGTTGTCTGAGAAATACACGCTCCCTGGTCTCAATGCGGAGATAGAGACGTTTGTCGTGGAGAATTTCAAAATCTGCACAGAACACAGCATGTTCCAAGACATCAGCAAAGAAGCTCTGATTCTCTTCATCAGCAACGACGAACTTGACCTTCGCGAACTTGACATTTTCAACGGCGTCATGGCGTGGTGTGGGAAACACCCCAGCGACGAGAAGAAAGCGGCGCTGTGTGACGTCATGAAACACGTGCGTCTGTCCTTCATGACGTCAGCGGAAATCACGGAGCACGTGCTGGGGAACCCCGCGGTGAGGGAGAGCGAGGCGTGCGCGCGGCTCGCGGAGGCGGTGCTGGAGCGGGTGCGCGGGTACGAGGCGGTGCCGCACCGCCGCCCGCTGCTCGAGGCCCAGAGCCCGGAGCGGCCCCGGGGACGACTCTGCGCCACCGTCGTGCTGCCCCAGATCGAGGACTACACTAACAAGGAGCTGCGGCAGCCCGCCAGGGAACAGGTGCGTGGGGCGGGGCCCCACCGGAAGCTGCACGAGGCACAGCACCTCTGGGATGGGGGGGGGGGTGACAAAGTACTCCAGAACAGAGGGGTTTTGACCCATTCGTGCCTATTTCACAGCTATTTCAGAGGTCAGGTTCACCTCCCCGCCCCCTGTTTCACCGAGTGTCTCGCCTGACCCACATCTGCTTCACGCTGCGTTTCGATTTGTTTCAGATGTTCTTCTTCGGGTTCAAGGACGGCGCGATCGACATGTCGGACCTGAACGTTGTGTTCAGCCCGGCCACGCTCGTCGTCTACAGCATGAACCTCATGCAGCTAGGCGACACCCTGTACGTGCTCGGCGCGCAGCAGATCGACGTCTCCAAGGCGACGGCCGAGATGCGTCTGTTCCGCTTCAGCGCGCAGAGCGGCGAGTGGCTGCGCCTGACGCCGCCGCCCGCGCCCCCTCGCGTCGTCTCCGCCTCCCTCATCCACAACGGAGCCATCTATCTGATCGGCGGCGCCACGTACAACAACGACAGGTGGATTCCACAAAACTCATTCCAAGATGGCTGCTACAGGTACTCCATAGCAGGTGAGGGAAATTCAATGCGCGTGCGCCAGCTTCCACAGAATAACCATCAGTCTCAGCGCGAATCCAACCTTGACCTTGTTTACACCACGTGACAGACGACACGTGGGCGGTGATCGCGCCCTACCCGCACCCGGTGGCGCACCCTGCCGCCTGCGCCATCGGAGGCGACATCTACGTGGTGGGCGGCGGCGGGAACACCGTGAGCACGCGCGAGCGACAGAAGGTTTTCTGCTACAGCCCTAACACGGACACGTGGACAGAGAAGTGCGCGTTCCTTGTTTCTTTCCTTTGGGCCACTTTCGTTCAGGCGTACTGAGCCTCAGGGTGTGTTCTGATCACATCCGTTTGTTCAAAGCGAACATGGCCCTGTGGGTAGTCGCTCTGTTTGTCGTACCACGTTCAGTTTGGGACACCACTACACGAGCCAATGAGCCGTGTGGAAACCAGTGAATTCTGAACGCGCACTTGCGCCAGATCGAACACAGCTTCAGGGCCTTTCGAAAACAACACCAACACAGACTTCTCAAACGTGTATCTTGGACATCAATTCCATTGGCGATACGCGTGCTGACATTGACTGAACCTCAGTGCCTTGTCCCCCTCAGGAGTGACCTGGAGCAGGGGCGGTCGGGGCACCGGGTGTGCGTGGTGAACGGGCGCATCTACGCTCTCGGGGGGCGCGACCCGTACAAGACGGACATCCCCGACCTGGAGCGCTACGACCCCGAGACCGGGCTGTGGACGACGCTGACGGCGGCGCCCGTGCCGCAGCCCGTCGCGTCCTTCAACCTCGCCGTGCACGGGGACGACATCATCGTGCTGGGAGGTCAGTGCGCGTGCGCGAGGTCTGCGAGGTCAGTGCGCGTGCGCAGGGTCTGGGAGGTCAGTACGCGTGCGCAGGAGTCTGAGTCTGGGAGGTCAGTGCGCGTGCGCAAGGTCTGAGAGGGGTCTTGAAGCGTGGGGTCTGGGAGGTCAGTACGCGTGCGCTGAGGGAAACAACCCTGCGAATCAAAGTGAGCGAATCGTGAAACTGGCCTGGTACAGCGGGAAGTGTCTCCCTGGAAGGTCAGTCCATGGGTGCAGTGTGTCTCGAGTTGGCCTTGCAAAGTCCCACGCAAGAGAGGATTTGAATCTCCTTGTGACATCATTCACTGGCAAAGCAAGTCTTGGTTGAATATGTGAGGCGTCGTTTCCCTGTGGAAGCAGTGCGTGCGCACAAAACACGTGCCCTCCAACCAGCTGGTGTGGTGAGATTTTGAGTTGCCCCACCAGCAACACAGTTGCTGTGGTGAAGATCATTCTGAGTTGCCCCGAACACTGCGTCAGCTCCTTGGTCCACTCGCGCATGTCCGCACGACGCACATGAAACCTTGACCACGCTGTGTCAATAGACTTTTCAACGTCAAAGACACTCACAGCCCTTGTGACTTCAGGCGGAGATGACCGAGACAAACACAAGACGACGGTGCAGACGTTCAGCACGACGGCGCTCACGTGGCGGAAGCACGACTGGGCCTCGGAGCAGCCGCACTTCGTCCCCATGGGCAGCATCCACAGCCTCCCGCTGCTGCGCGTGAGACTCTCCGCCTGCCGCCGGTGAGTGAACACACACACACACACGCACGCACACACACACGTACGCATCTCTCTCTCTCTCTCTCTCTCTCACACACACACACACACGCATCTCTTTCTCTCTCTCTCTCACACACACACACGCATCTCTTTCTCTCTCTCTCTCACACACACACACTCACACAGACAGACACACACACACACACACACACACACAATTTCCTTCCTACTGTGTGTCCACCTGACATAAATTGTGTTGCGTTGCCACGTTGATGCAACGCCCATCGATTTCCACATGGCTTCAGGTTTCAATGTATTTGGTCGCACGTTGCAGGTCAGTGTACGTGCCCCACGCGTCGGCGGGCACTTCCTCCTCCTCTTCCTCCTCCTCCTCCTCTTCATCATCCGACGGCGAGGAGTCTGTGATTGACAGCGGTGACGTCATCATCATGAGTGACTCCTCAGACACGGACTCCTCGGATGACGACGACGACGGTCACCATGGCAACGATGACGACGCGCTGCATCCGGGTCCCCAGCTCCTGGGAGCCGTGGCTTTCGGAGTGGACGTCGCGTTCAGTGCGGAGTGCAGGATCGAGGAAGACAATTGCGCGCAATTGGCAGATTTAGAAGCAGCGGCTGAAGAGATGGCTGAAGGGACTGAGGATCTTCATGACATGGTCGCTGGGGTCGATGTTGAAAGCGAAGAAATACAGGGGGTTGAGGCGGAAGTTGAAGGTGCGATGGGAAACATTGAAATTGCTGAGGAACTTGAGAAACAAGAGGAAGATGGAGACAAAGACGAGGCTGAAGAGGTGCAGGAAGATGCGGTGGAAATATGTGAAGAAGTTGAGGCAGAGGAAGGAAACTGTGAAGCTGAAGAACAACTGGGTGAAGGAGATGAAGAGAACTGTGCTGGTGCTGAAGAGGCAGACGAGGATGTGGTGGAGATTTGCGAAGAAGTTGAGAACTGTGAAGGTGACGAGCTGGGTGAAGGAGAAGGTGTGGAAGAGGCGGAGGAGGATGTGGTGGAAGTCTGCGAGGAAGCTGAAGAGGAGCTTTGTGAAGAAGGAGGTGAAGAGATCTGTGATGAGGTTGAAGAGGCAGAAGAGGAACTAGAAGAAGTGTGTGAGGAGGACGAAGAGTGAATGCGCGTGCGCCCTCACCAGCCAAAACACAGAGGACCAGTCAGCTGCTCTCTTGCCCAGAAACATGCACAAATGTTGCGGAAAAGAAAGCAGTTGTCAGAAAACAATCAAAACGCAGGCGACGGAATGAGTTGTATCATTGCACACCTGTGTCCTTCATGTGAAAGCAAATCCAAGCACAAACCGCCAAAGCAATCAGTTTCTTCAGCCACTGACAGAAAACAAAATTTGCGAAATCCTATTGACTTTGCACTGCAGACACTTCAAAGAAACTTTATCTTCATGTTCTCGATTTTGTCTCACTCAGTCGCACCTTCGCTCCAGCTCGTTTTCTAGTGTTCTTTGAGCGAACTGAGTTGGAACATTCTATTCTTGATTGTTTGAATAAAAGCTGTTGACACCGTGTGGTGTGCAGCACAGCTGAGTCTCTCGCGTTCTCGTCCTTCATCCCCACAAGGGTAAGTTGAGTCGTGACTCAACACTGACAACCCGCACGATCAATGGGGACTTTTCCCCGACAGACCTTCAACCTTGCATCACCCTCTTCGATTCGTAGATTTAGTCAACACACAAGAATCTGTCACAACCAGACCACGTAGCAACTTGCCTGGTGAGCGCAAATCCCTTTTCTGTTGGAACATTCACCGTGAAAATTCGCAATCCGAATGAGAGCGCGTTTGTGGGTGAGCTCACGTGGCGCCACCTGGCACACACTGCGGCACGACGCATCACGTTGCACACAAAGCTCGACAAACGACCAATAAGGAGGTTCAGCAGTTTTGGTTGACGCAAACGCAAACGTAGATATATCTCTACAATGGTAATTGCTGTGTCTTCTCTGGTGCTACATGAGACAAAACCTAACTTTCACCACTTTCACGTGAGGGGAAAACCCAACATGCCCTCAGCACCAAAATATTCTTTCTTGAAAATAAATTGTTGGGTAGTGAAAGGGAAATGTTTCTGTTCATATTTTGGTGTGAAAACATACTTTGAGGCCCGTGATCATCTTGACAAGTTTTGTTCAGAAAAAAAGCAAAATAGGTGGAAAACCCCAACTGCGTGTGCGCTTACGTTTTTGTTGCTGAACCTGCCTCATGAGAATCTCTGGACTCACCGATGGTGTCCGCGGCGGCGTCCGTCAGCATGCGGCTCACGTGCGAGATGTCGAGCGACTGCAGTGTGCGCGTGCGCCCCACGATGTCGCGAAATCGCTTGTCCGAGAAACCTGCAAAAGGCACGGAACCGCGTCAGGCCGACATTCAGCTGGCTCCAGCAAGAAAGGAGCGATTCGCAGCGTTCGTCGAGTTGTGGATCATGTCTCTAAATTTATGGCTTCTGCGTTGCGTCTCTTTGTGAGAAGGTCAATGGACGCCAGTGTCAACGATTGGAACAGGACGGAATTTGGAATTTGTGGTCAACTTTCTCAAACCACATGGAAATGTACCGTGCCCTTTGGCGCAGAAACGAGTGCAGCTTCCCCTGCTCTTTTGCCACTTAACAGGCACAGCTCACGCCGCTACTTTGATTTGATGAGCAAACTTCCAGACAAGATCGTTGGTGGACAGCTACAGAGATCCGCTGCCCGCGTCCACACCGGAAACGCAGTCAAAGTGTAGGCGTCTGGACACGTACCGAAAAAGCGCCGCACGACGCCCTCGAAGTGAATGTGCTGGACGGACATCCACGAGCGAATCAGGATCGCCTGCCACCTCTTGCACACTGCAGAAAAAACATCACAAACTGAAGATCACGGACAGCGGTTGATTCGTCCAGGAGCGTGTGACACGTGGCGCGTCTCGCTGAACCGAACCTACCTCTTTCGTACAAGAGTCTCTCCCTGACCGTCAGATGGGTGAAGATACGAAGCAGCATGTCGTCCGTCAGTTTGTCGATGGAGCAGTCACTCGGACTTGGGTTCTCCTGCAACACATATGGGGCACAGGTCACTCAGTTGGTCAACAAATCAATTACACACCAAGGCAAGGCTCACGTCACACCACGCGTCTCAACACACACACACACACACACACACACACACACACACACACACACACACACACACAGAGAGGCTTATCAAAGTCACGTGACAGAAAACTCGTGACTCTCGACAGAACATTGGTTTTTTCACACCACTTACCTGGGAAAAATAACGAGGTTCTATTTTGCACACGAAAAGAAGCAACCGTTCCCCAAACAACGAACTAGATTGAAGAAGGAAACGATGTCGTTCACGACCAAATTACCCCTTGCTGCGCAGCGGAGGAATCGGCCGTCTCTTCCGGTTCGCGCTCGTCACCGGGGGGCGCCACGTCCTCGCCGCGCGCGTGCGCCTTCTCGACGCGACCGCGCTCACGCTCCACCCGGCTGCGCGCAGGCTCCACCATCAGCGTTCTGCGAGGATAGAGAGAGGGAAGGGAGGAATGACGAAGAGAACGATGGGAAAGATGAATGACTGAGCGACAGAAATAGGGAAAAGAACCACGAAGGATCAAAGAGAGAAGGAAACAGTGAAGAGAGGAGTGAACATGTGAACGAACAAAAACAGAACGAAAATACACCAATTGTATTGTCAGATCTTCAGAATAAACAGTTCCTTTTCGGTCAAAACAGGTTCAGCTGGACCTCACAAAGAGAACAGGTTCTCGCTACCTGTCATCGAGCACGAGCTGATCGGGGGGCGTCGCCAAAACTCGCGCCACGTCCTCTGCCGTCTTGAAGGTCACGAATCCAAATCTGTTCAACACAAAGAAAAGCAAAACTTTATTACACCCGTAACTACAGCTCCTGAGTCTGAAAGAAGACGAGCTGATCTTCTGACAAATCACCCAATCCGATCTCGCACATATGCCGGTAATTCGTGGGGCAGGAGGACTTCCAATAAATTGCACGAAGGTCATTGTTCTTCGTTCTTTTTATCATTTCTGTTTTCGCCGAAGGAGGGAAAACGTTAATCAGCGTCCAGCCCCGCCCACCCGACCCTCCCTCCGTCCAACAAAAGGACGAGTTCAATTTGGAATCATCCAGGGTTGAGGCAGAACTGTCTTTCCATTCTTGATAAGAAGAGGACGACCAGATTTGGCACGGGGAGGAGCATTTTTGAGGCGCTGATTCGTGTTGGGGGGATGAAGCGCCAATGATTCGAGTGTTGCTTGCTCTCACCCTTTTGACTTCCTGGTCTTGTAGTCGCGGACGATGTTTGCGTACTTCACATCCCCGAGCTTCGAGAAGAACGCCCAAAATTTGTTCTGACTTGTCTGCAAATACAGAGACGTGGGATTTGAAGAGTCGGGCACAGCGTCCGAGTTGACTTGCGTCGCATTTGCTGGAGAGCCTTTCACGTGCACCAAAACCGCTCTGAGTTGTTTCAACCCGTTCACACCGTCGCAGCTTGCGATGCATCAAAAACTGTTGCATCCTGCACCTGTCTCTGGGCCACAAGTCAATGGATGCTGCTCACTCGGCGACACACGCCTGTGTTGGGACTCCCATTATTTGTACCGGAAACACGTGCAGCTGAGTCTCATGGAGGCCATGTGCACTGCAGCATACGCACCTTGTAGCTGACGTTGTTGACGTGGACGGCGAGAACCCTCGACCGATCCTTCGTCACCGCAGCAGAGACGGGCGCTGCCTGCAACGGGAGCAAAACACGTCAGAGCGTGAAACTTGACTCGCAACTGGTGCTGTGTTTGAAAGGGGCTCGTGCAAAAAAGACCCGTCCGCTTCACACAAAACTAGCAGCGCTCTTGTTGTTCACGAGTGCGCTGCGAAGTGTGAACGTTTCTCGGTTTCTGGACGCACAAAATGCTGCGTTCATCGTTGGCGCACCTGGTCTTGCTGAAAGAGTGTTCTCGAGTTACACAAAACACAAGCGCTCATTCAGAACAGAAGAAACTGACACAAGTCAACTGACCAAACTTTCCTTTGACTTCTCAGGTGATCCAATCCTCGCGTCCGACGCCATTGTGCTGTCACTTCCGTTGGATTTCAATCCACGAGTCCAAGTCTCCTGGAACACCACGTCAGCAGGCCTTGAGTCTTGTGGATGCAGAGAATGGCTGGGAAATTGGTGGTCGCACTGTCCCGGGAATAGGTCAGTCACTGCGGGTCTAAAAGCGAGGGGATCAGAATCTCCACATTCAGGGCAGTATCCTGTCTCTGGTCGATCTCCCGAAGTCTCACGTTCTGACTGACTCGTTGAGCTTCTGCACGAATGCCACTGTTCTGCCTCCAGTGAGGCACTTCCTGTGGTGATGTCCTGCGTGACGACTTCGCTCTCAAGAACCTCTGGTTGATCTTCCCAGAAGCGAACGTGTTTGAAAGTGAAAATATCTTCCTTGGGTTTTGGTACAACTTTGCAGCACAGGGAACAGAACGACGGATTTTGCTCTGGAATATCCCAGTTGTTGTTGTTGATCAACAATCCTTCAGCAGCGCAATTGCAAAGTTTGTCCGTGGGTCTGGAAATGTTGCAATTGTTGAGACGTGTGAACTTGTCAGGGGTCTTGTTCTCTTCCTTCACAACAAGTTCAGGAGTGGGCGCGCAAACGGTTTTCCACTCGCGAGTCTGATCGAGAAGTTGCCGAATGTCTGAATGAGTAATTAAGAAGCTTTTGAGATTGGTATTTGTTTCAGTTTTGAATCTTCATTTGAAATGTAAACACCAAAACCAAGTGTCAACAAACCTCGTTTGGCAACCTGTCTCTGAACAATATTTTCAAGCACGCCAACGCTCAAGCTGTCCTCGCAGGTTTGCAGAATGCTTTGCTGATTGAAGAACGGAATCAACCAAAGTCTGAAACAAATAATTGGAACGCACGGGTCAGGTAAGAAATGAGACTTTGTGCTTGCAACACGAAGAAGCATTTGTGTCATCTCAAAAGTTTCAGAACCCGGAGGCTCGCTCACCCCTTTGATTCACCCTGATCTTTCAAAGGTCCAAAGAGCATCGTCCGTTCGCAATCGGCGGGACACTCATTCTGCTGACACGTTTCATCGCTGAAGTAGAAATAACGGCCGCTGTCAAGAAACCGTAAAGACGAAAAAGAGCTGCACTTCTTATGAGCAGAAGCTGCACGAAGAAAGGGCAGTGGGATTCAGATTCACATCACCAATCACTTTTGGAAAGACGGGTCGTTGCAAGCCAGGCATGAGGTCAAAAGCCCTGTCACACACATGGAGGAATTTCTACTCAGACAAATAGACAATTCTCGTCCTGGCAGGTGTGGGGCAGGGTAGTCCTGTGGGTAGGGCAAGCACACGTAAGACAGCATGAAACTTTAAAACTCCGAAACGCAACAGAAATGTCAACAGGATTTGAGCAACAAACACAGACAAACTCAGCCAGGGAAAAGTTAAAAATTTGAACGTTTCTAAAGAGAAATGTGTAATGTGGGTGTTGCAGGGTTACTTGTGTGGAAAATGTTTTTGGCTGCTGGGCTCCGAAACAAGACACGTGTCGCCGCTGCAATTTGCCATCTTGCTGCGCTTTGCACACACTGAAATTTGCGGATACACTCGCACTAATCCACCTGAGCTGATTGTTGGATTCAATATCCATGGCCGAACACAAAACGAGCCGTTTTGTACCTCAGATTTTGACTGAAACTCTGGCAGTTCTGTTGCAAATCGAAGAACAAGAATCAAGATCTAACTCGAAGAAACATCCCTCGGCGACGAATATTTCACAGATCTAAGGACTTCAGCACAAAAATGCCGTCTTCGTCACACCAGCTAGCGATCATTCGATCTCTCAGTAACCATCGACTGGGGGCAAATCAGCATGACCCGTGCTTGAACGGTTTGTTCGAAAAACGTTGATCCCAGGAAGACTGTATTATCGCTCACACCAAAGTCAAAATGCGCCAAGACGGCATTAGATGTGTTACAGCGAGTGAACCCAATCACACCACAGGATTTTGCTAATATCCTTACCTCACGTTAGATGGGTTAACTTCAATATTATCGCCCTCAAACAGAATTTTCAGCCAATCTGATAGCAGACGCTTCCCTCCAGGTGCCTGGTTCCCTCCAACTGGTCCCCGACGCAAAAAACCCACGGCGGCAAATCGACACCCTGGTGCCTTCCGACCCCGCAAAACATGCAAAAGTAATCTTTGTCCTCCTGTAAGCGTAACTTTCGTCTGATGGATGGCACCATGTGTCTTTCAAGTTTTTGTCCTGAATTCTATAGATCTAGACTCTATTGTAAAGCAAAAGTTCAGCATTTTTGCGGGCTCCACCTCACCGATATCAAAGCTGTTGACCAACCGACAGCTGGTGTGGCCACCTCCCACAATTTTGGAAAATCTACGAAGGAAATCTATTTGGGAAACAGCCCCCTTCTCCCTCAAAAGTCATTCTGATCCTCGTGCAGGTGTTTGCTTTTAGCTTTCAAGTTTCAATTTGTACCTGTTGTAGGTCCTGCAAGTTTTGCACCTTTGCAGGCTCTACCTCACCGATTTCAAGGCTGGTGACCAAATGCGAGCTGGTGTGGCACCTACGATCGACCTGATCGATTTTGAAATCAGAGCTGTGACCATGATCACGAAAAGACCTGCCACACGAGCTGGTACCGCTGATACAAGTGAAGATTCGCCGCCGCCAATTTTGTAAAGTGCTTTGGTCGAAATTCGGAGGAATGTATTGACATTTGGTATTGCTACCCTACTGAAGTAGGGTGTTCAGAAATTTGTCTATAGACTCAATATGTTCCTCTCCACGGAAATCTTTAGTAAAAGGCGAAAGATTTATGCGTGGAATGAAGAGAAACCAGAGTTA
>JAAUXT010084394.1_pt1 | contig 11439 bp, 6 predicted proteins | sample 7278171 | NCBI WGS metagenome assembly JAAUXT01 (sample SAMN14350112, study PRJNA611818) | marine sediment metagenome | isolation source: surface marine sediment (1.8m) | place: French Polynesia: Moorea | collected 2018-08 | reverse complement strand
GGATAATGCCAAGAAGAACCTGACCATCATTTGGTGCATAATCCCAGGAAAAACATAGGGACGACTTGAAAGGAACCAACAACTTTGAACCTCCAACCTCGATTCCAACCCGGCAGCCTCGTCCGCGCCCGCGACCGCGAATGGGTGTTGCTGCCCGAACCCCGCGACGACGTCCTGCGCCTGCGCCCCTTGGGCGGCAGCGATGACGACGCCACCGTCATCTACCTGCCCCTAGAGCTTCGCCCGCCGGCCCCGGCCACCTTCCCGTCGCCCGACCCCGCCAAATCCGGCACCCAGGCCGCGGGCCTGCTGATGCGTGACGCCCTGCGTCTGAAGCTTCGCGCCGGGGCCGGTCCGTTTCGCAGCTTCGGCCACCTGCGGGTGGAGCCCCGCGCCTACCAGCTGGTACCGCTGCTGATGGCGCTGCGCCAGGACACCGTGCGGCTGCTGATCGCCGACGACGTCGGCATCGGCAAAACCATCGAGGCGGGCCTCATCGCCCGCGAGCTGCTGGATCGGGGCGAGGTGGAGCGCCTCGCCGTGGTCTGCCCGCCGCATCTGTGCGAGCAGTGGCAGGAGGAGCTGGGGGAGAAATTCGGCATCGACACCGAGATCGTGCGCACCGGCACCGCCGGGCGGCTGGAGCGGGGGCTGCCCGCCGGGCAGTCCCTGTTCGAGGTGTACCCTCACACGGTGGTGTCCCTGGACTACATCAAATCCGCTCGTCGGCGCGACGAGTTCATTCGGGCCTGCCCGGAGTGCGTCATCGTCGAGGAAGCCCACAGCTGCGTCGGCGTCGGTGGCGGCGGCCGACACCTGCGTTATCAGCTCCTGCGCCGCTTGGCCGATGACGCCACTCGCCACATGTTGTTTCTCACCGCCACTCCGCACAGCGGTGACGAGGAAGCATTCCATAATCTCCTGGGCCTGTTGGATACTCGCTTCAAGGCGCTCCAGGGCTTGGCCGAGAGCGCCGAGCGCACCCGGCTGCGAGAAACGCTGGCCCGTCACTTCGTCCAACGCCGCCGGCCCGACATCGCCGAGTGGCGCGACTCCACCGTGTTTCCGGACCGGGAGACCGGTGAGATCACCTACAGCCTGACCGGCGACTGGGGTAAGTTGTTCGACGCCGTGCTGGATTTCGCCCGCGCCATGGTGGTTCGGGCCGAGGGCCGCAGCCGTCTGGAGCAGCGGATGAACTGGTGGGCGGCACTGGCGTTGTTACGCTGTGTCAGCAGCAGTCCGGCCGCCGCGGCGTTGGCGCTGCGCACCCGGCTTAAGGCCGTAGAGGGCGCCAGCGAAAGCGAGCAGCTGGCCGAGGTGGAGCGGATCGCCGCGGAGACCGTGCTGGACGGCGCTACCGATGACGAGCTGAACGTGGACGAGACGGTGCCGCCGGGCACCACGGAAACCACCGCAGCCGATAACGTCGACGCCGCCGAGCTCAAGCGGCTGATCGAGCGGGCCGAGGCGCTGCGGGGGCCGGGTCGCGACCCCAAGCTGGCGGTGCTGACTCGCCAGGTCGAGGGGTTGGTGGCGAAGGGTTTTCGCCCCGTGGTGTTCTGCCGCTACATCGCCACCGCCCACTACGTCGCCGCGGCACTGACCAAGCGGTTGCCAGAGAAGAAAGCGCTGATCACCACGGTGACCGGCGAGTTGACCCCGGAAGAGCGGGAGGAGCGGGTGCAGCAGCTATCTGCCGACACCGACGGCCGCGCCCCGGTGCTGATCGCCACCGATTGTCTGAGCGAGGGCATCAACCTCCAGCACGCCTTCAATGCCGTGGTCCACTACGATCTGGTCTGGAACCCCACCCGCCACGAACAGCGCGAGGGTCGGGTCGATCGCTTCGGTCAGCCCGACCGGGCGGTGCGGGCGTTGATGCTCTACGGCGACAACAACCCCGTCGACGGCGCGGTACTCAAGGTGATCCTGCACAAGGCCGAGAAGATCCGCAAGGAGCTGGGCGTGAGCGTGCCCATCCCGGCGGACAGCAACCAACTGATGGAGACCATCATGCAGACGGTGCTGCTGCGCACCGGGGGCATCGCCGGCGCCGGCGAGCAACTCGGGCTCGATTTCGGCGAGCTGGACCGGAATCTGGAGGTGGCCTGGGAGAGCGCCAAGGAAAAGGCGCGGGAAGGCCGGCGCACGGTGTTCGCCCAACGCCGGCTGCGGCCCGAGGAGGTGATTCCCGAGTGGCGCAAGGCGGTAGCGGTGCTCGGTGGCAAGGAGGATGTGGAGCGGTTCGTGACCACCGCCGCCGAGCGGCTGGAAGCGCCCCTGGAGGCGGCCGGCGATCATTACCGGTTGTCGGTGCCTTACCTCCCCCCGGCGCTCAAGGATCAGCTCGCCGCCACGGGGATCGACAAACCGTTCCGGCTGACCTTCCGCCAGCCCGCTCCAGCGGGGGTCGAGTACGTCCATCGCGCCCACCCGCTGGTGGCCGCCATCGCCGATCACGTGGCCGAGCGAGGCCTGGTCGAGGATCGGCCGCTGCTGGCCGCCCGCTGTGGGGCAATCTTCAGCGATGGGGTCGCGATCCGCACCACGCTGTATCTGCTGCGGCTGCGCAGTCAGCTCACCGTTGAGACCCTGATCGGCGGCAAGGCGAGCCGGCGCCGGACGTTGCTGTCGGAGGAGTGCCTGACGATCGCCGTGTGCGACGGCGCGGAGTCCGCCGTATTGGATGAGACGCAGGCGCTGGCGTTGATGGCCGCCGAGCCGTCCCGGAACATGACCGAGATTCAGCGTGGTGAGCAAATTGAATTCGCCCTAGAGGATCTGGCCGAGTTGGACGAGCGCTTCACCACCATTGCCGAGGACCGAGCCGAGGCGCTGTTGTCCGACCATACCCGGGTGCGGGCCGCAGCGGGCGGGCGCGGCGAGGCGTTGGGGGTGCGCTATCACGTTCAGGCGGCGTTGCCGGTAGATGTGATCGGCGTCTACGTGCTGTTGCCGACACCGCGGGCGCTGTAGGGAGGGAACATCATGGCACGCAAGCTCAAGGACCACGGTTTCACCGCCCTGCGCTGCGAGGGCGGCATCCTGCCGCCGGAGTTCCTGCGAACCGTTAGTCAGCGCGACGCCCGCTGGCAGGCCAACGCCGATTATGGACTCACCCGCTCGCTCAACCTGCGCGACGAGATTGGCCGCTACTGGCGGATGGCCAACGATCTCTGGATCGATTACCGGGAGCGGTGCGAACGCACGGACCTGAACGCCGAGCGGGTGGGCGTCGAGGACTGGTTGCTGGCGTTGCTGGAGCGGGTGCTGGGCTATCCGGGCTTCGAGCGCTGTGGGACGCTTGAGCTGGGCGAGCGGCGGTTTCCCATCGGTTATCGTAGTGCCGGGGGCGCGGTGCCGCTGGTGCTCACCACCCGGGACTACGACCTCGACCGGGCCGATCCCCGGTTCGGCGAGGAGGGTCGCCGGCGGCCGCCCCACGGACTGTTGCAGGAGTATCTGAATGCGGAGGACGCCTGCCTCTGGGGCGTGGTGTCGAACGGACGAGTGATCCGGTTGTTGCGGGACAACGTGAGCCTCACCCGGCCGGCTTATCTGGAGGCGGATCTGGAGCGGTTGTTCGAGGAGCAGTTGTTCGCCGATTTCGCGGCGTTCTGGTTGTTGTTCCACGCTAGTCGGATCGTGCCACGGGAGCCGAGTCCGGCGAGCTGCGTTCTGGAGGGCTGGCGCACGGAGAGCCACGCCACCGGCGAGCGGGCGCTGGCGCATCTGCGCGAGGGGGTGACCGACGCCCTGCGCCAGCTCGGCGACGGTTTTCTTGAGCATCCGGACAACGACGCGCTGCGGGCCGCGCTGCGCGACGGCGAGCTGACCGCGGCCGATTATTTCCAGGGGTTGTTGCGGCTGGTTTATCGGTTGCTGTTTCTGTTCACCGCCGAGGACCGGGGGCTGTTGTTCGCCCCGCAGACGCCGGCAGAGGCGCGGGTGCTGTACAAAGATGGCTACGCCCTGGCGCGGTTGCGGGAGCGGGCGTTGAAGCGGCGTCACTACGATGCCTACAGCGATCTGTGGGACGGGTTGCAGGTCACCTTTCGGGGGTTGGCCGAGGGCGCACCGCCGTTGGGGTTGCCGGCGCTCGGGGGACTGTTCGCCGCCGATCAGTGTCCGCGGCTCGACGGTTCGCGAATCGCCAATGCCCGGCTGCTGTCGACGGTGCGCTCGCTGGCGTTTTTCGCCACCGGCGCGACGCTGGCGCGGGTCAATTACCGGGACATGGACACCGAGGAGCTGGGCTCGGTGTACGAGAGCCTGCTGGAGCTTCAGCCCCAGGTGGAGGTCGCGCCGTGGCGGTTCGCGTTTGTGGGCGATGCGGGGGGCGAGGTCAAGGGCACGGCCCGCAAACTCACCGGTAGCTACTACACGCCGCCAGCGCTGGTGGCGGAACTGATCAAATCGGCTCTGGTACCGGTAATCGAGCGGACGTTGCGGGAGCACCCAAACGAGCCGCGGGCGGCGTTGTTGCGGCTCAAGGTGGTGGACCCGGCCTGCGGTAGCGGTCATTTTCTGCTGGCGGCGGCGCGGCGGCTGGCGGCGGAGATCGCCCGGCTCGACGCCGGTCCCGATACGCCGGGGGAGACGTTGCGCCAGCAGGCGTTGCGGGAGGTGGTGCGCCATGGCATCTACGGGGTGGACCGCAATCCGTTGGCGGTGGAGCTGTGCCGCACGGCGTTGTGGATGGAGACGGTGGAACCGGGCAAGCCGCTCACGTTTCTCGATGCCCATATCCGCTGCGGCGATTCACTGGTGGGGGTGCTGGACCCGGCGGTGATGGAGGACGGAATTCCGGATGAGGCCTACAAGGCGCTGACCGGTGATGACAAGGCGGTGTGCGCGGCGCTCAAGAAGCGCAACAAGCAGAGCCGGGGCGGCGGGGTACAGGGGAGTCTGTTCGATCAGGGGAGCTTGCAGGCGGTTACCGTGACCGGGGTCGATCTCGATGCCATGCCCGAGGAGACGTTGGCGGATATCGAGGCCAAGCGGCGGGCGTGGGAGCGGGCGGAGCGGGAGGCCGGGTATCGGGAGGCAATGTTTCGGGCGAATGTGTTCGTCGGGGCGTTTTTCGCGGCTAAGACGGCGGCGAATGCGGAGCGGGTGCCGGTGACGGAGGATTTGAATCGAGTGGGCAAGGGATTGGCGCCGCGGGCGGGGCTAGCGGAGGCGGTGGCGGAGTTGGCCGCTGCGCATCGGTTTTTTCATTGGCATTTGGCGTTTCCGGAGGTGCTCGATCGGGGTGGGTTCGATGTGGTGTTGGGGAATCCGCCGTGGGAGCGGATCAAGTTGCAGGAGCAGGAGTTTTTCGCGGCGCGTAGTCCGGCGATCGCCGGGGCGCGGAATAAGGCCGAGCGGGATCGGTTGATCAAGGCGCTCGGGCGGGCGGAGGCGACGCCGGGGGAGCGGGGGCTTTATCGGCGTTATCTCGATGCCAAGCATGAGGCGGAGGCGGCGAGCTTGTTCGTGCGGCGGGGTGGCCGGTTTCCCTTGACGGCGTTCGGCGATGTGAATCTGTATGCGTTGTTTGCGGAGTTGTTCTACCGCTTGAGATCGGAAGTTGGCCGTGCCGGAATCATTGTGCCGAGTGGCATCGCGACCGATGACAACACCAAGATTTTCTTTGGCGAGATTACGGGCGAGAAACAGCTTGTCAGTTTGTTCGACTTCCGGACCGGACCAGGGCTTTTTTCCGAAATCGGCCATCAGCGGTATAAGTTCTGTCTCTTGACCCTAGCGGAGACTGAAACGACGGATCTTGCTTTCTTCGCGCTGAGCGTTTCCGATCTTGCGGATAAGCGTCGGCATTTCAGACTCACGCCGGATGATTACAAGCTCATCAACCCGAATACCCGTACCTGTCCGGTGTTCCGCAGCGGCGCGGATGCCGAACTGACCAAGAAGATCTACCGGCGGGTGCCGGTGCTGATCGACGAGGCCAAGGGCGATAAGGGCAATCCATGGGGCATTCGTTTCATGGCGATGTTCCATATGTCAGGCGACAGCCACCTCTTCCAGACGGCGGCCGATCTCACAGCCGAAGTCGCGCGGCGGGATGGGGCGAATTGGATCAGTGTCGGTGGCGAGGTCGGAGTGCCGCTGTACGAAGCGAAGATGATCCACCAGTACGATCACCGCTGGGCGACCTACGAGGCCGATGGGAAGACGTCACGGGATGTGACGGCGGCGGAGCGGGCAGATGGGGGATTTCACGTCATGCCGCGATACTGGGTACCGCGCAAGGAGGTTGAGGCTCGGCTTGGCAGCAAGGGCTGGAAGCGGACGTGGTTGATGGGATGGCGGGATATTGCCCGTTCTACGGATTTTCGAACCGTTATTGCGGGTGCTTTCCCCGCATGTGGGTGCGGAGATAAGTTCTTGCTTATGTTGCCTGCGACCGATGCCCAATTATCAACTTGCCTGTTGGCAAATCTAAACACACTGCCGCTTGATTTTTGCGCGAGGCAAAAGGTGGGTGGTACATCAGTGAAATACTTCACTGTTAAACAGTTTCCCGTGTTGCCGCCTACTGTCTACATCTCCCCCGATCTGGATTTCATCGTACCCTGCGTCCTGGAGCTGATCTACACGGCCCGCGACATGAAACCCTTCGCTGAGGATCTGGGCTACACCGGCCCGCCGTTCCCGTTCGACCCCGACCGCAGAGCGCTGCTGCGAGCGGAGCTGGACGCCTACTACGCCCGGCTCTACGGCCTGACCCGAGACGAACTGCGCTACATCCTCGACCCGACCGACGTCTACGGAGAGGATTTCCCAAGCGAAACATTCCGGGTGCTGAAGAATAACGAGATGAAGGCATTCGGGGAATACCGAACCCGGCGGCTGGTGCTGGAGGCTTGGGATCGGCTGGAGGATGGGGGTTCGAAGGCTTTGGCAACAAACGTGGGATGGGAGAAGATGTCACCGTGACGGTGGAAATCGTCGAGATCCTGCGCCGCTCTGAGCAAGGGATGACTCGTCCCTTCATTTGCCGCGGCGATGATGACGAAATCTACTTCGTCAAAGGCATTGGCGCCGGGCGTCGGAGTCAGATTTGCGAGTGGATTGCGGGTCGATTGGGGATCGAGCTTGGACTACCCATCGCGCCGTTCGAGATTGTTCAAGTACCGGAGGAACTGCTGGAAATTGGTATGGATCTTGAGCTTGACGAACTGGGCGCTGGGCCTGCGTTCGGTTCACGCGAACAGCGGGTGACGGAGTTGACGGTCGCCGTCGTGGATGAAGTGCCTGACTGGTTACAGCAAGACGTGTTGATTTTCGATCGATGGATACGAAACGGCGATAGAAATTTGACCGAGAAAGGTGGTAATCCAAATTTGTTCTGGCAACCGAATACTCGGGAACTGATGATGATCGACCACAACCAAGCCTTCGACTTGGATGCGTCCAAAAAAGAACTGTTTGAATATCATGTTTTTAGAGATCAAGCGCGTGAGATCGGTAGTGATTTCTTCAGAAGGGATGAATACAATGAAAAACTATCCAAAGCTCTTGAGAGCTGGCCCGATATTCTCGCAACCATCCCGGATCAGTGGCGATACGCCGATCCAGAGCAAACGGTTCCGGTAGATTTTGACCTGGATAGAGCTTATGAATTGCTCAAAGCTCATGTGCGAGATGATTTCTGGAGTTGATGATGAAAAGGGTACCCTGCCAGTATGCCATAGTTCGTTTTACCCCCTTCATCGAGACGGGGGAGTTCGCGAACGCGGGTATCATTATGATTTCTCCCCAGGAGCGGTACTTCGGTTTCAAGCTGTTGAATCGTCGCTATAGGCGGATCACACAATTCTTCGCGGAACTGGAGCCCAAAGTGTTTCGGTCGGCCATGCGTGATCTTGGCAACGAACTGGAACGTGTGCATGACTTGCTCAAGGCGCACGGCTTCGACAGACGATTGAAGCTCAACGACATCGACTTTGCCCAAGGTATCTTCGCCGAAGTTATCCGCCGGCGGGAAAGCATTATCTGCTTTAGCAAACCCCGCGTGGTACTGGCGGAAGATCCAAAAGAGAAAATCAAGGAGCTATTCTCCTTCTACGTCGAGCGTGATTTCGTTACCAAGGAATACAGGGAAACGGTGCTGGAAAAACGGGTGCGCACGTTACTTTACAAAGCCCATATCGGTGATCGGTTTGTGCGCGAGAAGGTGGGCGATGACGAGTACACGGTTGCGTTTCCCTTTGTTGAGCTGTTCGACCATCGGCCTGCCAAAGTAATCAAGCCATTGAACTTGGCTCAGGATGATTCAAGCAAGATCCTCGAGCACGGTGGGAAATGGATATTTCGCGTCCAGGAACTGAAGAAGCGGCATGCATTACCGGAGAAGGTTCTATTCGCGGTTGACGGACCCACGCATGAGGGGTCGAGACATAACGCTTACCACGAAGCGGTAGAGATGCTGACGGAGACAGGAGTTACGGTTTTTCCTTGCCGAAACACGGAACGGATCGTTGATTTCGCCCTGCATGATTAAGACTAAGCTTTTTCATGTTGAAGAGACCAAAAAGCAAGGGTGTTTTCGGAAACCATACTAATGGGCACCGCTGGTAACAAATTTGGGACGAGGACATCGATCAAGCGAGTTGCGGCTCATGTCGCTGCGATCTCTTTTTTGCTTTCCGCTGGTGCGCTGATGCTTGGCTACCTACTGGAGGGCAATACGGCCTTGGCTTTGACAGGGTGGGGGCTGCTGCTTGTCCCTGTCGCGGTGGTTTCTTCACTTGTGAGTGTCGGTTCCCCAAAGCTAACGAGAAGGTTTCAAGCACTGCTTTCCCGTGGAAAAGATCTTGTGCCGACAGGACTCGCAGTCTCAGCGCCGTCCTCGCATGAACCAACTGGTGAAAGGTTTTCTGAGACTCTGGGTTGTACCGGATACGACAAGAACAGCGATCCAGCCTTATCCCCGGGCGCTCATTTCAACTGGGATACCGGAGAGTATGAAGTCCGGGGCTCTGACGGGGATTTTGATCCGCCCTATGATCCCATGAAGGGATGAACGATCGACGTCTCTGTGCCAGCAACTTATTTGCTTCTCCGCGTCAGCAGCTTGCCGCCCCCAGCGCTTACCGCTGATCCCGCAGCCTTACCGCCCATCGAAGCAGGTCTGCTGGCCGAGCTTTCCGCAAGCCGCGCTATTTGGGCGCCAATCTGAATCCCACCCCAGCCGATGACGACTGAGAGAATCAACGGCAACCCGACATACATCCCCGTCACCACCATATCCAACAAAATCCGCTCCAGCCCCAACGAGCCCGGCCCAAGGAAAATCGCCGGATCAGGATACATCACCGCCAGCAGATGCTGATCCAGCCACCAGGCCAACATCCACAGCACCGACCAGAGCTTCACCGTCAGAATACCCACCGCCCCCAGCACCATGACCGACAGGTTGTACCCAGAGAACACGGTGATCAACGGTAGAAACGCGTAAATCGCCATCAGGATCAACGCCTGGACGATGGGTGCCGCCTCACGGACCAGATACATCATCGTGTAGTAACCGGCGAGATCGGCGGCGAGCGATACCGCCGCCGCCCCGGCGCCGAGACCCGCGCCCACCAGAACCGGCGCGCCGGCGATCGCCGCGCCGATACCCCCCGCCACGGTAGCGCCGCCCGCCGCGGCCGCTGGTGCCAGCGACCCGCCGTAGCTGGTGCCGGTGAAGCTCGGCGGGCCGTTGGCCTGCAGGTCCTTGATGATCGTGTCCTCCAGCTGCTCGTTCTCGTAATCGCTCCAGAGACCGCCGCCGAGCGCCGCGTCGATGGCAAGCTTGGCCTGATCGAAGATGCCGGCTTCGTCGATGAGCTTGCGGCGCAACCCACCCTCGGGTCCGCCGGCGCTGCCTTCCCACCACTCCTTGCAGGTAGGCCGCCCGGCGTTCGGGCGAAAGTCGGGGTCGTACTCGGTGTCCCGCTCGGCCACGAAAGGATGATCGGGAACCGGCGAGACTGCCCGAAAGAAATCATAGTACCCAGCCGTGTCCTGAAAAATATGCGAACCGATCCAGGCGGGGTCATCGGCGCCGTATTGCTCCAGCAACGCCTGCGTCGCTGGCGTGTCGGGTTGCTCGCGATTGTACTTGGACAGCGCCGGCAGATAGCACTCGCTGGCGAACCGATCGTACTCCCGACGTGCATCCAGATTCTCGAAGCTCACCGAGCGAGCCGCCTGGCTCACGGCACGCAGATCCTCGACACAGCTGAAGCCACCGATCAGCGCATGATTGGCGCCACCGGCGAACGCCATCACCCCGTACCACCACAGCGGCACGTTGACTGCTCCTTCACCGCCGACAGTGACACCCGCAGCGCCCAGGGTGGTGTCGTAGGTGGTGCCCGAGGCGCCCACGGTGGCCACCGTCTCGGTGCAAGGCGGGTGATAGGCCAGGGTCGAAGGTAACAGAGGCTGGATGGGTTGGGCCGCCAGCACCACCACGGACAACGCCAGGGCGATATCGATCTCCATGAGACGGACCGAGGTGGCGGTCCCGTCGCCGCCGTCCTGGCTGGTGGCGGATCGGGTGAAATTGCGAACCACCATGCCGATGAACGGCAGGAACACGATACCGGTCCCCGACAGCACGGCCCAGAGGTTGTTGTAGAACGTCCAGCCAATCAGGGTGCTGTAGAGCTCGATAAAGCTGCCAACGGTCATTGCATTACCCCGAAAGCGTCCGCAGAAAATGTCCCACCAGATTCCAGGCCAACAGCAACTCGAGCACCACCAGCCAGCCGGCCAGCCGCCAGCGCAATTGCAGTAGCTGCTGGCTGAAGGCCGCGGTCCAGTCGTATCTTCGTCCCAACCCAGCCACCCAACGTGGCCACCCGCCGATCACGAGCACGTACACGGTAAGACGCCAGACCATCATCCAGGGCCAGGCATGATCGAGCTGATTGGCGATCATGGGGAGGCTCTGGTACCGGCTCCAAATCAACAACCCCGCACCCGCGAGTAAAACGAGCACCCCGAACACGATCCAAAGCGCTGCCATCGGTCGATACCGGAATTTAACGGCCGCTCCTGTCCCGAAGTTCACGCGTCGTCCCTCTCAATCCGGCGTCGACACCGCACCGCCCTTGAGCGGATACGGATTGCGAATGCCGGGAAGCGACGGCGCCACCAGCGCCTCACGCCGGCGCAACGATTCCTGGCGCAGGATCATGGCGGCGGTGGTCGACACCACCTCGCGGCGGACCCGGGTCTCAAACAAAAGGTTTTCGATCTCCTGATCGAGCTCGGCGAGCTTACGGTCGATCTCGTCCTGGGCGGCGCCGACTGCGGCGATCTCAGGGACCTGCCGCCCGGCCAGGAGCAGGCGGCGGGTCAGCAGGCCCTTATCGAGCACCCGAGCCAGCGCGATCTCGCCGGCCAGTTTCTCCAGGGTCAGGCGCTGCTTGGTGG
>JAAUXT010045511.1_pt1 | contig 11439 bp, 9 predicted proteins | sample 7278171 | NCBI WGS metagenome assembly JAAUXT01 (sample SAMN14350112, study PRJNA611818) | marine sediment metagenome | isolation source: surface marine sediment (1.8m) | place: French Polynesia: Moorea | collected 2018-08 | reverse complement strand
CCACCCTGCAGGGCCCAGGCCCCCTGACCCACCCTGCAGGGTCCAGGCCCCCTGACCCACCCGGTATGGTCCCGGCCCCCACACCTACCCCAGGGGGCCAGGCCCCCGGACCCAACCTGCAGGGCCCAGACCCCCTGACCCCCCCTGCAGGGCCCAGTCCCCCCTGACCCACCCTGCAGGGCCCAGGCCCACCCCCCCTGACCCACCCTGCAGGGCCCACGCCCCTGTAACCCGCCCCTGACTCTCCCCGGGATCCCTGACCCACCCTACAGGGCCCACGCCCCTACAACCCGCCCCTGACCCTCCCCTGGACCCGCCACTGTAGTTGTGAATGGATCCTCTGCTATCAGGATCCCAGAATCTCTCACTGATACTTCTATCTATGGGGAGAAGGCGGTATCTCTTCTGACGGGGAGCTCAGCTGATATCCCCCATTGACTCGCGCGCTGTTAGAACCGCGACCCGATAGCGCCTCCGACACGCCACCCTCTCCGCACTCAGAGACGCAAATCCATAAATGCAGGCGCACGCCCAGCTCATTCACGCCCTGGTCACGCTGAAGGCGTCTTGCACTGCGTTGCTATGCAAGTCAACGGGTGTTGCGTTGTGGCTTTTGACGAAGTTGACTGGGTTTTCATATTGGGTGACGCGCGGTCGTTTTCTGGGCTGACGTCAAAAATTCCGCCATTGGACTCAATGGTAAATTTTGACGCCGACGTCAAAAAAACGACCGCGCGTCACCAATGTGAAAACCGCTTGAGACGCTTGACGTCAACGTGTTGAGAAAGCGGCGACGCAGCGTCATGCATGCGGAGAATCAGTGACACACGAAGACAGAAACACGTCAAGGGGTTTTCAGCTTTTTCTGACGTCGACGGCAACTTTTCTTGACGATGTCAAAGAAGGGTCTGGACTGTTTTTTGACGCCCACCAATTGGCCATCAGGTTAAATATTGACGTCGACGTCAACATTCTGCTGTCTTTGACGTCGACAGCATCAATGTGAAAACAGCTGCACGCTCACATGCAAAATCCAAATTTTGAAATCTGGTGCGTAAAAATCAACGTCCAGATCTCTGCGTTGGTCCTGGTCTGGAATCTGCACCTCAGGTCATTTTCCACGCAGCGTTCTGTCAAACGTCCCTATTGACGTCACCAGTGACGCATGCGCTGTGAACTCGCCTCAGACTTCAGACCATTGGTGTTTGCCAATTCCTATAATTTTCTTTTGTGACAATTTTCAATTGGGATTGATTTTTTGGATTGTGTGTTGCGCTCCTATTTCCAAGATGGCAACAAGTCCCGGCGTCGATCGATGCGCTGCGGTTAGAGACGCGACGGGCGACGCGAGACGCGACGTCGTCACAGAATTGGACTTTTGTTGCTAAAATTGCGCTTTCATTTCAAAAAAGGAGGAAATTTGAAAACATGCTGCTTGTTGTGTGGGTGTCGCTCCAGCTGTTTTCGGGTTTGCACCTGTGAAAGAAATGAGTCAGTTTCACAGATGTTGGATACTGAAGAACTGGAGGCAGAGTGTGTGTGTGTGTGTGTGTGTGTGTGTGTGTGTGTGTGCGTGTGTGTGCGTGTGCGCGTGTGTGTGGCTGGCGGGGACGGGGTTCAGGGGACAGGGCTTGAATCCCGGTTCTTGTTGTTGGAAACGAAACCGTTCACGTCTGAAAGTGCCAGATCATGGTGTTTCTGTTCAAAAGTGTTTTGAAGCCAACATGCAGGGGCCAGGTTTGAGTTGTTTGAACCAACCACAAGAAACACCGTATTCACCCGTGTATAAGTCACACCCAAGCACAAGACGCACCCTCAGGTGTCAGGTTGTATTGAAATAATAGAAAGAGACACCCATGTTTTTGACTCACCCCAACTTTTGGTGTTCAATTTTGGGGCAAAAAGGTGCGTCTTGTACACGGGTGGATACGGTAGACGTTTGAGACTAGAAAAAACGACGTTCCTGTCGAGTGATGGGGTGAAGGGGTTGTGATGGTGATTGTCCAAGCCCCAATCCACACAGCATGCGCCAGCGCATGACGCACAGCTTTACGACATCACGCACCTGTGCTGGTGCTTGGATGGGGTTGGAACCCATTTGCGATTGTTGTGACCTGTAGAACTGTTTGTGTGAACACATCTACTCACTAGCCATTCACTTTTCTCTTTGCACACATGATACCCATATTTGGTGCACTGTGACCTTGGTGTGCGTTTGCGTGGATGCGCTTGGTGTGGATTGGGGGTAAACCAAACAAAAAACCTGCCATTTTTACGCCAACACCTGCATGCGAACTCGTACACATGGGGAACAATGGTTCAGTACAATGGGAGAAAATGGCTCAGCAGAAATCTGCGCAGTGGTTCCACAGACCTATCTGTCTCTGCGTAGATCCATTCATGCACCTGTCACTGCGTTTGTGTGCACAGGAATCAATCCTGTGTTTTCGCATACAGGCGACAATTGATTGATGCTGATGCTAACGGCCCCGCAGATGCACGGAGTATCGTGGCTTTTCGCATTAACTGATTGAGCTCGCAAATACGCGGGTTGAACCGTTTTCACGTTGGTGAATCGCAGTCGCTTTCTTGACGTCAGCGTCAAAATTTAACCTGGTGGAATTTTTGACGCTGACGTCAAAAAACGATCTCACGTCACCCAATGTGAAAACCTCTTTACGCCGTGAAGTCGATGCACGTCAAGTACGTCAGTGAGTACCAGTAAGTATGTCCCACTAGTACTTGTGAGTTGACGTCTGTTTCACACTGGGTGCGTCTGACGTGTGTCGTTTTACCACGGACGCTGGGTTCTGTGGTGATGAATTTGGGCGTGGCACCTGATGACGTCACACAAGGCGACACGACGCGCGGTGTCGAGTGCGTGTCGCTTGATTTCCCTCACCACAGAGGGTGGCAAATTAGCTAGGGATGACGTTTTGCTCCATTGAGCGGATCCGAATGACGTGCTGTGTGTGTTTGATAACCCAACTCATGCGTGCAGAACGAAAGCGAGGCTGCGTCATCACTGCACGGACCACGGAGCGGTCCTCACCACAGTCAAACCTCCCTGTTGAAGACTGACACGCACTACAGCGAGCAAACGGCAGTGCGTAGAAAATTACAGGTGCGCTGTGGGGGATGCGTAGCATAGAGTTCCGCTGTACGCGGTTTTCACATTGGTGACGCGCTGTTGTGTTTTTGACGTCGGCGTCAAAATTTAACATTGAAACTCAATGGTGGAATTTTTTGTGCTGACGTCAAAACAATGACCGCGCGTCACCAATGCGAAAACCGCGTCAGATGCCCGCGCAGCACGGCAGCGGGACACACGACGCCACCGCACGGGCGTCGCCGCAGGGCAGGGACCAATGAGAAGTGGCCCCGTTCAGCACAGCGACCAATCAGAGTGCGCCATGGACGTGCGTGGATCCAACGTCAAGGCTTCAGTCGACTTTGGATCCTTTCGGTTGTGATCATATCTCAAGAACATAGCCCTGCCCAGTTCTGCGTCAAATTCGTGTCGACACACCCACACGCACATGTATGCGTGCGTTGCTGCACCAGCAGAGTCTCTGACCCCCAATCCACACCAAGCGCATCCACGCGTACACACACCAAGGTCACAGTGCACCAAAAATAGGTATCACACATGCGGAATGCAAAGTAAACAGGTGGTAAGTGGTTGTGTTCACACAGACAGTTCCGCATGTCACTGTGATTGCAAAGAGGTTTCAACCCCATTCGTGTGTGGAATGTGATAAAAGCGGGTGTAAGGGTTTTCTCATTGTGTCGTGCGCTGGCGCACGCGGTGTGGGTTGGGGGTGAGATGCGTGTGTGTGCACGGTGCTCGCGTTGTCGACGCGTTCAGTGCGTAGCTTCTGTTGATTCAGACTGATGCAGCTTTGATTGATCCATTGGAGACGTGCAACGAGATCCAAACGCTGCGTTTCCTGTATTGCGTACTCGAAAGAACAACGCTAAGCGCCACCGAGGTTCCTATGGATTCAGGGTTCCGGATTGCGGCGTTGGACGGTCGTCAGAGACGCCGTTCTCACATTGGTGCCCTCGACGTCAACGTTCAGCAGCATTTTTGACGTCAATGTCAAAATTTGACCTGACGCCCAATTGATAGGCGTCAAAAAACGTTCCAGACCCTTCTGTGACGTGGTCAAAACAGGGCTGACGCCATCACTAATGTGAAAACAGCTTGTGCAAGAATAACCACGACGGCGTCCAACAACACCAGCCCCACCCTTTCAAACAAGTGTGTTTGTTGTTCAGAGTCTTGGACGTGCAGACGGTGACGCCGACGTCAAAAACTCGACGTCAACTGCAACTTTTTTTGATGCTGACTGCGGGTTGTTTCCATATGGAGCTGACGTCAATCACATTTGCAGTCAACGTCAAAGTTCAGGAGCGAGCATCCATTTTGCTTGCTTGACGTCGCAGTTTGACGTTCACGTCGACTCAACATGTAAACCATTTCAGTGAGGACTCAGTGCTGGGACCAGGACCCCGGACCCACACCGCTTTGAAAACAACCCCCCCCCCCCAAGCCACGGGACACTAAGATCCGTTCTATGTCCTCACCAAATGGTCCAAAGTTCTTGACCTCAGACCACCAGGTCGCAGGTCCTGGCTCAGACCCCCCTTGTGTTCCTGCATGTGTGCTGCAGGCAAACAACCCACTCACGATACATACTTCACTGCGCATGGAAGACACACTGTTGTGTTGGTGCTGTATATATTGACGCGAGTACCTGCTCCCCGCGCATGCGCAGTGAGAAGACCACGTGTGTGTTTCCCACGGGATCTGGACGACAGTTCCACGTACAGTCGGGTCCGCTCAATGCGAACAAACGTCCTTCGTTCGGATGACGCGAAATGCAAAGAAATCAGTCCAAACGGAATGTTGCCACTGTGGTCGGGTGGCACCTGGGCATAAATGTGAGAAATCACCGGCTGTGACGTCACTCAGCACAGACCAGACGAGCAGGACTGTACTCTCGACACCTGTGTCGCTTGTTACACACAACGCTCCGTCTGATGAGACGAAGATTGATCCAATCAGCAGGTTCAGGGATTCCAGCGTCTCTACACTGGGCCCAGCCACAGCACAAGTCAGGTTCACACGACATCCACGCACAATGGACAAAGGCCTGCGCTGGACCCAGTGGGGTTTTCCTGGAGCAGGCGCAAATTTGGGGTGAGGGATTTTTTGTGCGTTTCTACATCAAGGTGACTGTGGTTGTGGCCGCTTCAGCTGCCGTTTGACGTTGGATGTTCTGTGTGACGAGGCCTTTGGAGGAGCGTGGAGTGCTTCGCCTTTGGGAGAATAGACAGCAGCCAAGGACTGGAGCCTTCGCGAGTGCGACACTCTGTCGCTCACCGCACGAGGGCGGCGGGGGGAGGCGGTGGCGGGGGGGGGACCGCGCGCGCGTCACGTGATGCGCGTCTCCGCACAAGAACGTGAAGACTTCCTTCAGTGTGTTGTTTCCAGCACTTTACGCAACGAACGCGCGGTCTTTTGGTGCAAAGAAGAGTGAAAGACAGCAATGCAGGACAGGTCACCAAACACCTGAGTGTTTTTGACAGGCCGAACGAAGACTGCAAACTGTGGCTGTGCCAGACCCGAGGGTCACAAGCGACGACGCCGTGTAGTGTCGTGCACAGGGAAGCAACGCCTGAAGCGGATTTCACATTGGGTGACGCGCGGTCAATTTGACGCTGACGTCAACAAACGACTGCGCGTCACCAATGTATAAACCGCTTGACGCAAGGTCAGTTTCTGGGCTGACGTCAAAAATTCCACCATTGGACTCAATGTTACATTTTGACGCTGACGCCAAAAAATGACCGCGCGTCACCCAATGTGAAAACCCCTTGACGCAACCAGCATGAAACAGGCTTCAGTACTGAGAATGTCTGGAACACCGCCTCAGGAGAAAAGTATACGTGTCTTGAAACAAAAGAGCGAGATCCAAGCAGACGCTTTTCTTGCAAGTTGCAGCGCCACCGGCTTCGTTCACAGGAAGAGCTTTTGTGAAAACGGAGGACATGGCCCAGGGGCGCCCTGACTTCAAGTGAGAGAATTGCATTGCATCAGACCAAGGTTCTGTCTGAAATCACAAGTGCAGAAGAGCGTTTTATGAACGAAGGAGAATTCTATGCTCAGGGGCTGGAATCCATTGAAGTTTGTTGTTCTGCAGTCTTCCTCTCAAATTCATTTTGGAGCACGACTCGTAGAACAGGAGCAGAAGGGCCCCACCCCAAAGGAACTGAGGGTGCGAACACACCACCACCGACGGGCCAGCCGCAACTGCCCCATCCAGCAAACTGCTCCAGGGCATTTTCAATAGATACAGACACACCTCACAGGATGGGGCAGTTGCACGGGCTGCCCTGTTGCTCCATGAACCATTCCTTGCACAGCACACCCGGATGGGCCGCCCCATCCAAATAGCCCCCCAACGGGGCGGGGGGGGGCAACAGCCCCAGGGGAGAGGTGGGGCCACACCCACCGTGAAGGGAGTCTCGGGGGAAGGACGCCCGCCCGACCCCCGCGGCAAGGGGCGCGACCCCCGGGGGAGAAGGGCCTGACCCCGGGAACACGGGGCGTGACCCCCGGCGGAAGGTGCCCGAGGTGGAGGTGGAGAGGGCGCCACCCAGCGTCGGGACCACAAAGCGCGGGAAAAGTGAACACGTCTTTGCGCTTTTGGCGGGTCAGTTAGTCGCGCGAGCAATCTCTGTCTGTCTGTCTGTCTGTCTGTCTGTCTGTCCACACCTTAGTTTCCATGATGTAGTGAGGGGGGTCACTGCATCATGGAAAAGTTGAGCTGCCCTGAAAAAAGAAACCTGTGTGCCACCCCCCCCCTACGACGTGGAAAAGTGGTTGCAACTCAACGCGCGACACAATTCCAGGAACATTCTCGTTGCACGCCAGGGGACCATGTCTGCTGGATCCGCTCCAAGACTTTTCAATGTGAGGTGATGCTGCATCAGGTGTCTGCAACTGCACAAGATGTCAGACTTGAAAGGACTTGTCTTTTTCACTCGTGCCTGGAGAAACTACGTCATGAACATTTGGGTGACAAAGCAATTGTCTCATTCTTTGATTCTTCTATTTGCAGCACGACGCACAAGGGTCGACCCTTCTCCCGGAAGGCGTCTCCGTTACCAAGGGAGAACCTTGACAACCACGTCACCACCCAGCAACGGCAGTCTCGGACCCCGCAAACACAGTGAAATTGAGTGCAGAAAGGTCACAGGACCCTCCCACAGCTTCTCTGCAGAATGTGAACATGCGTACGAGGATATTGTTCTTCATCACAACACCGCACGTTTCTCATTGTTTCTCACAGATAATCAATCTCTGCAATATCCCCACCATGCGCCGGTTGCCATAGAAACCCCATTGACCGCTTGTTGCTATGGCCCAAAAAGGGATATTGGTGAAGAGGAACTCGCAGGGGGCGGTCGTGTCCGCGCCGTCCTCAACTTCCGGTTCCCTCACTTCCGGTTCGTTCGCGACGCCACCGCGCGCGACGGGCAGGTCCCCGCCGCCGACCCTCAAATCGAGTGACATCCGGTTCGAAATCAGCGTTGACGACGACGACGCTGACGACGGCGGAAGTTTTGTGACGTCATCAGGAGGGAACACCCCGAGTGACCCTGCCGCAGGCTGCAACGGGGTCACCGTCCCCGAGGGGAGCAACGCGTCGCACAAAGTGACCCCGCGGGTGGGCCGCGTCACGTTCAGCTCCCCGGACACCAGTCCCCAGGGAAACCAAACTTTCCCACCAGGGGGCGGTGGAGGCGGCGCGTCGCCGCCCCCCAAACAGGACAACACTCGCCTCAGGGTCGAGTTCATAGGGATGGAAGACATTGAGAAAAACAAACAAGAGGTAGAGAAGGACCTGAAGCGCATCCAGAAGCGGGAGGGGAGCGTGATCGGGGTGGGGCGGCTTCATCAGCCCAGGATGAGTCTCCTCGGGAAGCCGCTAAACTACCGCGCGCACAAGCGCGACGCGCGCTACCGACGCACCCAGGCGCGCGTCTACAACTTCCTCGAGCGTCCCAAGGACTGGAGGGCCATCTCCTACCACCTCCTCGTGTGAGTATTGCCGTGTAGTTTGCTATGCGCCAGCGCCTCGTGGGCTGAACACGTACCGTATCCACCCGTGTATGAGACGCACCCTTTTGTTCCAAAATTGAGCACCAAAAGTAGGGGTGTGTCTTGTACATGAGTATGAAATTACTATAATTTCAATGACCTAACACCAGAAAATCAAGGCAAAAGTTGGGGTGCGTCTTGTACTTGGGTGCGACAAAACACGGGTGAATACGGTATTGCCTTGCACAAGTCTGCTTGCTGCGTCGTCGCTTTTGACGCAACACGCATTGACATGGAGGGCTGTAACACGTGCATGATCCACACGTCAAACGTGGCTCAATGTTCAAACTCAGCTGATTCGACTGTCGAATTCCCCCGAGCAACAGAACAAACTCGCCGGGTTTCGGGCGAGTCCAGCATCGCGCAACCCAGAGTGACGCGCCGTCGCATCAGCTGAGAGCGAACAAGCCACGCCCTGGTCCGTACCTCCCATACAGAGACACATCAGTACCCCAAGTACCACGTCCTCTTTCACGCTCCAACCACGAATTTGTCATGTTTCTGTCACCCAAATGATTTTCCACACCATTTTTACCATTTAACCATCAAACTGCGCGAAAAGCCACGAGCTCGTGACTCGAACGTGAAAAAACACGTGGTGCTTGAAAGTCCGTTTTCTACAAACAGTTTCTCAGGACACACCTGGAAGGCTTGTTTTCAGATCCTGTGCAGTTGCAATGAAGCCGACACAAGTGAATTTGATGCATTTAGCGCTATTTTCCTTTTCACTGTGTGATCCGGTGTAGCGTGCCCGGTTGACAGGCGTGCCCCACTGACACGTGTCAATGGCGCACGGGTCCACCACCCGTACCCCATTGACACAGTCGGGCGTGGCCTGGCCTTGAAGGCGTCTCCGATTGACATGTGTCAATGGGGCATGGGTCCACCACCCATGCCCATTTTGGCACGTGCCAATCGGGCACGCAAGCCAATCTGACACGTTACACCGGGCCTGAACTCTCTCCTATCACGCGGATGTTCAGCTAGAAAGGTCAGAATGGAGACGGTATGACTCAGATCAGAGCAACAACCAGACGACACCGGAGTCTCACAGCATGGGACACCAGGGGAAACCAGGGGAGGATCCAGGGGTGGTTGAGGAGGGACAGATCCAGGGTGCATCCACGGAGAATCCGGGGCGAGTCCAGGACTGGGCTCTCAGAGATCAGGCATAAAATGCTCCGGGCACCAGTCTCTCCGGGGACCAGTCTTTGCGGGGACCAGTCGGTCCGGGGACCGGGCTGTAGCTGTCCCGGGGACCAGTCTCTGCGGGGACCAGGCTGAAGCTGCCCCGTGCGGGGACCAGTCTATCTGTGCTTGATTCTCTCCGGGGACTTGGCGTTGAGTGCATTGCTACAGACGCCGCATCCCCCAGATCCTCACGCACGCTCTATTGTGTTGCCATCTCCCAAGCCTCAGTAACGTCTGGTTGTCTGTCTGCACGCGCCAGCCGCTGCATAACAAGCCACAAAGCTTCTTTTGCACCGCGTCTCTGCAGATTTGCCTGCACACTAACCGCTTGGGAGTTCCCGATCCAGACGAAGAGAAAATGTACATCAAAGAACACGTGAACAAGGACTTGTGCTCTTGTATGTAGGAACCCACATGCAACTGTCCCTGCTTCATTGGCCCTATGTGGCGTGAAGCGGTTTTCACATTGGTGACGTGTGGTCGTTTTTGGGCTGACGTCAAAATTTCCACCATTTGATGCAATGTTAATTTTTGACGCCGACGTCAAGAAAACGACCGCGCGTCACCCAATGTGAAAACCGCTTGAATCTCGGCTGTGTAAGACACGGCTCAGGCGGGATTCTGCTTCCTTTGTCACTCACGTGACCAGTTGAGTAACAGGCCACGCTGCACGCAAGTCGCATCAAGAGGAGCTCTGTTTGGGGTTGTCACTGAACGAGGGACTTGGACCACACGTGGTCTCAAGAGGTTTTCACATTGGGTAACGCGTGGTCGTTTTCTGGGCTGACGTCAAAAATTCCACCATGGGTTTGACGCCGACGTCAAAAAGACGACCTCGCGTCACCAAAATCAAAACCACTTCAGTTTCATTCGTACTTTGCAGGCGAAGGTGAAGGTTCGTGGTAGAACATCACGCAGCTCCCTGTCATAAGAGTGGTGCGTTTGTCCATCCAGCCCCTGGGTCCGTCCCTGGTAGGCTGAGTACACACCACCATGAACGACGCAGCTGCATGGGGTGGCCCGTCCAGGGCGTGCCGTGCAGGGAATGGCTCATGGAGTGGTCCAGGTGATGGGGCAGCCCGTGCAACTGTCCTATTGGTGGTGGTGGTGGTCTGAACCCAAAAGAATCACACTGAAGCAGTTCACTGGAGGGGGCAGTTGTGGCATGGGGCAGCCCGACCAACTACCCCACCGGCCGTGGTGTGTCCTTACCCATAATGCACGAGAATGGACATACCAACAGACAGCATCCACGAGACAATAGAGAGGGTTTTCACATTGGGTGACGTGCGGTCATCTTTTTGACGTCAGCGTCAAAATTTAACATTGAACCCAATGGTGGAATTGCTGACGTCAGCCCAAAAAAAAAAACGACTGCGCGTCACCCAATGTGTAAACCCCTTTGTCATCCGGGTCGGGGCCGCACACAGCGGGGCCGGGGCGGCGTGTCCGCGCGCGGCGGGGCGGCGGTCCATCAGCCCCGGGGAACGAGGCGATGCCGTGCCGGGAGGCGATCACTCTCCGCTGGGGAGCCTCGGGGCTCGGGCCAGGGCAGATCGCCGGGGGGACGAGGCGGAGCCAGGGTGGGTGGGGCGGGAGAAGGGCCCTGTGTGCCTCAGGCCCATTTCTGGCGTTGGGACCCTGGATCTTCTCCTCGATGTGCGGGTAGGGCACAGGGGCGGTGTGTGTGTGTGTGCGTGATTGTGGAACGTGCAGGCAGGACGACAGTCTGCACGAAGCACGCCAAGACGCAACGCCCGTGCGAAAGACTCTGCGCATGACACGCTTTGCATGTGAACCCATGGAAGGGACCCTCAGGAGCTGTTCTGTGTCACTGGGGACACCTCGCCTATAAACCGCTGAACATCCAGGTCAGGGTCCCGTCCGCGTCTGTCGCCATCACGTCCTAAACAGCACACACACACACACACACACACACACACACAGAACTGCAGCTGCCGCAGTTGCGAAGGTTTTATGCTGGGGCCGTGTAACCTGCAAATTGGGGTGCCTTGACTAGGATAATTTTGAGTGGCGTACTTCTGTCCAAGTTCTGATGCTGAGCGTCAAAGCAT
>JAAUXT010144053.1_pt1 | contig 11443 bp, 10 predicted proteins | sample 7278171 | NCBI WGS metagenome assembly JAAUXT01 (sample SAMN14350112, study PRJNA611818) | marine sediment metagenome | isolation source: surface marine sediment (1.8m) | place: French Polynesia: Moorea | collected 2018-08 | reverse complement strand
GTTTGTCACGTATGTCACATGATCAGTTTGTTCCCCTTGAATGGCAAGGTAGCTCTCTCTAAGAGCCAATCTAAATCCATCCGAATTGTGGCTCTCAGGGCATATTTTGGAAAAATAAGCACAGGTTTGAAAAGCTCTTTTCACGCTCTTTCTGCTCATATATATATTTCCTTGTTTCAAAGTGATTTTTGTGCTCAGAAAATCAGGATTCTCCCAGAATTTTGTCTGCTTGTTGCAACATCCGGGCACTTTGCCTCTGATGTCATCACAACATGGCGGCACCAAGTGGAATTTCCTCAATTTTCAAGGTGAATTATGTTGAATTTATGGGTGATTCATTGTCAAATGAAAGGCCTTTTCATGCTGATTCTTGTGGTACCAGCGGTTTGGGAATCGGACTTCTGTGGGCTGAGCAATTTGAGTTCAAATCACCGCAAGATCGCTAGATCTATTTTTTACAGGTCAGGAACAATAAATTCACATAATTTTTCTCTTCAAATATATAATGTCAACAAGACACATCAAAAATGGACTGGGCAGGCAAGACCTTGCAAACCAAACATCACTTTTGCCATTCAGTATGATTCCTGTGTTTCTTTCACTCTATATGAAAAATGTTTCATCATGATCCACAAAAGAAACCCCAGAGGTATCATGAAAACTGCATTCAACCAGTGGAACAGCGTATAAGCAAAATATGTGCAGGTGGAGGATGGAGACAAGATATCATGGAATGAAGCATCAAAATTGTGTACTGAGCATGGTGCACACCTTCCTGTACTGAGAAGCAGACAGGAAATGCTAGATATTGTTGGACTGATGAATTCTTGGATTTCTTTTGGCATCAGTCCAAGACTTTTTATGCCTCATGTTTATGGTGCAGCACCCTATATTGCACTATTCCTAGGAGTCGATCCACAGGTAATTATACTCTCAGCGACATTGTTTTCAGGTGATTTGAGGAGGTTGAACGGCACTCTACGCTGCAGTAGTCAGTCACAAAGGCTTGAAGTCCCTATTGTTAATTTTTCCCCAAATCACAGACTGACCTGAGCCATTTAGTTGGGTAACAGTGACATCAATAAACATCAAAAATTGCTTCAAATAGAGTCAGATGAGAGTTCACAATTTGTGCATTCACGCTGTGAATAAAAAAATAAAGCTGGGACATGACCAGCTTTCACACATAAAAATCATGACCAGACACAGGGCAAGCTGTCACAAGGTTTCACAAAAACTTGTTTGAAGTGATCGTGAGGACAAAATCTAGCCTTTTCTTTTTTCTGCAAGTTGCCCTCAGTCCTCAGTCAACACAGGTCATATTCTGCTGCCCTGCAGGCTGTACCTTCCATGGCAGATTCAGCAAACTTATTTCCCATCAGGCAAACTTCCTCATGTCAGGTGTTCACCTCATCCAGTAGACATCAATGACAACCTTTTTTGTGGATCTGTTAACATTCTGATCACAATAAAATTTTCCAATGATGCCTGGTGTTTCTTTCTGCAGAACAAGAAAAGATGGCAAAGTGGAGATCCAGTTGCTTACCAACAAATGCAAGGCAACAATTACCAATACAATTTAATCAGTTTTGAAGTACTTCTCACAGCAGTTGCACGCTATGAACACCTTGTTGAACCTCCAAAGCTTGGGTATGGTCCAGCTGCAAAATACAGGCCCGTATTTCCACAAAATTGGTCTAATTGTGTGGCATTGTCACTGGTAAACTTGGCTGATCCCAGCTGGATTAGTATAAACTGTACTGCAAAAATATTGTATGATGTTTTGTGTGCCACTGAAAAGAGAAAAGTAGCATTGGACCCTATCAATACTGCTCCAGAGAGAGAATGGTGTTCCAAGCATTTCATCCTGAGAAATAACTCATACTATAGCTTTGTCTGGACATATTATTTCACGCTCTCAAAGAATCCACATTGTTATCTGAATTTCACAGAATTTTTTCACCTCTTCAATGCTGTAGCTGCAACCCGATTTCCACCAATTTGTACATTCAACAAAAAGTTGATGACATTCACCAGACATGTGGACATATATAAATATGAACTGAATTACATTTCTAATGAATCAACTGAAGGTCTTTGCATTGTTCAACAAACTGGGCTGTACAAGAGAAAAATGACAGGAAACATGTTTGAATGCAGGTATGGTATTTATATTTCTGCCCAATTTGTATGTGATGGGATATCAGACTGCCCCGGCAAGACACCATTTGATGAAATAATTTGCCAGTGCCACAGAAGCACGAAAATAACAAAACACTTTCAGCATTATATTTCATCAAGGCGAAGAGTTTGTTCTCCTCTTTACAGTGTGTCAAACAATCAAGAATGCAGAGCTTATCTATCTACTCAGTCACAAGTGAAAACAACTCACCAACAGGTCACTATCACAAGACATGTTTCAGTGTGACAATGGGAAATCACTAAATATTGACTCAGTAGATGACTTGGTTGCAGATTGCGTTCCGCGTGGTGAAGATGAACAAATATTTAGATATCTACTCTCCAACAACATCTATTTTGCCTGCTCAAAGAAATACCAAATTCCTTGTAGACAAGGTCATCCAGGATGTTACAACATATCTCAAATATGTTCATATTCTTTAAATGCAGCAGGATACCTTGCACCATACAGGACTGGAGAACATCCCTAAATGTGTAAGGACTTTGAGTGCAACATGATGTTTAAATGTCCGGAATACTATTGTATTCCATGGAACTATCTTTGTGATGGAAATTGGGACTGTCCACATGGGAGTGATGAGTCTATTTCACATAAATGTGGGCAAGATAGGAGGTGCACAGGTCTTTTTAAATGTGGAAAATCTGCTTTGTGTGCACATGTCAGTCAGTTATGTGATGACCATTTTGATTGCCCTAAAGGTGATGATGAAAAGCTTTGCTCTCTGAAATCAGTCAGCTGCCCAACTATGTGTGAATGTTTGACTTTTGCTGTTTTGTGTGTGGACATCTTTGTTACAGCCAAGAATACTGAAACTCTTTGTCATTTTGAAGTAATTCTTTTACACAATTCTGTGCTGCAAGACTCAACACTTGAGTAAAAATCAAGATTCCTGACAATAACAAAGTGTAATCTAGCACAGGTCTGTCATTTTGTGACAGAACATAGTCTTTTAGAACTATTTGTTGTGTCTTACAATGCTATTAGACAACTAATTTCTAATTGCTTTCACTTCGGCAAACATGTTGCCTTGATAGACTTGAGCAGCAACTGTATACTGAAGCTGAAGCCCATGGTTTTTATTGGGATGTCTTCCCTTCAGCTTTTAAATTTGTCTGACAGCCCTATTTACCAAATACAAAGCAATGCACTTTTCAATCTTTCAAAGATAAAAATACTCGCCATACTGAACATAACAAGCAACATTGAGACAAATAATCAGGTTTTCCACAAACTAAAACTGAAGATGTTGGAAGCCAGCACTCCACATATCTGTTGCTTAGCTCCCTGTGAAACTCAGTGCTCAACAGTTGTTCCGTGGCATCTTTCTTGCACTGATCTTTTGGTTAATGGAGCTCTCAAAGCGGCATTTTACTTTGTATCACTTTCTATACTCCTTACAAACACTGCCTCTTTGACTCTACAAAAAATGACAAACAACAGACAGTCATACAAAGTCAGTTCATTTGCTGGTATGGTAAATTCTGTAAATATGGCTGATTTATCTTGTTCTATTCCATTGTTCTGTTTGTGTGTTTCTGACCTCTATTACAAAGGTAGCTTTGCAACAAAAGCGATGGCCTGGAAGAGAAGTCCCCCATGTTACACAATATTCAGCTTGTTCTTAAACTTCCAAATTCTCTCCCCGACAGTGTTGTGTCTATTTTCACTGACCAAATTTATGGTTGTGAAAAATCCACTGCACACTCAATTTAAAAGTTGTGAATTTGTCCAGAAGTGTAACACATTGATATATGGCACTTGCTTCACAGTTTCATCAAGTTTGACACTTGTTGCATATCTGGTCAACACCAAGTATGCAAATAGCATTATTCCGATGACAGTTTGTTCTCCTTTTGTTGACCCAAGTAACAGGCAAATCATGACAAAAGTAATGACATGGATAACAGTCATTCTTCAAATGATTTCAACAATATTTATTTGTGGTGTATACAAAATGCTTGTTGATACACTAAAGGCAATGCAAAATAAAATGAAAGGTTTAGTGTCCAGAAGAGGATCTAATGCTGTCCTAATTATTCAAATTGTGGTAGTAACTGCTTCAAATGTACTGTGTTGGATTCCCAGTGGTACTATATATTTAACATCAATGTTCATGAAGGAGTATCCACTGACCATAATATTTTGGACAACCACAGCTATCAACCCTATCAATTCAGTTGTTAACCCCATTGTGTTGATTGCCACAAATATAAAGAAAGTTTTGAGAACACAATTTCAAAGTTCCCCATTTGACAAAAGATAAATTGAAAGGTTGGCTGTTTATACAGGCCTCTGATACATGCACTCTCACATTTCAAAATACAATAAAACAAGGTTTGAAACACAGTCTTTCCTTGTGTACTTTTTCTATTGAATTCATGTTCCAGCACACTGCCCAATGGTACAGTCAATGGAAATAATTCTTGAGAAGAATAGCAGAAAAATTCTCCCCTCAAAAAATTGAAAGAAACTCCTCGCCGAGCAGGTCTGTTGTTTACAGAAAATTTTGTCAGGCTTCAATGCTGCATAACTGTGAACTCCCTCAGAAAAATAGCTCCGTGGTGATTTGAGAAACCAGAATGCAAACGGGACAAAACACAGCGACCCAAACACCGTGCCCTGAACACAGTCATTCAAACACAAATAATCAACTATAAAAAAGGTTTATGTCATTGTTAATATTCAGAGTAAAACCAAATTTTCTGCACATTGAAACATGTCACCTTATTGCACATAAAGCTTTCCAAAATCTTTGCTGAATGTCGACTTTGAACACTTCCAGAAATCCTAAAATTGTACCCAAACGTTGGTGCCACCTAAATACCATGTACAAATTTTTGAAAATAAAATCCAAATGACACCAGTCCAACACCCATTCACTAAACTAGATTTTATCATGAAACATCCTTCCTCTAATATTTATACTTTCTGAGATATTGACTACTTTGTGCAGTGAATCCCAAACTTTAGCTACCCCAAAGTTTTAGACATTTGGCCATGGCTCAAAAACCTAAAAATTCAAACCTGACAAATTCCTCACTCATGCATTATCCTCAACCCATACAAATTTGAAAAGACCCAAAATATCTAAATTTGAAATTTATCATCACAATGAAACTGATTTAAACACACTGTTGGTAGACACTGCCTGCAGGGTAATTTGTTTCGATCGATCTGTTTATGTTGCTTAAGAATTGAGTTCCCTACAAAAGCGCAACCTCCTGAAATCACCCCGAAACACGGTTCAGATCATTCCTGACATCAGCCCTCATAACACCAAATTGTGAGGCCGCGACACCTGTGTGAAAACCTCTTCACTCAAATCAGAAAACCAGAGGTCATCACCAATTGATATGAAACCCATTATTGTTGACGTCAAACTTCAAAGCGTCAACAACTTGACGTGGGAAATCCGTGCCATGTCGTTTTTCAGACCCTGGAACCCACTCCTGATCAGCAAGGCCTTCATCTCTTGTAACAGGTCCGTTGTTTCATGGTCCTGGATCCACTGGAGGTGTGGACAAGGCCAGATCTGCTCAAACTGACATATCACTGGACAACAAAGAGCCTCTGATCAACACAGTTGACAAAACAAAGGCTCTCATCATTCCAGAGCTATTTTGTGGCCATTGTTATGGTGACTATGAATGATCAAAGGTTATTTTCACATCCGAAGCAGCAGAGCCACTTTGTGGAAAGGGCTGTTCGACGTTGCTGCTTCTGGCTTTTCTTTGCGAACGCCTGACAGGAAAGAACCAAACGAAGCGCTTTCAACTCTCGACCTGTATGTACACCAGGCTGTTGTTGAAAAAAAAAAACTGTTGTGTGTTCGCGTTGCTGTGCAGGTTCAGAACTTTTTGAGCATGGGAGAGATGCTTGGGCACAGATGTCAATATGCCTCATTATTTCCAAAGTTGGTGGATCATATATAGTGTCATCATTTTGCTTTTGTGTTTCAGCAGGGTCATTTTTCCAGCAGCTTAGATGTCATCAACAAGAGAGTTTTTTTCTGACAACAAACTTGTTCTTCCTGGGGAAGTGAAGGCCAAATGGCATTCCCTGAACAGGGTCATAAAATGTCAGATTTGGGCAAACCTTATGGCACCAAACAGGGTCTGAAGCCACAGAAATATGAACCTCTGACCTGGAATGAATTCATCAGTAACACCACCTTCCATGGAGTCAGGTTCATCTTTGAGGAGACTCACAGAATCAGAAGGTACAATGGTCAGTCAACAGCAAGGTTTTGTTGTGAAATTGCATTCCAAAGTTCTGGTACTTGGTGGGAAATGTTTTGTTTTTGTTTTTAGGATACTCTGGGTAGTTGCAGTTTTGGTTGCTGTGACTCTCTTCCTGTACCAAGTAGGAATGAGAACCCATGAGTACTCCCAGTACAACACCAACATCAATGTGGAGGTCAAGTTTGTGCCTGAGTTGAAGTTCCCCAGTGTCACACTGTGCAACCAAAAGACGTTCAGGTCAGCAGTTGCCACACTATAGCAGTTTTCATTGTACACATGACACCATTGCCTCAACTGGTTTGTGAGGAAGTGAACAATAACTTTGTTTCTTTTTAGACTCACAGCCACAGCCGAACTGGGGGTGTACAAGTTTCTCCACACATTCTATTCTCGTAGATCGAGAGAAAACAGAAGGCAGGTTGATTTGCCCACCCGAGTGAATCCATATTTGTCCAGAAATTGAAAAACGTTGACCTTTTCCAGCTTCGTCTCCAATTTTCCAATTTGTGTTGCTGGGAAAAAATATCATCACTCTCAATGTCCATGGTGTCCCGCGAAGACAAAACTGTTCAAATATTTTTGTCCTTGTGGGAGAAGATTTGCTGGTTGTCCAGGCAACCGAGCTCTGCATTTCGCGCGCGAGAAAATGACGCATCTCTTGACGTGACATCGTTTTGCTGCGCCAAATATCTTTTACGTCTCGTATCCCGTTATTTTTTTTGAAGGACAAGAGCTGATCGGGCTGAATGACGCGTTGGAGCTGTACTCCAGAACCGGACACCAGCTGCAAGACTTCATCCACAGGTTCTCAGGAGTATCAGGGCACGTGGTCAATATTCACAGGCCTGTGTTCTGTAATCATACATGGAATGTCTCTGCTTGTGTTGCAGATGTTCTTGGAAAGGAAAGCCATGTAAGAACATAACTGAGGACTTCACTACATCTCTGACAGAATTTGGGCTTTGTCACACCTTCAACTTCAGGAAACCAGCCCTCTTTGCAACTGGAGCAGGTATTGAGTGAAACATGCCTTTTTATGTTGCATGGCCCTTTCATTCAAAAAGTGAAATTGTTGGAACATTTCCATCACCCTTTTTTCAGGATCTGCAAATGGCCTGAGTCTGCTGCTCAATGTGGAGATGTATGAGTACATGAAGGGACCTCACACTGATGCAGGAATCAAGGTCTGAAGGAGTTTTTCACAGAGTTCTGTTTTCATCAAAATTATATGAACAAGTGGAAGTGAGAAAAACACACAACAACAAGAAGGAAATTTTAAACAATAATCAAGTTTGTTCTGGCAAAATACATTGTTTCCTCCAATTTCTTGGATTTTGCTGGCAGGTCCATCTGCATGATCAGGAAGAAATGCCAAACATGGAAGAGCAGGGCTGTGTGGCTGCAGCTGGGACTCACACCCTGGTGGCTGTGGCCAAGAAACAGGTGAACTGATGGTCAATGCGAAAATTATTTTGCCAATGTGCAACTTTTTTGCCTTTCTATTGTGGCTTGTGGTTCAACATTAGCACTCCTTTTGCAGATATCAAATCTCCCTGATCCTTTTGGAGACTGTGAAGACTTGAATCCCAGACCAATCAGAGAATGTCAACTGCAGTGCAAGACAGAGTGGACTGTGGGAAAATGCAATTGTCATAATTTCTACATGGCTCCCCAAACAACTGAGAATGGTACAAACTGTTAATTGTTTTGGGTCTCTGCATGAAATCATCAAAACATGGTCAGTTTTTATTCATGAAAACCTGTTTGCAGGAACAACTCAAGTGTGCAACACATCTGAATGTTTCTTCTGTGCCATGCCTGAAGAACAAGGAGAGTCCCTTTCATTATTTGATCAAGCAAAATACCTTTTGCTTTACTGGGTCTTTTTTTTTAAATAAACCCCATTTTCTTTCTCCTCTTCAGATTACCAGTGGGATGATACGGAATGTCCCTGCTCTGTGCCCTGTAAGAGAGCAACATACAAGCCCAACCTGTCCTCCACCCCACTGGACCGGTACACCATCGAGACCCACATCATCAAGTCAGACAGTGAGAAGGAGCAACTGAAGGTGGGGTTGTTCAGCTGGGGATTCCAAGAACATGTCAGATTTGCGACCTGGTGAATGGGTCCAGTATTACAGTGAAACCTTGTTGGTTTGTCTTGATTGTTGTTCTGAGCAAGGCTTGCACAGACACAGACACAGACACAGACACAGACACACACACACACACACACACACACACACACACACACACACACAAACACACACACAGAGGCTACCGCCTCTGACTACAGCACCTCATACAGAAGGTGAGCACGCACACCTCGCACACACACTTTCTCTAATTACATCACAGCTGCTGAGCACGCATACCACACACCCATACACAAACTCATATGACTTCTCATTCAACAGGAAAAGTCGGAGGCAGCTGCTGAACTAAACAACAGACTTGATGAAGCCATATTGGCCAGAGACAAGAAAGAAATGGAAGACTTTCTAAGCACTTTCCAACAGACTGTTCGCGCAGTAGAAAGGCTACGAGGGATGCTTAACACCAGAACTCTTTCCAAAATACTGACAGCATATTCTCCAATGTCTTTTGAGGTAATTCTAGTTTATGGTTTGGGGGAACACAATCAGAAACAAACTTCTTATTTTGTTGTTGTGAAGTGATCAAAGAAAGAGAAAAAAGTCCTCAATTTTTCAGAAAGACACCCAGTTGCTGAATGACCTGTTGGCAGAAAATCTTGACACAATGAATCTCCTCACAAATGACAACTCAACCACAATCCATGAGATTGAGCAACAAATTTTGATTCTTCAGCAAAACTGTCAACTTACTGTTGAACCAAGCAGGGGCAACAAACAACAAACCACAGCTGAGCCCCTCACCACACATGATCACGTGGCACAATATCAAGACCCAGATGAACTTGCACAAGACACTGATCCAAATCAACCAGCAGGAGAGAAGAGACTGATTGAAGATGAGACATGTACTGCCACAATTGATCAGATCAGACAGAGAATTTCAGATTCTCTCAGGAAGCAGGAAGACTTTGAAACCAGATTGCATCAGCTTGACAAAACAATGCACCATCACCTCAACATGCTTCACACCTCAGATGCAGAAAACTATGGATTCAAAGCTTGCTTGTCCCTGCTTCACTCTCTCAAACTGGCAGTGAATCTGGTTCACCAGTCAGACACAGCTGGACCATTCCTGGAGCTGCTGTCCAGCAAAACCAACAAGACAAGGGAAGCATGCAGTTGGGTAGATTCTTACACAACACAACTGGCAAAAGACACCAAAGCTGCGGAACTCCAAATGAAAGAAGGTATCTCACTATACAAGAACGTGATCGATGCTCTCAACATGGTTGGGCGGACTTTGTCAGGGTACCGTTCCTGGGAGCTGGGAGGGTACTTCCATGTTGAACACCAGATCACTGAGTACCTGGCTGGGAACATTTCAAAGGTGGAACTGGGTGGAGTGATGCCAAGGAAAGCTCCAGAGGAATTTGGGAAAGTTTTCATAGACAGCATCAATGCTTACTTCAAGGCCATGAGAGGTGCACCCAATTCAAGAAAAGCAACCAATTACAACTTTATGTTGAAGGAAGGTCTGCTAGTGCACTGTGGAACTCATCTACCCTCTCCAAACTCCAACTGTTCAGCTTCCTGCAGCAAAACTTCACTGCTGAAGGCCTCAGCTTCTACGTGACCTTTGGTCCAGGAGGAGCAGGCAGGGACAAGATCAACATCACAAGGGACGCTGTGAAAGAACTTCAACAATCCACAACCTCATCAAGGCACACACTGGATGATGCCACGGACATGCTGTACAAAATCGCAAAGATGGCTCTGGAGGGGTTTGAGGAATGTTTCTATTTCCCTAAATTTCTTGATGAAACGGCAGACACCCTGAGGCAGAACCTGGGCAGCTACATGGAATCTTTACAGATGAACCAGGAGTTCTACTTGTGAGTTGCTTTGTTGCTCAACACCCCCCCCCCATGTTGTCTTTTAGAACCTTGAAGTGAAAACCTCTGATTTGTGCTTTATCTGTTTTCAGGAAGAATTTTCTTGAGGTGGACGTTTTCTACCCTGAGCTGAGCTATGGGGATGTGAAGCAGAATCCAGCCTTTGAGTTCCTCAGTTTGCTCAGTGAGGTGGGAGGGTTCCTGGGGCTGCTGCTGGGGGCCTCAGTCCTCACTGTGGCTGAGCTGGTGGACTTCATTGTCCTCAACATGGTACAGAGGCTGAAAAACTCACACAAAATGTAGGAGATCACAGAGAGTCAGGCATGGGCACAGGAAGATTTACATTCCCCTTTGACTGTCAGAAAAAAAAATGCACTTGTGATGTCGCAGTTGTGTTCAGCATTGACCCTGGAACCGAGTTATTTCACTGTTTGATGTGTATTGTTTTATCTGGAAGATCTCCTTTCGTTTTGAAGCTGTAGCAAGACCATCAGATAGCAGTTCATCGGAAGGGGGGTTCTTTACATTTTCTGTGGAAAGGAATTGTAAGGTTTTTGATTCAGATCTCAGTCTTTGTTTCTGTCTTGTTGATTCATTTGTGAGAACATTTCGGTATTTCCTGTTGTCAGTGGTATTGAAGCCTTCATTGGACGAATTGAATTGAAATTTATTCGCTCTTCAATTCATGTCGATCTGGAGACAAGCACTTGATTTTGATTGTGTCTGTTGGTTTAATTGGGTTGTGAATTGTGTGCTTCTGAAATTTTACAGTTTGAGAACTTGTAGAGAGAGGACACTTTGTTAGACCAGACATTCCTGATATCCTGTGTCCTGTGACAACCACACTTCTCTGCTGTTGGACCTGCTTGTCTTCTCCATGTTCTTGGATCATTTGGGCAGTGTTTAAGATTCTGGATTGAGTGTGAGTTTTGAATATCTATCAATCCAAATATCCAAGTTCTGATGGCAGGTATTTCTCAAGTCATGTAGTTGGAGTTGGTCACAAATGGT
>JAAUXT010042314.1_pt1 | contig 11443 bp, 10 predicted proteins | sample 7278171 | NCBI WGS metagenome assembly JAAUXT01 (sample SAMN14350112, study PRJNA611818) | marine sediment metagenome | isolation source: surface marine sediment (1.8m) | place: French Polynesia: Moorea | collected 2018-08 | reverse complement strand
GTCTGTCTGTCTGTCTGTCTGTCTGTCTGTCTGTCTGTCTGTCTGTCTGTCTGACTGTCTGTCTGTCTGTCTGTCTGTCTGTCTGTCTGTCTGTCTGTCTGTCTGTCTGTCGTGGATCCTGTTGGTCTACAGGTTCCGTGACGTGACCTCTGAAAGATTCGTACTCCCCCGCCCCTATTTCCATGCTGTCAGACTCCAACACTTGACAGATCGCTCGATTATTCGGCGTCTCAGTGGTCAGTGAAAAACAGCACTGGCAGTGACTGTCTCACCTGCGCATTGGCACGGCTGCTCGTATCACCGTCCGCAGAAACTGAGACGGACTGTTTTCCGTCAGTTTTTCTTTCTTGTTGTCACAACAGATCTGCTGATGAGGGCTGATTCAGAGTGTGTAGAAACAGAAGCTCACATCAAACAGGGCCCAACACGTTATCAGATGTGATGAGATATTTGCCCGTGCCATCTGCACATGATCTGACCTGCGCCGCTTCTCCCCGTGTGACAGACAGCGGGGCCCGAGAGCAGCCTCTTCAAAAACGGCAGGAATCCCACTTGTCCAAACCGTTCATCTGGACATACTTCCAGACAGTAATCACTCCTCATATCTGCCTCTCAATTACCTCGTTCCAGGTCTGCGGGTCGCATGCCTTAATCACTGTTAACAAGGAATCATGGCTAAAAGCTCATTTGTTTGCTTTGCGCGATGCCAGAGCAGCGCAAATTAATGCAACTTGATCACTGAAAGTTTTCTTCTGACGGCTGGTCCTTTGTCTGCCACCAGAGATTCTTTGGTTCAGTTCTTGACAGAAAAATACTTCTTCGCATGTACGGGCAAGCAAAAAATCCAAACCAAATGAAAAGAATAACTGTTTTGTTTTTCAGAAAGAAAGCTTCGAAGTTCACCTCAGTAGACATTTCGCACTTGGCGGGTCAGAAATTTCTTCACCGGGCCAGCGAAGTTCCATTGCGCTAAAAATCACACAGATGCTCGCAACTTGGTTGGATCATAACATCAAAATTTCCAGTGAATCTCGTGTCCAGATATTTGAAAAATGTTCCCAACACAACCAACTACATCGTCAGGCCTGGACTGCGCGATCATCAGTAACGACACCTGGGGGACAAAATCGGAAGTAGCAACTGTGCGAAAACGAGAATTTCTTCGCTTCGCAAATTTTCCAGCTGAAACAAAGATTTTGCTCGCATTTCTAACAAATTATTCTTATGAAAACGCATCTTGGCAATCTTGAGGCTTTTCAATCAAAAAAGGGCACGTTTTGCAAGAAAAACTTGATCTCCAGATTCTTGCATCACCTGGTGTTTTAACTCGTCCCCAACCGCTGACAAATTAATTGCTGCAGGGTGGTGGTGACACCTACGTTAATTTTGCCACACTGTGTGAAAATCACATCTATCCTCTTTTTCTCAACCCTTTGTTGTTTTTGTTGTCTCGTGTGTCTTGCAGCATGAATTGGCAAAAGTAACCAGCCCCACAAGACCGTGTCGTGGTTTGCCTCAAAGTTCTTTGTTCTGGGAAGTGAGACACGAACAGCTGATCCCAGGGAAACACGGTGGAAATAAACTGCAATCAAACACAGCGCAAAAATCACGAGAGCTTGAAGGCGTAATGAGCGAGCCCTCCGGATGCCTGATTGATGATCCTGACCAGAAATCCTTATAAGGCTCATTAAGTGGCCAGTGGCCAGCAGTGCTCAAACATTATGGACCCCAGTAGGGCTGACAGGAGGCCGGCATGCTAAACAAGTTGTTAACTCGTGCCACTAGCCTGTGAAACATAAGTAATCTTAATCTGGCAATATTCCTACATGTCCTGCATATTCAATCAATGTCGTGGCATTGATAGCCGCTGCAGATTCTGATCATGACACTTATGAGTTGATTTGCCAGGCAGCGTCGTGCGTGTCTTAATCGTGATACCCGACGTGAAAACAGGAAGTTGACAGGCTTCGTTGAAAGTCATAACAAAGTCGTGCACTTAGCGACACTGATTCCTCAACAAACCACACACATGCACACACACACACAACACACACACACACACACACACACACACACACACACACATGTGCGAAACCACAACTCAGAAATGAAAAACATGCACCGATTGTCTGCTTGCTGGTCAAAAGCAAAGGGGCAACCAAGACAACAAAGATTTGGGAATTGTTTTGTCACTCGAGCAAACATTTTTGTTGAAAACACAAAACAGGCTCGCTGTGGGGGGATCTCCGTTTTGACACTGCGTCTGTGGGAGATTTGGATCTGCGGGGTGTCAGATTAAACAGCAGATGAGAATAATGTACTTTTCTATGACAGATATTGTCAATAATGCTGCTACATTCATCAACATATGTTGACACAGGAGTGCACAAGCTGTGGTGTTGTATTAGATTTTGATCATTAAGTGGTCTGTGTATCGCATCAGACTGCCATATTGCACTGAAAAAGCAATGTTTGCAAACTGTAACGCATCCGCTACTGTTTCTGCGCAGTTCCTGCCACGTCGCCCATCAACCTGACATTTCACGACGTGAGCGTCCACTCGACCGGAGAGTCGCCGCGGGACTCTGACTGACAGAACACCCACCTCTGCAATAATGCACAAAATTGTGACGGCTCGGCAATAATTCAATTACACATTCAACCAGGATGAATGAGGAGTTGGCCCCCACGAAACTACGTGCAGCTTGGCACCTCTGCGGAACAGGTGGCTACGTGTCAGCGCGCATTTCAATTGCAACGTTGACGAGTGGGATTGTCAACCACGAGAACTGACAACTTAATTTTTGACTCCTGTTACATCCGCAACAACTTTCCACTTTTCAATTTCTTGTTTTGTCCTGTGAGTCACAGTGAAAGTCGCCGAACTTCAAACAGCTTACGGTCTCTTGTTTCACCTTTTTTTCGCTCAACTCAGGTTGGCTTTCAACGACACATCCCAACTCGACAAATTCGAGCTCGGTTTGCTTGGTTTCTGGCGTTGGGAAAGGATTTGTCTGTGCTTGACGCGTTCGAACAAATGCCAATTCGAAGAAGAAGCCTCGGATAAACCGAGTCCGGGTGTTTAAAGCCACGCAGCAAATTGTTTGTGAATATCAACGAGTTCACAGGAATCAAACTCTTTACTTTTCTGCGAGGCGCAAGCAGTAAAATGCAAACGTGCCTCAGTAAAGCAGACTCACTTCCATTACGTTGAGCTGTATCACTGACATGATAAGATTTCTCTTAATGAGATTATTTCACACGAGTGCTTTGCTTGTCTTACTTCTGTAAGTGTCTTGTTTTAGTTTGTCATCAAATGGATTGCCAACGCACATAGATTAGCAGATTTGCAGCGAGTACTCTGGGCTATTGGCCTGGCCGAGATGACAACAAATCGAGTTAGACGAACATCAGATCCGCAAAGCTGGACATTTGTGAGTCCACGACATGAAGCAGCACTCTTTATCATTGCACTGTGATTGCATTAAACAACAGTCTTGCAAGCACAATTACTGGACATAAATCACCCCACCTCCTCTGCGGAGTTTTCTCCAGCATGTGAAAACCCCTACTAATTATTTAATTTTCTCGCCTTCATCAATCACAGTTAATTGAATCAAGTGCACATTTTGCAGGCGGACTGAGTAATGACAAGCGGCCTTTATGGAGCACCAAGCTGCGCCACCTTATCCCTCATAATGAGTATTTACCTAAGTAATGAGTCAAGGGACTCCTTTAGTGCACAAGATGAATTTCTGCAGAAGCAGCAGAGGTCCACGACTATTGCTTGTGCCCTGCCCTGCCCATCCACCCTCCGCTCCACAAACATATTTGCCACATGCCGGCAATCTTTGGAACAGTGATGGCACATGCCGCCATGATAAATCAAGTGCATTGGCAATGGCTGTGAATGCGGAGAAAGCAAGGATGTCTTCATCACTTTTCGTACCACGGACAGGAGCGGTCGGGCCAGGAGGACAGCTTCGTGGCTGACCTCTGCGTCTCATTGCCCCTGCCCCCAGCGCTCTCGCCTCCATCAGTAATCATCTGCTTGGCACAACCAACATGCTTCTGATAAGTTTGTCACAACGTGCAAAACACAGTGAATGTTTGTACACAACACACACCCAAACGCACAAAAATGTGAACGACCAAAATCCGTTGAAGTCTTTTTCAAACTACCATCATGAAAAGCTCTGGCACTGGAAACACTCAACTCCACCTGCATCCAAGTCGTACGTCAGAAGAGGCCAAACTTATGTATTCAATCTTTTCATTTTGAAACGCTGGATGCACGTCTGCACGTGTCGGGCTCACGAAGAAAGGACGCCTTGGTGTTTTATGTGTCCATTCATTCTGGTGTTTCTCTATTCGTGATCAGGGAAAACCTTGGCTGATGGCTGTCATACAAGTGTAACATTGTGCATTAAACTTAGTCGATGGCCTTTCTGCATGCCGGAACGTTTTCAACAGGAAACCTAAAAGCCATAAAACAGGGATCAATTTGAGGCGCTGACGTGTCCCCGCGACTGGACTAACTTGTCTGCCCCGGATAGATAGCACTCCGACATCGTGCTCAATGAAAGGGAAACTCGGATCAACAAATTTAATAAAATGTTCCTCAGATGCAGTCAATATTTGGCAAAGTGGTTTCAGGAAGATAAACAGGGGATGAGGGTTGCAATCTCTTTTTAAAGCTCGGTAACATTTTGTCAGCGCGGAAGTGGCATTAGAGGCGAGAAGGTGCACGGGCGCATTACATTTTCACTGTCAAAATGTCATGTAATTTCCGCAGAGCAAAATCCTTAAATGTGCTCTGAATCCCATCTCCAAGATTAGTGTGTTGGCCAACCCGACAAGAAATTATGATTTCCTCGTGTGTTCATACATCCCCTGAAAACAGCCACAAACATTCGTGTAAACATCAGCCTCACGGTACACACACACACGCACCACGAAATCCTTTTGTAGCCTTGCAACGGGCAAAAACAGACCTCTAGTTTTTTCGGTTTCTCAGTGACTCAGACAAATGGAATTTTAATCTGTATTGTCTGGTTCCTCAGGATCAAACACGAGAGGGAACTGCACGATTCTAACTTGAACAAAAAGTACAAAAGGCACTCGAGTGACATGCGAATAATCCGATGAACACCAGAAAAAGAGTGACTGTCGAGCATGAACGACAATCTTGGTCGAACAGACAAACATCTTTTTCTCCCCTCAGCAAAAACCCTGACCTCAACCCCCACCTCCCCCAGAAAAGTGAAATTGGAGGAAACAAACGAAGTTGAGTCAAGTTACTTACAAAGAGATATAATTGCTTTTGTGGAACTGTGTGTACTGACAGGGGATCACCATGTTTCGCTCACGTTCCACCCACACCGCCTTTTTGTGAGAACAAACGTCGGCGTTTGCTCTCGCGGCGACTTCAAAGGTCCCGCTTCTTTACTTACAAATAGATTTTGTGTAAATTTGGTGCAATTTTTGGTGACAAGGGACAGAGACCACTTCTGCTTTTTTCTCGTCCTTGTAATAATGAAAATAATTCAAGATGACAACAACTCAATGTAATATCTATGCAGATGAAGCTTTGAAGTTTGATGCAAATACAAAGTGGATATGTGTCGAAACATAGTCCAACACAGTGTCCCCAGTGCAATTTATTGCGGAGAACAATGACAGAAGACATTTATTGATGTTTGCTGCGAAATTTTTGCAGTCCTTTGAAATATTATCCCATAAAGGATGTATTAAGGCATTATCATTTGAAGCGGATGCGGCAAAACTCCAGAAAAGGAAGCGATATGCATTTGAATTAAATGAAGAGATTTGACAAGTGGAGATCTTACATAAAGCTCCCATTTTATGATCTTCTTGGTACAACAATTTGTCTTTGAAACCAAAGCATAGGCCCGAATGTAAGTGCAAGCTCACACCGGCCTGTTTCATTACACCACGGAGATGTTCACCAGAATCTGCGTGTCTCTTCAACACATCCCGTTGATACCATCCAACTTCTCCAGCGCGCTACATCCCACAGAAATTCATTCCCTCTCATCAAAAAAGCACATTGAAGAATATTCATCAGCTTCCTGAAAGGATCTCTTGAAAGCTTTACTCGAAAATCCCATCATTTCCCTGTCTTTTGGTTTGAAAGAAAAACTTTGGGAAGAATCGACTGGGTGCTTAAGAAGCTGCAAATTTCCCGACTTATCATCCACGCTTATCTTCATTTGTGCGACACAAGAAACACGTGTCATCCCTTTCGCGACCCCAATATCATAACTCAGTAACATTTCCATGATGAATTGACCATCGAGCAGCAAACCAAGGGTAAAGTGCCTCGGCCACCACAGGCGGAATTGAAGGACAGCATTGCAGATGCAGAAAGCATTTCTCGAGATGACGTGAAGTGGACGGAGAAGGGACAAAGGGTGATTCTTCTTCTTACCTCAAACAGGTAAATGGCCAGTGAAATCCACTTGAGCTGTCAGGCCTCATGGCAGCCAATGACCCATAAAGCGTGGCCGGCCCCGACATCCGACACTCCACAATGCCACTGTGGAATCTTGAGATGGCGTTCACTTCCTGTTGCCAGTGATCTCTGAAGAACTCTGCGCAGTCGAGTACGGCACCCACCGCCGAGAGACCTAATGATCGGTGGCATTGTATCCCTGGGGCTGACAATGCGATCAGCGAGTTGGCACGATGTAGATTTGCAGATAGACACGAGTGCTTTCTTGTGTTGGGAACAAGGGTCCTGTCAGGTGTTGTCTTACTTCTTCCTGTCTCCATCCACCGTCTTCTTGGGAATGTCATCCTCAAATAGAAAGCTTGATGGATGCCAAATAAGTGGTCTGAAGAATTTTTAAATTTTAAACAATCAACATTTTCAAACCTCGATGGGCTCCACGAAGCGCAATCTGTCGACATTCTGTTGTCGCGTTCCTCACTGTATTTTCAGCGCCTCAGTGTTTGGGTCTGCGTGACAGCAAAGAACTTCAGGCGTTCTGTTGTGGCAAAGTACTCGTGTTTGCTGCGAGATCTATTCACAGGCAGGTTCAATGTCAGACCTGGTGGCAATTGCATCTTTTTCGCTGACACTTCCCCTTGGTGATCACCAGACAACTTGGGAAGAGTAGACAATAAAACAGTCTGCTTGCAGAGAACAAAAAATAACCTGTGTAAAAACTACATCTGTTTGGACAACCAACGGATTTGTCCTGTTCTCAACGGAAGCAATTCTAACATGAAATGAACCAACCCAGAAACTGGCATTCAAAAAATGGCATTGAAATCTGGGGTCACTGCTCATCTTCGTTTCTGTCGCCAAATGGAGGGAACTGTCTGACACGATGTACTTACCATTTGTATCACATCTGGAATGCCCCACCTGCTCGTTCAGTTTTACATCTCACCCTTCCATTTTTATCTTTTTTGCTTTTCGTTTCCGGGTCAATAACAAAATACTTTTTCAAAACTTGCACCACAAAGTGGTTGAGGCTGTGGACATTTTATGCTCATGACACCCACTCTGCGAGAGGTTTCCGCGTCGTTGAATCTTGTGTCTCTTTAACGTCCATTGATTTACAGCTGCTGAGAGAGCAGTGCCATCCAATTCAAAATTAATTGTATTCAAAATGTGATTAAAATAGCTGTCAGCCAGTTTCATTAGGGAACACTGATCTATTTGACGTGAGGATTCAGTCGACCACAAAAGAACATCACCTTTCAAACGAAGTCAGATGTAGAGCAAAGAATGAAACGAGGTAGGCACCTCCCACCCACGGCCTCAGGCCAAACTACGGGTGTTCTAACACTATAATTGCCCAGTGATTGTGTTCTACAGTATCAACACGAATGGACATGGTGCTCCACAAATAACACTGGTGTTTGCGAGGTTGAATTCGTGAACTACAAGCCAGGGTCAAGAACTGTTGTGAGTCCAAGCTGTGCCTGGCCTTGCGTGGTGTTTGTTTCGTTCAGAACCGAACACGAAAAGCACAACCAACACCTTGCGTCGGTAGAAAAGGCAAAAGGCCAAAAAGAGCTCTAAATCAACGTATTGAGAACCTAATCCTGCCGTGCGATATATTGAAACATTTTCTCTTTTCTGTCACAATGAAAATGACACCAGTTTGTTGTTAGAATCAAGGGGTCCAACAAGCGAGTCTTGGTGGTGGCCCCGTCGCTGCTCCAAATGAGTCACAACAGGGGACACAACAACGCGTGATTCCCAATACGGTCTCACGGAGGTCCAATTCTGCCCGAGAACCATATTCTGCGCCCAGGTTCGTTTCCCATTTCAAAATAATTCCAGTGCTCTTTCAATGACGTTTAAAGCGCTTCCCAGAACGTCGAAAGCAATTCACAAGCATTTGCAACCTAAAATAGCCAAGAGAACACAACGAAAGCAAAACAAAAAGAGAAACAGTTCAGTTTCCAAAAAAGGTTTACGGCACGCAATGGTGTTCCCGCTGGGATAATGCTGGGGAGGCTGACAGAGCCATAAGCAGCGGGAAGATAAATGATGAGCCGGGCCTCTGCGACTTCTGTGGCCGAGTTGCATGGCTCCCATCGGCCGCATGCAGTAATTACAGGTTTACATTGCCTGCAGAATTCGCCACCTTGTTTACACCCCATAATTACGCCCTAGTCTTGTAGTGGATGGCTTTGTTTCCCAATCCAATCTTCCAAAAGCTGCCCCAAGTGGACTGGATTCATTCTGGAGGTTTTGGAATTCCATCAGTGAAACCGGCAGTTTGCTTGGGCCCAAGGGGTATTACACGGCCAGTCAGCTCATCATTGAACCATTTTCACTGTTCTTGCAAATGTGACCAAATGCCACTCAATAAACAGGGCAAATTGGAAAATGTTGAAACCAATACTTGCTTCCAGAGTCGCTTAATTGCCAGTTGCACTGTTGTGCATATGTGCCGGAGAACTTGTGGTTTCTCTCGCCCAAAGCGAACAACTGCACGGCAGTTGATACACTGGAGGAGTCTGGAAACAAGTCAGCACGGAAGATGATCAGCGAAGAGCAGGGACTGGGACTAATTCTATTATGTAAAGACATTACTTATGTGATTTCCCAACATGACTAACACAAGTTAAATTGTGAAGAACTAGATGTAATGGTGGGTGGTCAGGGAATGCCTCTCTCAGACAGTTCATTTGCTAATGGTCTACTTCATTTCAAACGGCTATCCTGTGGCTTAAAACACAGCCCACCAAATGGGATTGCCATGGACAGCAGTACAGTGGGGAACCAAATCAATCTGGGCATTGCACCCGCTGGAGGAACCCTTCACTACACTTCTGTGCTTCTTTTCCTGCAGAGTGATTCAAATTCATAAGGACACAGACTTGCTGGAAAACAAGACCTGAAAACTGCATCTTTCCGCACCCCTTTCCATCTACGCATACACCTTGGTCTTGTTTGGCAAGAAAATAGTTTTCACGTGAAAATATTCTTGCTGAGCAACAAGATAAGTCAGGAGCACACAGCACCCAAATTTTGAAATTAATTTTACAAGGTTTCAAATGAGATAAACCAGGTTCGCGAGCTTTTGAAAAATAAATCCGCGCTTTGAGCTTCGAGACCTTTGTCGCAAACATGGTTGGCGGCGGACATCAGGTGACATCTTGACTTCCGACTGGCAGTGCTCAGAAGGTATAATTGTTCAACAAATGAAACCCTGTTGTTGTGCTTGATGGCAACGACCACGTTACATGTACCTCAGGAACCCAGATAATGATTAAGTGATGAGATTTCTCTGAGATTGCTGGTTGTACATCAACTTTACTTTTCACTGGGAGCAGATGATTTGTCCCACCAGCCTCTGTGGAGGAGGGAAGTTATTTTGGGAATTTATCGTGAATTTGATAGTTGAAATTTAACGCACCGATCACTACCTGTGATTATGAGGTTGGGCAAAAAGCATCTGCCTCGCTTCTTGCAGCCGAGACACCTCCGCGCTCTCATGGATGTGGTAGCAAACAAGGGGTGATAAATGAAGCACCTGGGTGGGCCAATTTCAGTGTCGAGCAAGGCAGAGTTCCACCCCTCAATCAAGGCTGCTGAATAGCTTCATCTCCCAAGGATCCCTTGCCTCAAGACATGAGGCATTGACACCACGTTTTTTGGACTTGTACCCAATTTGTTTCACTTTGAATGACACAGTGATAGCTGCTGTTCTTTGTGTAGATAACAGGTGAGAATTACTTCTTTGGGAAAATTGGGGAAGCTAGCTGCGAGGAACCCCATCAAGTGGGCAATTCTTGTGCCTGGTATCACCTGACAAAGCTGGCCATTAATCAAAGGACACATCATTGCTTGCCACACACAAACGCGATGCCCAAAAGAAGCAAACTGCCGACAGGGTAGGTCCCGCAGTTACGAAATGAAACATGGCCCTCCCTTGACCTCGGCCCGAAAGCTGAAGCGCAGGGAGGGCTTCGACAAAATGTTTTCTGAACACTGACGATGTCATGACAAGCATTGAACTGTCAAACAGCTTGTTAGACTTCAGATTCCGTCATGATATAATGAAGTCACCGACACACAGCGCAGGAAACCCATCACCTGTAAATTACATACAAACGAGTTGAAAAATTCCTTCAGTAATCCAGCCTCTGAGCATAATGTTTCCTTGCAAGCGAGATGTATACAAAGTGGGGACAATGATGAAGGGTTGAGTCGGACAAGTTGCCACCTCGACACAATAGGACCCACCTACCTGTTGATACGAACACCGTGGCACCCTGCGGAGGTCCTGCCCAAATTTGCAAACTGCAATCCTGATCTTTGTACACTCTCGTCATTTGTAATGATCACTCCTTTAAGCTCTTGTGTTAACATGATCGCAGGTGTTCCCAAACAAATGCTTCAAGTGCCATTTACACTGCACCAGGGTGGTATTCGTTTCTTCACAACCAGGCTGCTCGACGAAAGATACCGCAGGACAACAGAGAAACGACAAAACTTATTGCATGGTGCGTGATCCATCACTGGTTTACAACCTCTTACCAAATTTAATTGTTCGTATTTAATTTCACACCCTTATGAATGCTCAATATGTTGTAAACTTCAATCTTGACCCCTGTCGTCTTCATTTAATTGGTTGAATCCTGCAATACCTCCAAGACGCATCACGTTTCTACGTTTCCTCAACATGACATCAGAAAAAGAAACACAAGTCACAAGAAGTTCCAGGCAAAGCACGGGAATTGATGATCACGCTTTCTGACCACACATGTTGACTGAAGAGTGTAGGGTTGGACAAAGAGGGGGTTGGCTGAAGAGGTTGGAGGTGGGCTGAAGAGGGGGGGAGGTTGAGGAGGGGAGAGGTTGGCTGAAGAGGGATCAGGTTGAGGAGGGGGAGGTTGGCTGAAGAGGGCAGAGGTTGAGGAGGGGGAGGTTGGCTGAAGAGGGATCAGGTTG
>JAAUXT010116645.1_pt1 | contig 11444 bp, 10 predicted proteins | sample 7278171 | NCBI WGS metagenome assembly JAAUXT01 (sample SAMN14350112, study PRJNA611818) | marine sediment metagenome | isolation source: surface marine sediment (1.8m) | place: French Polynesia: Moorea | collected 2018-08 | reverse complement strand
CACAGTCCACTGTCCTCCCGTGGACCTCTCCTCATCCCACTTCTGCTTCATTCTCACACACTCCCATGCACACCCACACACAAACACCCACCCCCCACACACCACACACCACACACAGAGAAATGAATTGAAACAAAAACTTGCAAAACATTGCAGACCCACATGTACAAAATTCTTTTGTGGATCATCCCAGGTGACATGCCATCAGGCTAAATACCTGAACATGTAAATGGGTGGGTCTTGCAGGGCAGCTTTGCTTGTGTTTGAAGGGCAATGCCACTTACACATTGATTCACACACACACTCCTACCCCCCCCCCCACACACACACACCAGACCTCCCTTCTCTCACACACCAATTCACCCTTGGATCTGTCTGCTGGGAACACTGCAAAGGGAAACCACTCACATGTCACAGTTTCAGTCTGAGCACAGGATGTTGTGAAGCTGTACAACAGGTGGATCTGGCCCAGAGGGCTAGTTCCACTCTTGAACACATTCAACAAATGAGTGTGCCTTAAATGTCATTTGTCATGACAATTTGCATAAACCATGATGTTTAGTCTGAGCCCACACCATGCTGTTTGTCCACAGAGCACAAACCATGAGCACTGTCTAGCCATAAGAAACCATCAGTACTGTTGTGTGCAGCTATCTGTGCCATTTGTGTGGGGCTATCAGACACTTGGCAGTGAATGCCACTTGTTCACTGCACCACAGTGTCACAGCCTTGGTTCCACTCCTGGCTGTACAGCAGAGAGAGTACACATACTCTATGGTACTGTTAGGATAACTCTTTGCTATCAGTCCTTCAGAAGGAGTGGTGCATGCAGGTTTATGGTTGGCATCAGAGGCTGGCCTGGAGTGCAGCTTCAGCTTGCACAGTGCATCTGAAGCCATTGCTCAGAACTCCAGCAAAGGTTGGATCACATGCATGGGAAGATGTAATATCTTGCATGTGACAGTACCTCCTTGACTCAGAAGTACCATCAGAATGCAAAGAGAGACATGTTTCTTCCTGAGCTGCCAGAATCAAAATGATACTCATGCTTTTTTCTGGGTTGTGCACACTGTACCCTGGAATGAGCAAGGGGGTCTGGCCTGGGTCACCTCATTCCATATAGGCACTGACAATAATAGTCACATTTCCATGATTAAAAACACATAAGGTTCCCAATGATCAGGTGAATGTTTCTCTTCATGCTATGTTCTGAACCCATAAGATGAACTGGTCGCTTTTTCCCATGTCTGGACTCCATTTGTTCTGGTCATAAGTTCAGACATCTGTTTCCTGCAACTCCCTTGGGTCACACCAACACAGAACCACCTCAACCATCACATGTTCAACTGCAGTGCAAGGACTGTAGTGACAGGCATTGTGATAGAAGGATACATGGTCAGTTCTTGCCACGAACACATGCTGCTATATTCTCAGGGATACCTTGGGAGATCAACCTGTACTTGGAAGTTGTATTGTCAACAGAACAAGACTGTAAATGCATCAGTGGTGTATGCATGCATATGTATTAGCCATTCACAATGAGAAGCTGATTGTTGAGAGTAAGGGAGCCCGGATGTAAGGAAGCAGCTGCGGGTCGGAGTGAGTACTCACTGCACAGAGTACAATCTCCCCTGGTTGAACTAACAGCTCAGCACAAAATGTCTTTGTGCTGGTTATTGGACCACCACACCACACTTGCACTCTGTCACAGATGTTTGACAACTGGACTGATAGTGCAATGTGATTGCCAAAGTCGGTACAGACTTGTACACATAAAATTCATATCCAGATTCACACTACTATGGACAGAACAGCAGCCAGGCAATTATGGGCACAGGCTGGCACCACATCTGTGCAAATTTGCAACTTTTCTCACATCATACATTTTATTTTGCAATCAACAAGTTTTCTTCATTTGCTGTGAACAAAATCTGTGTTTTGCTTCAATTGCCCCAGATTTACTTTCTTCTGAGCTTTCTACCAAATGGAGTGAAGATTACTCTGGACACAAGAGCCCAGAGGGTGTTCACACCGTACAGCTGAACAAGAAGAATAATTTTCTGGTTATGTGCCTTGTGGGAAGATCCTCTTGCACCCTGTGTGCTTAATGCCACCTGAAATATGTTGCTGTGTTGTCTGCAGGTCAGACATCATTCGGAAGTGTTGCAGGAAGACACATCTTCTGGAAAGGCTTTGTGAAAAAGTTCTGGTCAGAAGAAATGGAATGGAATGTCAAGAAGCAGAATATCAACAGTTTTGTCCAGAATCCATGGAGATCCTTCTGAGATTTGGTGCAGTGTTCTGGTCTCAACAAGGAATGACAGAGTGATTTTGGACAGCCTGATAGTCAAACATACCATCTGGTTGTCATTATCTTCCACAAACAATTTCCAAAAATATGTTATCCACAAAACATACAGATCTGCAGATGTATTTTTGGTCAAAGCAAATTGGTACACAGAACATATAGGTACATCATCTTTTCTTGTTAACGTCTCTGGCGAAGCAGTCTCCAATTTCTAACTTTCATTTCAAGCAATTTACCACTCTCCCAGAAAAATGACAACATCATGGTTTGTGTTCAGAAGTGACTTTTATTGTGCAATTTTCCTGAAACACAAAAGCTACATTTGTGGGTGCTGCCAGCACAGAAATACTTTGACTGTTTCAGCAAGACTAGAAGAGCCATTGGAGTGAAATGGCAATAGTACAATTGAACAGATCAGAAACAAGCAGGTGAACAATTCAAACTTTCGTTTTCTGAGCTGTTTTTGATTGCAAGAACATAAAAGGTGAGAATCTGTATAAAGGGAATATCAACAACAGAATTTCCCTTTCTGAGTTGGACAAAAGAAGATACTATGGAGTTAGATCACTCCCTTCAACCCAACACTGTGGGTTGTGTCTAGTTGCTGTGAGTTTTTTCACACACAATGTTGAAATATACAAAGCATTAGGCCTTCAAATTAAGTTTGCATTCCAAGTGATATCTTTTCAGGGACATCCAAAACAAATGACATCTTTATTAATTTCATGACAGACCAAAACAAAACTGACACTTTCAAACTTTTTCTTCAATCTGCAAAACCTGAAAGTCAAATGCAAATCAATTGTCCAATTCAAAACTTTGATCTACAAATTTTAGCAATGTGAACAAAATATGTACACTTTTCACCTTCAACTCTAAACTGTACATTTTCACCACATGAAATCTATAAATTGTGAAGAAAATAAGAATTTCTCAACTTCAAATTTTTAAAAAATTTTTGTGCAACCTCTGGAAAGATAACTGAGATGTAATGTCTGATAAATGTTCCAAAATGTCTGATATTGAACTCAAACCATTGACTTCTAAACTTCTCCTGCTTGGACCTGAAACTTCCACACTCCATTGGATACACCACATGAAAAACACCTCAAATACAATTCTTAGTGTGCTAAAATATGAAAAATGTTAAGTTTTAGAAACAACAAAGGAGTATAAAAACCAGAAAACCCAAAGAGAGACTTGAAACACAATTTCAAAACCAAAACTGAAGAAGAAATATTCTTAATCTCTCCACATGTCTGTTTCTAGTTTTTCCCATGCCCATCTATGACCCTGAATTCCAGTAAATGAGACTGTGTTTCATATCTGACAGTTTCTCTTACAAAACAATGGCTTTATGAAAAAGAATGACTTTGTGAAATGTTGCCAAAATTCTGTTCAGAAACATGCAGTAACAATGTTCTGCTTTGTAATTACAGCTGGTTTTGTATTCCATCAAAAAGTGTTTCATTTTGGTTGCTTTCACATTGTTCAATTTTCATTTTGGTGAAAAAAAAACAGTTTTGCTTTTACCAATCTTTAATGTATGGTGTGAGAGAAATTGACAAATTTGCCAAATTCCAGTGTTGTCTGTGACTATCAGTTTGATACACATCCCTTCTTGATTCAAGATGGATATTCTGTTTTCATCCTGATCATCCTCAGTTCAGTGTTTAATTTGTTGTGGTGAATCTCAGCAAGTGAAGTGATGGTTGGTCTTGGTTGCTGTGGAGGTGGTGAGTCTTCATTCCTATGGTGATGATCAGTCTCTGTTGCTATGGTGATAGTCAGTCTCCATTGTTGTGGTGATGGTCAGCCTCAGTTGCTATGGTGATGGTCAGTCTCAGTTGCTGTGGTGATGGTCAGTCTCAGTTGCTGTGGTGATGCTCAATCCTTCAGGGCTCTGGTGATGGTCAGTCTCAGTTGCTGTGGTCATAGTCACCATCATTTGTTGCGGTCATGGTCAGTATCAGTCACTGTGGTGGTTGTTCATGTGAGTTATTGTGGTGATGATCAGTCTCAGTTGTGGTTACAGTCAGTGTCAGTTGCTGTTGTGATGGTCAGTCTCAGTCAGCATGGTTCATGATGGAGACCACCTTATCAGGAGTCAGGACTTGGTTCCAGAAGGTCAGCTCATCCATTCGCAGACTTGCCATTCTGGTTAAACGATCTGTTTTGGAACCACAGAAACAGTTGGGGTGACAATGAAAACATAGACTGATTCTTGCTCAGAAAATGATGAGTCAGAAGGTGCATACAAACCTGTGTAATGTTGCCCAATATGGACAACACCATTCCCTGGTTCAGGAGATGCTTCACCACTGATAGTTAGAGCAACATCAGTGCCATCCCGATACCCAATTAGACCAGATCCATTGAACACAGCAGCCACATGTATCCACTGGTTCAGTGTTGTAAGTCCATGAGTTGTCTCAAAGGACTGTGGCTGTAGGTACAGGTATGTACTGAAGCAGTAAACCAACAGATGTGTATTGTGGATGAGTTGAACCTTCTCTCATTTACATAGAACAAGAGCAATACCTCATATGATTTTAACTGCCCTGCCAAAACTCAAATACTCACCATATCTCTCCAGACCAACATCTGGTGACAAATCCAGTGGAATCAGGGACCTTAGAGCTAATGATTGATCCTTTGCCACTTCCACTACAGTCCATCAGATAGAGCCAGAAGGCAAAGGAGCCTCCACCATAGCCCAGAGAGATGCAGGTGTCAGGGATGGTGATGCAGGCAGAGCTCAGGTTTCCCAGGTCAGTATATTGCTGCAGAATGGCACTTGTCTCAATGCCTTTGTTGGTCTGAATAAACACAGTTTATTGAAGGCATATTGATGTTTGGCAAACAAAACAAGTTGAAAATCAATACAATGAAGCAGGGATGCATTTTGAGTGTTGCAAATATATATGTGGTTCTTTTTGTGGCAGACCTTGCCATTGGTTGTGAGTTGAGAACCATTGACCAGAGTGATTCCCATTTCTGATTCAAAAGAGAAGTGGAACTCAGATCCTGCAAATACAACCAAGTGATTTGTTATTTTTTGTGCAAAGGAAATGGCAGTAAAATATTGATGTTGAGAACAATTAGATAGCAGATACCAAGTGATTCACAGTTGGATCCAGTGTAGATGGAGAGGCAGACACAACTGTAAGTGTTGACACCATCCTGACATGTTCCTCCATTGAGGCAGGGATCCAGGGTGGGGCAGTCATCAATGTTGTTCTCACATTGGGTGCCATTGAAACCTTCAGCACAGTTGCAGTGAAAGCCTTGAGGCTCCTCCAAACATGTTCCATTGTTGACACAAGATTCAGCCTGGCACTGTAACTCTGCATCACACAGTGGGCCCTTGAAGCCTGGGCCACACACACATGTGTAGGACCCATACTCTTCCACACAGGTACTGTCCCCAGCACATTTGTTGTTGAAACAGTGATCTGAGCATTGTAAAATAGAATCCAAAAGTAGAAATTTTTAGACCATAAATTTTAGTTTCTTCTTGGAAGGTAGCCTCAAATTTACCTTTGCCAAAGACTTGGACCAGTCCTGTGGTGAAGTGTGACATTCCTGTTTCATTCTTCAATATGGGAATACAGTTCTTTTTCTCTGCCTCTTCAAACTGGTACCCTACACACAGCTGATCAGAAATGCACCTGCAGAGTAATGTGTGAGAAAGACAAGCATCAATGAAAATAGGTGATTGACATCTGAAAAGAATGTATTGCTTCTTTACAAAAACATTTTCAGGTATTAAGAATAATGCAGATTTCTATGTTGAGGAAAAGTGAATGTCAGCATCAAGATTGTGTGGCCACATGCAATAATGGTCTGGACTGATTTGACACCCATCATTGGGTCGCATGGTCTCCTATCAATGTCAAAATTGTCCCATCAGCATCAACATTTGGAGGTTGATAGCACCAAACAAATAAAACATTTGTCATAGAAGAAACTTACCTTCGAGCACAGCCTTGTATAGTTTTTTCTGCCACTTTGTTTCCTGTGTTTCCAACCAGTGGAGCAGTTTGGTCATGCTTTCGAAACATGTTGCTTTGAAACACTACATTGGAGAGTAAAGCCACTTGTAGACAGACTGCCAGCAGTGTCCCACAGAGGGAGATAACCCAGGGGCTCACCATGGTGCCCACAGTCTCTACCTATCACTCTGTGACACTGAATTCTGCAAGAAAACATCACATGCACCTATTGATAGTGATTTACTGAAGTGACATGTGTGTCCCAAAACAAGAAGTTTGTCAGTCACAAAACTTCACCAAGCAACAGAAGGCCAGTAATGAATCTTTGTGTCCTTCCTTCCACAAGTAAACAAAGCACTTCAAGACTTTGTCTTGAACTCAGCAGCTCCATTGGGGTGAGGGAAATATTGTGCATGCTCATTCTCTCTAATGCTCTGTCTCACACAACTCTGTGTCACTCTGTCTCTCTGTCTCTCTTGCCCTCTCTCTCTTGCTCTCTTCTCTCTTGCACTGTCTCTCTCTTGACCTGTCCAGGTGTCAAACTGTTGTGGAACTTGAATCACAGCAAGAAAAATGAACAGAAAAGAAAACTCACTTGCACCTTGACTGAAGGATTCAACCAGAAAGATAAACCTGCCATCTCAACCTGCCCTTTAAGCTCACAAAAAGGACACCTGAACATGTATTCTTATTGTGAGCTTATTGTCAGGCACTCAGACCACTTTAATGTCAGCACAACCTTCTTTAGAAGCTTTTCAAAATCTTCAAAGGGAGCTGTCACTTCATATTTGGAGAGAAATTTTGTGCAAAAGTTCTGAGCTTTTGCTGTAGAATTCTTGTTTTCTTTTACTCTGAAAATGTGCATGGAAGCTCAAAAAGTGTGAAACTGACAACTCTTTTGTGAGAAGTTTTGCCAAAGCACCCAATGATGTTCAGACATGATCAAATAAAATGGATGATATTTTCTGGAGAAAGGTTTGGTATTTCTAGTTGGTGAAGTAACTTTGCAGTGACCTTCCCACAAGTTTCTGCCAAGCAACTACAAAACAAAAATACACAAGTTCCACACACAAGACTTTTCTTGAAAGTTGGACTGGGATTATACTGCTCAAACAATGATTTAAGTCAAGTCATGTTGGCCCCTGTTACACAATTCTATCTGTGTGAGTGTGTGTGTGTGAGTCTGTCCTCGACCCTTTCCATGGATGTACCAAAGACCATTGCCCAGACTCACTCTTTTCCCAAGGACCCATGCTGAACCCACCTGCAACCACCTCCAGACCCACCCCTGGACCCACCCTCACTCCAGAACCCTGGACCCACCCCTGAACCCACCTATGGACCCACCCTCAGCCCAGAATCCTGAACCCACCCCTGGACCTGCCCTCACCCCAGAACCCTGGACCCACCCCTTGGACCCGCCCTCACCCCAGAACCCTGGACCCACCCCTGGACCCACAACTGGACCTGCCCCTGGACCCACCCTGGACCCACCTTCACCCCAGAACCCTGTACCCACCCCCAGTTTCAGGTAGAACGAGTCTTCCACAGCTCCCATCGTGCATCACTATTTGAACCGTTTGACGCATTGTCTCTATTCACCGAAGCTGCAGCACCAAAAGTGTTAAAAGCATCACGTCTTCTCTCTCCTCCATCATGTGTTTCCTTAAAACTCTCTTCATCTCAGCAAGATTCCTTTTATCGCCCAGTGTTCCCTATGTATGGGGAAGAGCGTTTGAGCATTTTAGCCTTTGTGCACATGGCATGAATAGATAAACACATTGTGAGTGGAACAGGTGTGTTGTAGTGGTGGAGGTGACATTGTTCAGGTTTGGTATCTCACACCTGGGGTATGGACAGGCTGCATTCACTCCCATCTCCGGTGTGAAGCCCGTGTGACACAACCCTGTGTCACACATCCAGCATGCTCACTGCGTGATCCCAGAGTTGCGATGTACCCAGTGTGAACCAGACCTGACGCACCTTGTGCGATGAAGGGCTGATGCACCCAATGTGAATCCTTTAACAAGACCCACTCAACATAAGATGCCAGACTGAACCTCTCGTCTCTCTATTGCTCTGGTCCCTGTATGGAACTGGAGTCTCCAGCCCCTAAATCACTCTGCACAAGATGCCCAATGAATAGGTGAGGAGGCCATGTCACGTGATGCGACCCACATGTGCAATGAATGGGTGAGTTCCTGCCCAGAGCTGCAGGAGCTGTGAATAGGGGTTTTCACATCGGTGATGCATGCTTGGGCAGCATCAGAGCATGTGTCAAAATTCAACATGACACCCAATGGAGCATTTTGACACAGGCATCAATTTTTTGATGCGCATCACCAACATGAAAACCCTTAATGAATCACTCTGGTTACAAGGCGCACAGGCGAGCAGCAATCCAAGAGGCAGATCCAGGGTCCAGTCAGCCAGGGGAACGGGTTGCAACAGCAGATCAAGGTAGCAGGGGAAGGGGCAGAAGCATATCCACGAGGAAGATTTAAACAGACCCAGGGTTTGGTCAGGAAGGGGACTGAAGCACTTCTGCAGGGGCATGATCTGGTAGCGGGGTAGCTGGATGTGCCCTGCAACTTATGACCCAAACACTGTCATGCAGTGATGCAAGAAACAGATCCAGGTATGGTCAGGGAGAGGGGTTGCATGACTGTGCAAGTTTGCAAGGGGCAGGATCTAGGAACCAGGATCTGGTAAGCCAAGGCAGCTGCATGCATGCGCCCTGGACACCTCACTTAAAGAGGGCCAGAGTGGCAGGGGCAGATCCAGGACCTGGCGAAGGAGGGAGTCTGCTGCATCCAGATGGAGGATTGGGGGGGAGGGGGTAGACACTAGATCTGGTCATGGATGGAAGATTGGTGATGTGGATGAACCCATCTCACGCGATCAACGTGGGTGACAATGATACATGTAATGACAGAACCATATTCTGGCTCTGTGTGTGTGTGTGTTTGTCTGTTTGTCTGTGTGAGTGTGTGTGAGCATGTGTGTACCTGTGTGCGTATCTGTGTATGTTTGTGTGTCTATCTGTTTGTGTGTGTGTCTCTCTCTGTCCATCTGTGTGCGTGTGTCTGTCCCTCAGTCTCTTTGTCACTTTGCTTCCTGTCTCACAAAAGTACACCTCCCTGGGGTTCGACCAGCCAAGGCCCTGACCCGACCCTGGATAAGACCCTGGATCAGACCCTGGATCTGACCCTGGACCAGACTCTGGATCAGACCATGCCCTGACCTTGGATCAGACCCTGGATCAGACCCTTGATCAGACCCTGGATCTGACCCTGCCCTGACCTTGGATCAGACCCTGGATCAGACCCTGGATCAGACCCTGCCCTGATCTTGGATCAGATCCTGGATCAGACCCTGGATCAGACCCTGGATCAGACCCAAGATCAGACCCTGGATCAGACCCAAGATCAGACCCTGGATCAGACCCTGGATCAGACCCTGGATCAGACCCTGGATCCCACCCTGACACCATGAGGTTTGTGGAAGCGGTGCATATCTCTCAGTCTCCCATGGCGTGAGTTGTGGTTCTCTGATGAGTGATGAAACTGCTATGAACCACAGAGGCTGGATGGAAGGGAAATGTTTTGCATGCACCCTGCAGAATCCTCCAACCATTTTCACATTGATGATGCGCAGTCATTTTTTGACATCATTGTCAAAATTTAACGTTGAACCCAATGGTGGAATTTTTGACATTAGCACAAAAACAGACGGCACATCACCCAATGTGGAAACCTTTTCAGGGGCAGGGGTCTTTGATATAATCATTGGGGTGGATCCAGGGGTGGGTGCAGAGACAAAGGTCCAGACTCCAGTGGGTCCCAGGGAAGATTGTGAAATGTCCTGGTCCAAGACAAGATGCAGATTGTCAAAGTAGAAAATTGGCATGAAGCTGCATCCTGACGCACCCATCATGAACCCACCCTCGTTCTGCCTCTGTTTCCATAGCAACAGATTCAGCACGGAGCACCTGATGTGCTAATTGCCCTCATTACATGTACCTGGTTGCCAAGGTGACACATTGTCTGCACCAAGTACTGAGCACCATGTGCAGCATTATTTTCTCAGATGTTGTAGATTCTTGTCAGTGTCTGGTGCTTGACTCACAATTACTGAGGTGTCAAGCCTGGTATGCACAACAGGTCTGGGACATACTCTCATCCCAAGTCTCATACATTCTCATGTGCTGTGATGCAAATAGTGAGAGTACGATGTGAGCCTTCCTTTTCAGAAATGTAAAGCGGTTTTCACACAGGAACCAACTCACAAAGGTGAAGCCATTTTCACATTGGCACTGTCAGTGTCAAAATTTGACATCAACATCAAAAATACATCAATGTCAAAATACTGTTGATGGCAATTTTCACTTGGGGTCTACCTGATGGACATCAAGAAAGTGTTACAGACCATTCTTGACATCAGTGCTCTTGGCATCAAAAAATGTTGATGCACACATCACCAATGTGAAAACTGCCTGACACAGGCATGTCTCTTGTAGTGAGAGATTCCTTCAACTCTCATAGATTCTTGCGCACTGTGGCACTGATGGTGGGAAAATGATCTGTGGTCCTGTCTCCTCACAAACAGAATGCTGCAGAGGATTCTCCCAACTCTCGTAGATTCTCATCACCACCAGCAGCAGTGGTGGAGGCAGTGAAGACAGGAAGAGGGAGGAGATGTAGACACAGTGCAGAGACAGGGAATCACTCCCCAGGGACCATGCCCTCATTTATGCAAGTGAAGCAGTTTAGCTTCCAGCCGACCTATGTCATGATGCTCATACGATTGCATGGGGAGGGAGTGCTGAGGGGAATGCAGTTTTTGCAGTGTTTTCTTTTTAGGTGATATGAACCTTATTATGTATTATGTATGGTGGTGAAAATCACCTATAGGCATCAAGAGGCTAAATGTGTGAACGTGAGTTTGAAAGTGTTCTATTTGTTTGATTGTAGTCATGTTTGATTTTTAGGTGATTTGAGATGGGTTGCATGATTTGAGCCAAATCGGTGTGAGCCAAATCAAAGCACCTATAGGCAGCATCTTCCAAAAGTATGTCAGCAGCAGTTTCATGGTCAAGATGAGAATTGATTTAGGACCTTTTGGGCTCTTTTGGTTCATTT
>JAAUXT010112445.1_pt1 | contig 11444 bp, 10 predicted proteins | sample 7278171 | NCBI WGS metagenome assembly JAAUXT01 (sample SAMN14350112, study PRJNA611818) | marine sediment metagenome | isolation source: surface marine sediment (1.8m) | place: French Polynesia: Moorea | collected 2018-08 | reverse complement strand
GGTGTTCACACAGGGTCACATGGTGTTCACACAGGTTCACATGGTGTTCACACAGGGTCACATGGTGTTTCACACAGGGTCACAAGGTGTTCACACATGTTCACATGGTGTTCACACAGGGTCACAAGGTGTTCACACATGTTCACATGGTGTTCACACAGGGTCTCATGGTGTTTCACACAGGTTCACAAGGTGTTCACACAGGTTCACATGGTGTTCACACAGGGTCATATGGTGTTTCACACAGGGTCACATGGTGTTCACACAGGTTCACATGGTGTTCACACAGGTTCACATGGTGTTCACACAGGTTCACATGGTGTTCACACAGGGTCACATGGTGTTCACACAGGGTCACATGGTGTTTCACACAGGGTCACATGGTGCTCACACAGGTTCACAAGGTGTTCACACAGGTTCACATGGTGTTCACACAGGGTCACAGGGTGTTTCACACAGGGTCACATGGTGTTCACACAGGTTCACATGGTGTTCACACATGTTCACATGGTGTTCACACAGGATCACATGGTGTTCAGACAGGTTCACAAGGTGTTCACACAGGTTCACAAGGTGTTCACACAGGTTCACAAGGTGTTCACACAGGTTCACAAGGTGTTCACACAGGTTCACATGGTGTTCACACAGGTTCACATGGTGGTTCACACATGTTCATACGGCGTCTGCGTGAGTTGTGCGTGCCCATCTGCACACGTTTCTTGTGAACGATGCGAGACGCACACACATCTTATTGTTGAAACAGGTGTTTCCACTCACTGAGCGAACGTCACAGCGAACGAGCGTCACGGACGTAACACCCGGTGAAAAACATCGAAACGAAACATAAAATTCAAGCTGTTCTGAAGAAAACAACCGCTCATGAAATGACATGTTTCGAGTACCGAACAATTCGTTTGGCCTATTCTCAGACACGCAGTGTGAATTGGTGTGCGAAGCGCATGTTGAAGTGTGAAGAGAGCAGTGGACGGGTCCGAAGTGTGAACCAAGCCAATGGAAACTGACAAAATGATATTTGTTTTCCAGGGGCTTGATTGTGTGTGTTGTTGAGTGGATGTTTGGCTTGGGTGTTGTGCCGCGTTCACACTGAGTGTAGCACACGTGTGTTATCCAGGGTCAGCAGGCGCAGCGTCGCTGGTGACGTCACGCCGTTCACTGATTTGCTGCGACAGAGACGCAAGGCGTGACGTAGCCGCTGTGCACCTGACCTCACGTTTTGTTTTTTGGAGTGTTTACACTGAATGCGTTTGCATTTCGTCTCCTTTGACATTTTAGGGTGGTATGGACAAGTGACCCAGTATCAATTTGCCCGCATGTCTCGGTGCACCTGTGAGGCCAGGCCCCCAACCGGATGTGTCAAAGTCTTGTCTGTGCAAGTTGGTGGGTGCAGTGTACATGATACAGCATTACCCATTCATGAGGACAGACGAAATGCATGATGCATCCAAAATGGACCTGACATCAAAAGGAGTGGGATCACCATGTGCTTTTGTGTGTCATCTCTGCATCTGCAGGTCAGTGGGGGGGGGCATTGCGACGCAGCGCCCATGGCACGGTACAGGGACGCAGGGAATGTGAACGCGGCCTGACGTGCCGGATCCCACTCCATTTGAACGCATTCCATCGGAATTGATAGATTTGATGGATTAAAATCCCATTTGGCGAGAGCCATGGAAAAACTCTCTCGCTTCGCTGCACCACCATTCAGACGATGGGCCAACTCCGAGGAGCAGAAGGGAAGCGAAGAGGGAAGTGGACTGGTCAAAATACTCCAGAGGGTGACTCTCTTGCACTGCAGCTGCAGCATGTTGGGCGGATCCAGCCTTGGGTCAGAAGCCCTGATCCCGAGGGGGGCAAAATCCATCACAGAAACATTTTTCAGGAAGAGGGTGAAAATATTTTGCCTGCAACGCAAAATGGAGCCGGGGGTGGGGAGAGATTCATTTCTCAAGGAGGCGTGACTCTTTGGCCTGGTGAAGTCAGTTCTGGCGTGGCATCCGCTTCGTCCTTGTGAAAACGGGGAACAAAACGACCTTCGTTCCTGTGCCATGGGGCCCAAAAGTTGACCTTGCCGTCTTCTCGCCCACTGTGCGCCGCACCGTCGCTTGCGACTCGAGTGAAATCAAGCAACGCAGCGCGGACGCGCCCGACCTGGACTTTTTACGTGCGAATCCCGCCCCGATACAAACTGGTGCAGAACTGTAGTCAGCACCCATGTAGTGACCACCCACATTATTTCTGAAAGGCAAGATTATTTTTGGATTGGAGAGAAGACATTTGTACTTTGTTTCTGGCCCTGTGAATGTGATTCTTATGGCTTCTCTGTAGCTCTGGCTGTAACCATGGCAGCCCCTGGCCCCTTGTCTCTGCCCAACCCGTGACTGGACGGCAGGTCTGGAACTTCCCCTGGAACTTGCAGTGTATCCCGACAGGCCTCTGGCCCCTGGATCCGCGACGCTGCGTCCAATGCGGAACGCCAGAGCGAGAGATGGCGTGTCGTCAAGTGGCTCCGGGGCGGATTGAACACACCTGTAATCAGTGCTAATTGCGTTCAGGTAGAATTGGGTCAATAGACGACCTGGCGCCGTTCGATTTGTTATCCGGAGTCGCGTCCAATCGTCAAAGCGATGCGCAGGCGCGGGATGACGCGTGCGCTGCGCGTGCGTCATGCGTCTCGCGGCATCACACGACGGACGCCAGCTATTCCCTGCAAGGTCCCTGTCTGCTGGTGCGTCAGTTTCAATTCCTGTGCAGTGCAGGAGTTTCGCAGGGAACAGTCGTGGAGAAAAACTTCTGTGGAATTCTGGGCCACACGAGACTTTGGCCAGGTCCGTGCCCTTTCAGCGTCTCGTCTCTGAGGTGGCCAGCTGTCATGGCATGCTTGCTTTGCAATACTCTTTGAAGTTGGCTTTACACAGGGTAGTGTTCTTGTTTGAGTCCAACACGAGCGAACACACACACACACACACACACACACATATGGTACTCGCCAAGAACGTCACATTGGTGTGTCTGTCATTAGAAAACAAAACTCTAGATTCGCGATTGGGAATCAACTTCAAGGTCAGACAGGCAAAGAACGGCGCGTGCTGCGCAGGAACATCCCTCGCTGAGTTGACTGTGCTCCAGCCTCGCCGCCTGCGCTGAGCGCTCAGCGGGCCCCGTGGTTGACAGGCCCCCGCGGCTCGCCGTGTCGGGTGCCAGCGCGCAGCGAGGGGCCCGCAGCGGTGAGGACGCCAAGCGGAAACTGACCCGATTCCCCCGACAGTGTCGTGTGTCACAGACGGGCAGTGAGTGCATTGGTGCGGATTTGAAGCTCAGATGCGGTGTTTTCTAAAAGTGATGTTCTTGGTGAGTTTGGTGTGTGTGTGTGTGTGTGTGTGCGTGCGCGTCCGGTGTGAAAGACCCTGGACCTGGCAATCGGGAGAGTGAAGGGGCATAAGAAGAGCGCGACTGTCCCAGGCGCCGTCCTTGCACCATGAACCTGGCTGTAAAAGCTCCGTCCTCAGAGCACGAGGTTCGACCACTGCCCTATGCTGCAAAGTTCTGTTGACTGGTGTGGGGACGCAACCTGTGTGAAGCAGGCCTCAGTTGCGTTGAGAGTCGCGTTGAGTAGCAGTGACAGATAGCTCTCCGGGGCGGCGGGTGTGAGGATGGGGTCCGTAACAGCCTCCTCCCTGTGCAGGGGGGGGGGGCTCCCAGGGGGCGCGGGTGTTTAGTCGGTGTCAGTTGCAAGTCCGCTGCCTGTGCAAGAGGGGGCAGCAGCCGCGCAGCCTGGGTCAATCAGCCACGGCCCTGCAGCCAAACAGCCAACATATCAGATTTCGCAGGTCCTTTTGTCGCAGAACGTGACATTGTTCAATCAAGGCTTTTGTGTTGAGTACAGCCAAGTCAGCGTTGGGTCGTGTATTGTGCGGTGCTTTTGTCTCCGCGTCCGATAGCGTTGTGCCGATTGGGATCAAGCTCCATTGGTTGGCAGCGAATGGTCGGGTTCGCATTGGACGTGTCGTGCCGTCCTTTCCGGCCGACGAACTGTTCCTGAGGAAAACTGGCCCTTCGGTACCTGCTCGTTTCCAATTCCTTTGTCTGCGCTTGTTCAAAACTGATTTTACTCTGAGAAAGATGTTGGAGCGAGGTGTGGTTAGCTGTGATCGGAATCTACAGTGGAACTGCAGAGGCAGAATGCACGTGCATCTCGTGGACACCGACCGGAAGTCAGGAACCGGAAGCAACCAAGGATTGTGTTTTACGCGTGCGCGGATGTTTCTCCAGCTGTTATACGCCGTGTTGAATCGTTCGTCTTCGGTTCACGTGACCTTCTTGAAGATCGTGCGTCATGTAACCAGTGGAGACCACGTCGTGACTGTTGTGATTGTTGTGCGAACGTCACGACAGGTTGTGCGTTCCACGCCGTCAGTACTGTGCACTGTGAGAACTGACCGTGGACTCTCTCTCTCTCTCTCTCTCTCTCTCTCTCTCTCTCTCTCTCTCTCTCTCTGTCTGTCTTTTTTCTGTCTCTTGCTGTCTGACTCTCGCATCTTTCTCTCCTTTCTGTTTTTCTTTCTCTCTCTCTCACCTCTGCAAATCTTTTCTCTTCCAAGTATCTCTGAGCACTAACCACTGTTGTGTGTGACGTTGTCTGCAGGGCTGGTCGGGAGTAGCGTCGCGTCCCACGTGATCACGTGACGGTCATGCGCGGCGGCGCCTCGGCCGCGCCTGCGCACACCCGCCCCGCAGCACCTGCGCGCCCCCGCGCGCAGCACGCCTCGGAGCACGCTGTCCCGCCGTCATCATGCAGCGGGTAAAATGACGCAGGAAATCTGCGTTTTCTCCTGCGGATCCAGGATTCAGGTCAAGGGGCCCCAACCTTATTCGGGTGGTGGGGGTGGCCAACTCCCAACTTTGAAAAATGTGTTGTACAAAAGTGAAAAATTGGCCTTGCTACTTGGGTGGACGGACCAGTGAACAGATTTTTCCGCGGGGGGGGGGGGGTGAGGAACCTTGGACGCCCTCCTGTATCCGCCAGAGGAGATCCGCCCTTCCTGAGCTGCATGCTCCCGACCACAGACCAAACATCTGTCGTTTGGTGTTCCTTCTTTGGACTGTTGGACTGTGTTGTGTTGTGTTGTGTTGGGTATTTGGCGTTGGTACTGAGGTTTTGTTCTCATTCCTTTACATTTGCAGTCTACGTGGAGAGCCAACGGGAACTTGCATGCCTGACTGTTGTTCTATCGAATGTTTGATGTTGTGTTGTGAAGTCGTTTTGGTTTTCGTCTCGAGTGGATGTTGTTCCGAGCTGGAGGAGTCAGGTTCTCTCTCTCTCTCTCGTCAGGACTCAAGGGGTTTTCACATTCGGTGACGCGCAGTCGTTTTTTGCGCTGACGTCAAATATAACACCATTGGGTTCAATGTAAAATTTTGACGCCGACGTCAAAAACACGACTGCGCGTCACCGACGTGAAATCCGCTTCACGCATCACGCCTGAGTCAGACTGGGACCCCACTGCTGAAGCAGGTGGCTCGCTCCCCACGTCCCCTGTCCGATTATTTTTGGATTGGAGAGAGGACATTTGTGCTTTACCATGGCAGCCCCTGGCCCCTTTGTCCCTGCCAAACCCGTGCCTGCACAAACCCAATGTCCGCACAACTGAATTTCGCAGTGACGTCCACACCTTCTGACACTCACGTGGAGGGAACTCTCCTGTGTTGATAGAACTTGGCTCAGAGGGGCCACTCCAGCACCCAAAACACACAGGAAGATTGGCGCTGCCAGCAAACAACACATGAAGGGGTTTATTTCTGTATGACTGTGATGTGTGGCTCCTTCGCACGCAAATTGACGATTTGGGAGGAAGATCCGCATGATCCTCACGGAGGGGAGTTTAAGCCGCGCGTGATTGAGAGATCGATTAAAAAGCGCAGGAGCCGAGCTATTGTTGGATAAGTGAGATTTTCTCGCTTATCTCCCTGTGAGAAGTGGTGCTGAAACGGCGGGTGGTGTTTGTGGGCGGGCCCCTGGGTGGATTGGGCGGAGGGGGTACTGGAGCGGCGGCTGGTGTCTGGGCGGATCCTGGGCGGATTGGGCGGAGGGGGTACTGTTGCGATGGGTGGTGTTTGTGGGCGGACCCCTGGGTGGATTGGGCGGAGGGGTGTACACATGAGCGATAGGTGGTGTCTGGGCGGGCCTCTGGGTGGATTGGGTGGAGGGGGTACTGGAGCGGTGGGTGGTGTTTGTGAGTGGACCCCGGGGCGGATTGGGCGGAGGGGTACTGGAGCGGCGGTTGGTGTTTTTGGGCGGGCCTCTGGGCGGATTGGGTGGAGGGGGTTCTGGAGCGGTGGGTGGTGTTTGTTGGCGGGCCCACGGGCGGGTGGGGCGGAGGGGGTACCAGAACAATGGGTGGTTTCTGGGCGGGTCCTGGGGTTGGATTGTGCAGAGGCCTTGTTGCAGCGGCGGGTGGTTTCTGGGCGGGCCCCTGGACGGGTTGGGTGGAGGTGGGTACTGGAGTGATGGGTGGTATCTGGGTGGGTCTGGGTGGGCAAAACGTCTCCTTTCAGCATATTCATACAAAGCGCGCCGCTGACCAAATCTTACCGCGCACGTCCAGGTCCAGTCTCCGGCCCCTGGATCCGAATCCGCCTCAAAGTCACCTGCCGTGTGGTGTGGGACAGTAAAAGCGAGAGTGCGTGGGTGGGTGTTGTGCCAAATGACAGTTGAAGTCTCACGTTGATGGGGATAGTGACGTACTTGTGTGCACGTTCGTGTGGGTGGGTTTGAGAAAAAGGTTTTGAGACTTACGGTCAAGTGTTATGGAGAACGGCAGCGCTTATGATCGATGTCGTTTGGCTGCGTGTTGAGGCTCTAATCGAACCTCGTTTGGCACGCGACAAATCGTTGGGAAAGTGCGTGGTGAAGGCCTTGCCTTTTCGTATTGGTGACGTGGACGTGAAAGGTGGACAGGCGTACAGAAACGCTGTGCTGCGTCTCTGGACGTCTGGCTGATGTCCTTGACCTTGACACGTTGGGCGCGCCCTGGTGGACGTGAAAGAACCGGGTGCAGCCCGGACGTGGACTTCTCCACATCCGCAAAGGAGAAAATAATTAATTGTGAGAAGAATGGACCGTGTTCGCAGTTTGCAGTTTCCGCCGCAAGCATAGACTTTCCCTGCAGGTTGGTTTTCACCCACTGACTGCACGTTGCAATAGAATGACTTTGGTGTGGATTGCATGGGACGTCAAAGCTGACAGCACCAGCGTGAGGCCAGGTTCACGCGTCCCTGAACACGTCAACGCACGCTACGTCATCGCTGGCGACGCTCTACGGCGGCGCTGTGAACCTGGCCTGACGCTGGCGGTGCATGGCGTTGTTGCTTCACGGAGATTCACGGATTTACGGATTTGCTTGTTCTGACAACCTGCGTCCGGCAGGTGCAGCTTTTTGACGTGTTTTGCGTGTGTCGGACCGGAAGACGCACGTCTGCACCGGGTCCACGTGACTGGGTTTCCTGCACGTGCGAGGATAAACTATGGAGTCAGTGTTATGAGCTGCATGTGCATGTGTGGTGTGCGGGTAGATTCAGGTGGGAGCTTGGGACTTTCAGGTGCAAGTTACCGGAGTCTTTTGTGCTTGCTTTTGGTTAAGAACTTTAAAGTGCGCCCCCCTGGAAGTGTGGTTTTCAAGGAGTAAAGAGCCCCTCAGGGTCAGGTGCCCAGAGGAGCTGGACGGGGCCTTGAACATCGAACTGCCCAGTCACATACATGCCCCTTCTTTCATTCACGCGTCCGAAGTCATTCTTCCTCTCTTTATTGGGCCGAATTGTTTTGTTCAAGTGTTCTTTCATTTCGTCGCAGACAATTTGGCCACTCACTCACTCACTCACTCACTCACTCACTCACTCACTCACTCGTCCGAAGTCATTCTTCCGTCCTTATTGGGCCGAATTGTTTTGTTCAAGTGTTCTTTCATTCGCCGCAGACCCTTCATTCATTCATTCATTCATTCATTCATTCATTCATTCATTCATTCATTGCAGCCGTATCCAATGACCAATGTTCCTGACGAAGAGATCGACGACTTTGTAGCGACGGGTCGGTCAGGGCGTCGCAACGCGCTGCCGGACATTCTCGACGAGAAGCAGGGCTCGACGAGCACCGCCGAGCTGCCGGACTCTCTCAGCAAACTCTCCTGCTCAGGTCAGTCCCCCGACCAGTAAAATGTCTTGCTCAGGTCAGTCACCCGACCAGTAAAATGTCCTGCTCAGGTCAGTTACCCGACCAGCAAACTCTCCTGCTCAGGTCAGTTACCCGACCAGCAACGTTGAATCCTGTTCAGGTCAGTCGCTTGACCAGCACCCAACGAGCTACCAGATTTCCTCAGGAAATCTCTCCTGCCCCAGTCAGTCCTCTCTCTCCCCCCCAACTCCCTCGAACGAAAAGTTTGCGTCTTCTGGCACAAACCCGACCGTCTAGGAATGTCTCGAGTCTACAGCCACTGTGATCCCAGTCGGCTTGAGCAAGACCCTTTCAATGCAGAGAATCCAACCAATGCCGAACAACCATCCTGCACCCAGGGAGGCTTGCAGAGTGAGAACTGACCCTCTCCCACTGTGGCTCATCTGTACCGAAATATTGGGGGGGGGGGGCACGCGTCTGTATTCTTCATGTGCCAGAGTCCGAGTACATTCTGAGACCAAATGTGTTTTGTTGAACCGCAGATGACGACGAAGCATCGAAGTCGGACGCTGCGTGCGCATCGTGCGGAGACGGCGCCGACCAATCACGGGCGTCGGGCGAGACGCCGCCGCGGGGCAAGGACGCCGCCGGCGAGCCGCCGGGCGAGCAGCGCGCCAACAAGAAGCAGGAGAAGAAACGCGACTCCTAGCAGCGGAGAAACGCGCGTTGCCATGGCAGCACCATGACTGCAGTGTGCTTTGATCAACTTGTGTGATTTTTAGCCGGTGCACAGGAATCCTGCGCGTGTGAGAAGGATTTGGTCCACGTCAAGCGTTACTTTTTGACCACGGCTTGAGGGTTGTGTCATCGCGTGTGCCCATTGACTTGCTGTGACATTCAAGCCAGGACGCGGAATGTCTGAAACAGTAGGGAAGCCGTGCTGGTGTTTGTTACACACGGACACATGAGCACACAGTCTGCAGTCAATTAAGGGAGGATAATCCAGGGCCACGCCCGGAACCTTCGCTGCAGCTGTTGCGTCCGCTTGTGTTTGCTGTCGCACGGCAAAAATGTCAGTTTCGGTCGGCAGTGTCTTCACCACCTCGTTCGTGCAGGATTCCTGTGCACCGATACAGTTTTCACGTCAGCCCCCTGGGCTGAGGCCACATTCACACCGGACGCGTCGTGCGTCACGGCCTCACAGGCAACGCAGCGTTCGTTGAGGCGCAACGCATTCAGTGTGACCGCGGCCTGACTCGACTCTTCAGCAGTGTCTTCTTTCCTATGTCCCCCCAAAAACTAAAGGACCCGCGCTTCGCCGTGAAACATGACGTCGCTTGACGTCACATGACATAACGCCCGCAAGACGCTCTCTCCATGCAGTTCTGAAGTCTGGGTTTTGAGCTTGGCAGATTCTTCTGCCGGATTACAGGCAGATTTTTGATAACTTGAGTTGCTTGATGTGTTCGTGCGCAAGACGAGCTTTGAGTTGCTTTTTGATCTACGTGTCTTCGTTGTGGAGATTTTGTGTGTGCGTGTGTGTGTGTGCGTGTGTTTTAGTCGGTGAGTTGAACTGTTTGGTTCTCTGTTGCAAGTGAACTCGCTTGGAGAGCACTGAACTGCAGCAACTTCGCCGTGTGTGTGTGTGTGTGTGTGTGTGTGTGTGTGTGTGTGTGTGAGTGTGTGTGTGTGATCCGTGTGTTTTCCTCCAAGGAACAGGCTGTGTTTGTGGATTGTTTTGTATCTTTTGCTTTTGTCGTCTGTTGATTTGTGAATACAGTCGTTCCGCTTCGTGCTGTGAGCTTCGTGCCCTTCCGTCAGTGTGAACGCTGTGTGTGAGTGTGTGATCGTTGCAACCTTCCTGGAACCGTGGCCACCACTGACGAAAAGCGGACCAAAACGAGACAGTCATAGCAATAACATCCTCAAGTTTTGCGTCGTTGGTGCAAATTCGTTTTCCCCCTTCATTGGACATCAGATCCCACCCATCCTATTGGGACGCACCCGTACCGAATTCTGGTTTCTTGGGCGACATGAAGCAGGCCTGGACGTCGGAGTCTTTCCCTGCGGAGTGATTTGCTTGGAAGGGCTTCACGGCCAGGTGTGCTTCGGTCCAGCTGGACGCCCCGTATTTGGAAGTCAACCATCCGCATGATTGTGTTTGTTTTGTGTTTTGTTGGTTGTGATTATGAACCAGTTCATTTTTGTACACTGCCAGCGACGCATTTCACAATTCGTTTGTCAGGTATACCTGGGTGTACTTTGACAGGTACACCTCACGTTGGGTGCACCCTGTCATATTTGGTGCACCTCGCATGGGGTGTACTTGATCGGATGCACTTCACTTCGGGTGCACCACTGGTTCCTGGCCTCTGTTCACGAGCATCAGGTTTTCTAGCGGATGTTATTTGTGTAAATAAATGATTTTCCAAACAGATGCTGCACTTTCTATTGAGCGTGTCATGTGTCACTTCGCCGAGGGTCGTGTTCAGACTGGGGAGGCGGCTTCGCGTTGGGTGCGTCGTGCGTTGCGTCTCGTGCCGATTGCGTGATGCATCACTCGTCCCTCTCCAATGGAACAAGCCCAAAGCGCATTGTCCTTCGCTCGCCACTCACTCACCCAATGCAAAAGCAGCCCTTGCTTCCACTCGGCCAACAGCGGAACTCAAACGCATTTTACACATTCACTGCTGTGGCGGTGATTTGGAGTTTGTACGTCCCCGCCCCACCTCACTCCTTTGTTGGGTTCGCAGAGTCTGGATCCGCGTGGCAATGTCAGTGGACTGAGCAGGGACTGTGTCACGCAGAAGCAGCTTCACCGCTGCATGGTTGGAGCAGAAATATGAACGAATAAAAGCAGGTCCAAAGCGTCGTGAAAAATTCAGAGGGGCTGCAGCAGCATGTCACCTGCGCTGTTTTCGCTGCCAAACTGCGTCGCAAGCCACGTGACTTTTTGCGCGAGTCTCCCGTTTGTGATGCAGCCGAGCATGTGCAAATACTTTCTTTTCGACATGTATAGATTTGTACTGCGCCTGAAAATGCGAGCGCCTCAAATGGAAAAATTTCTGACCAGACACCACTGACCAAAGAGAAGTGAGAAGCTGACCTCGTGGTGCCCAGACATGCGCACTGCGTGTGGCCGGTAATTAGAGAGGTTTAGGTGCACCACGTGCGAGCTGACGCGCGGTCCAACGTGCGGTCTGAAAACAGCCATTTTTTACGTGGCAACTCAACTTGCCACGGAGCATTTTCCGTG
>JAAUXT010112629.1_pt1 | contig 11446 bp, 5 predicted proteins | sample 7278171 | NCBI WGS metagenome assembly JAAUXT01 (sample SAMN14350112, study PRJNA611818) | marine sediment metagenome | isolation source: surface marine sediment (1.8m) | place: French Polynesia: Moorea | collected 2018-08 | reverse complement strand
CTGGCACTGTTCACACCACTAGCACAGTTCACACTGGCACTGTTCACACCACTAGCACAGTTCACACTGGCACTGTTCACACCACTAGCACAGTTCACACTGGCACTGTTCGCACGACTGGCACTGTTCACACCATCAGCACTGTTCACACCACTGGCACTGTTCACACAACTGACACTGCTCACACTGGCACTGTTCACACTGGCACTGTTCACACACCATCTCCACTCCATTTCTTCACCAGCTGAACCCCGCTGTATTGGACGCGTCCGCTGACAGAACGCCTCGTGTCTCGCTACACTGTGTCGTGTTTCCCTCGCATCGCGGGTTCGCCCCGGTGGGAGCACTTGGTCGCTGTTAGCCTCGTGGTTTATGCAGCTGGAGAACCCGGATGAAATATTAATTATGGTGTCTGATCCCACTGGCTACAGTTGAGTAAGTGAGGGGAGGTGGTGCCGCTGAGACAGGGTAACGGTTTTCACATTGGTGACGCGCGGTCGTATTATTGACGTCGGCGTCAAAATTTAACATAAAACCCAATGGTGGAATTCTTGACGTCAGCCCAGAAAACGACCGTGCGTCACCCAAGGTGAAAACCCCCCTGAAAAAGCGTGAATTACCCCATGTTCCCTTTTATTTTGCGACTTGTTGACACGTCTTCGTGAAGGAGGCGAAAGACTCACCGAGGAGGGCGGGGGGGGGGTGGGTTCTTCAACAATGGTCTGTGCTTCGTGGAACGTACCATATTCACTCATGTGTAAGTCGCACCCAAGTACAAACTGCACTCCATTTTAATCTTGATTTTCTGGTGTGAGATCACATTGAAATGATTGTAATCTCATACTCATGCACAAAACACACCCCTTCTTTTGGTGGTCAATTTTGGAACAAAAAGGTGCGTCTTATACACGGGTGGATACGGTACTTGTATCGTGGGGTACACGGGGGGATTGCTTTGCATAGAGGGTTGCACCATCTGGTCTGGTCGTTGCTGTGTGTTTTCCTTGGGCGTGGATTTGGCCGGTGCCTCATCACTGGAGTGAAGGTTCGTAGTGCAGCGCTACAGGGGCGGAGCAGGGTTCGGAGAGACGGTGTGTGTGTGTGTGTGTGTGTGTGTGTGTGTGTGTGTGTGTGTGTGTATGATATGTGTGTGTGCACGGGAGTGTGCGTGTGCGGAGTGTGTGTGTGTGTGTGTGATTTTGTGATGTGTTGTGGTGTGTATGTGTGTGTGTGTGTGTGTGTGTGTGGTGCCTTGCGTCTGGACCCCTTGAAAGCTTTGTAGCAATCTGTGCGCTTTTCTGACTGAGTTCAGGGAAGTGAATAGCCAATACGAGATTTGTCAGTTTACACAGGCGAGCTGACTGACCTTCGCAGTGTGAGACGATTGAAGTGTTTGTGGGGCGTTTATGCTCGAGGGGACATCAGGCCGGGTTCACACTGCGTACGTCATGCGTTGCGTCCTTCTGAAGGGGTTTTCACGTTGGTGACGCCCAGTTATATTTTTGACGTCAGCGTCAAAATTTGACACAGAACCCAATGGCGAAATTTTTGACGTCAGCGCAAAAAACAACCGCGCGCCAATCAATGTGAAACCCCTCGTTGGTGATTGGATGCAGCACACCTCGAGTTGCCCAGGGACGCTACGCGTGACGCACCCTGTGTGAACCTGACCTGCAGCGGGAAACATCCGAGCTCGATGTGCTGCAGTGAGAACGCTGCAGGTGTGCGAAGCCGCCGAGAGGTGGAGAGGTCATAAGTGTTTCCACATCCACAGCGTCAACATCGCTCGTTTCCACAGATGCTTCGTATCAGGCGGAGCAGAAAATATCGCTGAGTTTCGCGAGAAGCTCACGTAGGTTGAAGGGGGAGGAAATCTACGTTGTATCTCTCGCCCATCCCATGAAACACACACACACACACACACACACACACACACACGCACGCGTTGTGGCTAAAGTTTGACAATGTGTGTTCCCAGCCTCCAGAGCCGTGCGTTATTCATGCCATGTGCAATCAACGCGGGTTGGGTGAACTGCGACAGTGCTCAGGGATAACACGCGTGTGAAGCTCATTTTCTCCGGGTCATTATGAGGCCGAACTCAGCGACTGGGTTTTGAAATTTGTCCAAGATATGCCTGACGTCTCTGTCGTTTGAATCTTTCTTCAGGTCAGGAGATCAAACCGACGAAGACGAAGCACCGGCACCACCACCGCACCAAGACGAGAGGGCGCCACCACCACAAGACGCGCCACCCGAAGCACTCCCCGACTAAGAAGCACCACGGCCACAAAACCATGGTGAGGGCCGTGTCGCGTTGTTGTCATGAGGGCTCTGAGCGTAGGTTTCTTGAATTGTTTCCATGGCGAAGGGCTTCGCTGCTGGGACGCTGTGTGTTGTCATGGTTTTCACTGGCTCGTTGCTGGGTTCCTTCCTGCTTTGCTTTGGTGAGTGTTTCCACCCGTTGACTGGATTCCTGGTCTGATGGAGATGTTGAAGCCGAGAACCATGTTTCTCAGGGGCCGACGGCACAGTTCATCTGTGGGACAAGAACAGGGGGGGGGGGCCAGGGGACTCAGACCCCCAGCCCCCTGGATTTGCGGTGCGGCACAGGGACTTGGAGCCGACATGGAGCTCATGCCTTTCGTGTGGGTGTGACGATGATTTGCCAGGAAATGAGGCGAGTCGGGTCTCATTTGTGCGTCCACTGGTGTCGGTGGCATTGCGTGATCTGTCGTGGGTGGGCTCCGAGGCATCTGTGTCTCTGACTCATGAATTTCTGAGGAGGAGTGACAGGAGTTGCGTATGCAAGAAGAAGTTCCTAGAATCAGCAGTCTTTGGCGTCTGAAACTGATCAAAGTGTTGCCAGGTGCAGTGAGAAAACAGCGGAGAGGTGGATGGGTGGGGGCCTGTGATTCTTCAGTGGAGAACCCACTGATCCGCCCCGACCCGAAGTGAAAGAGCTGCCGTATTCACCCAAGTACAAGTCACACCCAAGTTTTTTGACGCACCCCAACTTTCACTTGGTCTTGGCTTTCTGGTATGAGGTCAAAACAGCAATCGCATACCCATGTTTTGTGACGCACCCCGAGTGTGGGTGCTCAACTTTAGGACAAAAAGGTGCGTCTTGTACACGGGTGGGTACGGTGTGTGGTAACAGCACACTCGCCTGTGTTCGCGCACGTGTTCCCCGAGCAGCTCCGCAGTGAAGGCTCACTTCCCTCCGCTCAAAACCGCCATTTCTCACTCAATACCAAACAGCTTCAAGAGCCGTGAGGCCTGTTTCTCGGAAAAATGAGCAATTCTGATTCAAAATGTTCAACCTGGGGACAAGAAATTTAATAAGGGGGATATTTTATTTCCCTGTCAAAATAAAACTTCGCTGTGTCACAGGGAGGGAGTTTCTGTCGCAGTTTCGCGACATTTTGTTAAAATGTTACGTAACTATTGGTAACCGCGGAACCTGGTTGCCTCGCAACGCGAGGGTACTGTTGTCTGTTCCTCCCAGATCCAGGGACCGGCCTTCAGCGCTTATTCCGTCTGAGACAAGAGTGAAAACGCCACTTCAGGCAGATTTTCCCACTGATGAAAGGGAGAATTGCGACGCAGGGATTTGCTGTAGCTTTTCAAACCGCGAAGTACCGTATCCACCCGTGTATGACGCACCTTTTTGACCCAAAATTGAACACCAAAAGTGGGGGTGCTGCCATACATGGGTAAGAGATAACTCCTTTTTCAACACAACCTGATACCAGAAAACCAAAACAAAATTGAGGGTGCATCTTGTACTTGTGCAACTTGTTCACGGGTGAATACGGTATTTTGTTTGAGGGGGTGCAACCCATTTTGAGACCACATACACGTTTTCTTTTGTGCAAAAACGTCCCGCTGTCCCTGAGCTTGGTTGCCACAGCAACAGACCCCGAGACCTGAATTCTCCGGCGGATTCAAAGGGCTGGGACCCGGCCCCTCAACACATCCACAACAAAAGTTGACCCAGCAAGAAGTCTGCAGCACGTTTGCGCATGCGCGTGTGTTGACTTTATTGACCGCGAGGTGGCGTCTCGTGTCGCAGGTGCTGAAGACGCCGATGCCGACGCCGACGCTGCTGCCCATCAACCCGACGCGCGTGCTGGACGTGTCGCACACGATCGTGGACACGGCGTGGGAGCGCCCCAAGCCGACGCACGGCCCCAGCAGTCCAGGTACGGGCCTTGAGGTCACGTGATGCATCAAGGGCTGAGCCACGTGGTCTGAGCGTGACGCGCAGTTTGGTGTATTCGCGTCACAAGTGACGTCCAAAAGCGCTTACGTCAAGACGTCAATGACGTCACTTTTCGCGTGTCACGCTGCACAAAAGTAACAGCGCGTTCAGATTTCGGTTGGACCCGGTGGAAAACTTTGGGGAGATTATGCAAACAGCCCGCAACCCTGGAAACGCAAACGGAACTTTTGGCACGCTGTAATGGTCAGGTTGAGGGCTGTTTGCTAACACTCGCCATTGCTTTGAGCTCTTCACCACATCGCGTCGTGTTGTCCCGGGTGCGCGATATCGACCACACACACACACACACCACTTCCGGTTGTTGTCGCTGCAGGCATCTCGCGCACGGACGTCGGGATGGTGGAGCCGTCGATGACGCGCACGGACGGGACGCGCGACACGGACCGCACCGAGCCGCTGCCGACGCGAACCTACGTCGTGCCCGACGTCGAGACGACCGACGACGACATCGAGGCGACCGGCGCCGAGGACACGTTCACCCCGCCCACCAAGGTGCGTCGCCTTGGAAACCGCGTCACCTGAAATCTTCACTGACCATTGCTGCCCTGATAGGGCAAGCTTTTACGTTGCAAAGTTTGAGAAGGAAGCGTGCTGAAGAAGTGATTTGTCGGTTGTGTTGGTGTCCCAGAAGTCTGCTTCGGAGTATTTTTCGGCCTCGGTCTCAGACTGTTGCCATGGAAAGGCAAATCACGCTGGAGGCAAAATATTTTATAATCTGAAAAAGTTCAAACAAAAAGACATTTTTCTCGCAGGAGCCTCCGACGCGCGAGCCGACGAAGCGCCCGACGAGTCGCCCCGAGGGTCGCACGACGCCTGCGCCGCCCACCACCACCACCAGGCGGCGCCGCCCTGACGCCGGCGTCACACCCACGACGTCGACGCGCCGCCCGCCGCCCGACGGAGGCGTGGGCGGCGTCGTCACGGAGGAGCCGTTCAACTACGCGCCGATCCTCAAGAACGACATCAGCCGCCTCACGGTGAAGGTCGGAGACACGCTCGTCTTCCGGGTGAGTTCCGCGGGACGTTTCCGCTTCCGGTCAAAACGTGTTTCGTGCTGCGTCCGGCGTTCTGCTTCAGGGCGAGTTAAAATGGGCGCTGTGTCAACTTTGCGAAGCGGCGCATTGTTCGATTTACGAGTGAGGCTGGCCGGCGGCGCATTGGCGCCACTTCGTCCCTGGGTTGGAGGTGGGGCGAAGTCAGCCATTTTGGGTCACTGGGCGAGCCTCACGCGTCAATCGAACACGGCCATTGACTCGTTCTGAAATACGTTCTGGTGCACAGATCAAATAATTGGGGTACCAACAAAGCGTTTGGTTGACAAAGCATCGTGTATTCTCCAAACTAAAAGCGCGTTGCGGATCTGTTTTGTGTCAATGGCAGTTTGAGGCAGTTCCAAATTCAACCACTTGAAATTTCTTTGTTGGGAATGGTCGCACAGCAACATGCTTGGTGTTCCGACAAACACTTGATGATGACCCTGTGACGTGTTGTGTTGCAGGTTCCTCCGGACACGTTCTACGACTTCGAGGACGGAAACAGCCGCAACCTGAAGCTCCTCTTCATGACCGTCGACGGCCTCACGCTGCCACGCAACTCGTGGGTCAAGTTCAACCAGGAGACGCAGACGCTGTACGGCATGCCGCTCCAGGCGCACGAGGGCAAGCAGGACTACATCATGGCCGCCATCGACAGCAAGGGCAAAATCGCGCGAGACGCCTTCGAGATTCTCGTGGTGCGGCGTCCGCATGAGCAGAAGATCAACCACGAGTTCAGCGTGACGCTCGACGCCGACTACAAGCGTTTCCTGCTGGACGTCGACAAACGCATCGACATCGCGAATCGCATCTCGAAGCTGTACGGAGACAGGGACCCGAGTAAGATGACGGTGACGCGGATCGCGCAGGGCTCCGTCGTGTACGCGTGGACCAACAACTCGCTGCCGTCCGAGCCGTGTCCCGTGCGCGAGATCGCTGACCTGCTCAGCTTCCTCATCACCAAGAACAACACGCTGAATCGCACGTTGATCGACGCCATGGCGCCGTATAAAGTGGAGCGCGCCGGCGCGACGCCGTACGGCGCGTGCAAAGCGACGGGGATGCCGCCCAAGGAAACGGCGCAGCAGCCGATCGACGAGCCTGGCCGCGTAGAAACATCCCGCGACACGAGCAACCAGGATCTACTCATCACCACACTGGTCCCCGCGCTTCTCATCGTACTCATGCTGCTCATCGCTGGTATTATCGCCTGCGTCCTCTACCGGCGCAAGCGGAAGGGGAAACTGACCGACGAGGACAAGCACACTTTCGTGAACCGCGGTATCCCGATCATCTTCGCTGACGAGCTCGAGGACAAACCGGACCCGCCGACGAAGCCGCTGATCATGGCGGAGGAGAAGCCGCCGCTGCCGCCGCCGGAGTACCAGCACCACCGCGGTGGCTCCGTCCCCGCGACGCCGCAGTCGGAGCACCGCGACCCCTACAGCAGCGCCATCGAGGAGGACCCGCTCGGCGGGCCCGGCGACTCGGACCTGACGTCGCCGCTCTACCAGCCGCCACCGCCCTTCACCGGGGCGGGCCGCGACGCGCGCGGGGGCGGCGGCCGCGGTCACCGGGGCAACAGGCACCAGCAGCAGGCGTACAGGAACCCGCCCCCCTACGTACCCCCCTAAACTCCACCCGACCCTGACCCCGACCAGGGGTCAACGAACTGGGACGAACATCAAGGAAAATAGGTCAGTTCTCATTCGTCTGGAAAACATTAACTTTGACACGTCCCACCCCTTGACTCACAAGGACGGAGTGGGAATTGCATTGTGGGACACCAATGCAAAGTGTAAAAAAATAAACTTCTATGACGTCATTGTGGATCGCTGTGTCCTGTGTCTACGGCAGTGATTGGACATCACTGCGAAATGAAGAAGAGCTGGACCAGAGCCGGGGTTTCTTCGGCGCCTGCGAATTGAGATCCGTAACAGCCAAACTGCCACAAAAGCGGAATTTCGTGCGTTTACTGGGTGGGTGGTTTCCCGGGGGGATGGGCGACAGCTCAGTTGCTTGAATCGTTTGATACAGTGTAATAATGCATGTCCTTTTTGTGTAAAGATTTAGTCAGCAGTCTTCGAGTTGAATCCAAAGAAATGGTTGGGCATAATGGAGGAAGGGCGCTGGGGTTGGCGCGAACGCGAGTTGAGAAAAAAAAGGGCCAAATCGGATTGTGTGTGAATCGCGGTTTTCAGTTGAATCTGCTGGGAAGTTTCGTCTCCACTTCGTGTCATCGTCTTTGCGCGTCTTGTGTGATTTGACCGTTTCACTAGACCGGGGTGACGCCGGCAGCACTCTCCAGCTCCGGCAGAGTAAACTCTACACTTCAGGGGTCTTTCTTGTTCTTTTGTGGCGCGGTGCGGAAAGTTCCCGCGCGTCTCGGCAGAACTGCGCGCTTCGCGCATGCGTCGAGGGTTTGTAACTCAGCTTCCGCTGTCAGAGACTCTGAAACATCTTCCTTCCGTTTGAGTTTGAGTTTGCGCTATATTGTTGTTAGAAACATTGGAAATCAATCCAAACAGGCCAGGTTGACATGTTCGTGCTTCACGGAGAAATTAATTGCGCAAAGTTTGTGTGTTGACGTCACTCTTAGCGTGACTTGATACAAAGCAATCTCTGGATGTAGATGAATCAACGCCCCTTCACCTGAAGTAGATTTTGTGTGGTTTCTAAACAGTCCGGACTCTACCTCCGTCTATCTGAACTTCTGACACATCTTTCCATTGCAATTGCTTCAGAACTGCCACTGTGTTTCATGTACAACCGACACTGTGTCACAGTATTACGTGGTCACGTTGTTTTGTCGTCGAGAAGTCAGCGTTTCGTTGAACGGGAATATTCGAAGTTTTGTGAGATTTTCGAGGTCACGTGATGATGAGAGATTCCGTTTTGTGTCCACATCGAAGGATGTGTGAAGTGACGTGACGTCAGGGCGGGTTTGCACTGGCGCGTCACGCTTTGCGTCCGTTGTCGTCAACGTGACGTGTGCAGAGACGCAACGTGTGACGTCATGTGCAAAGTCGTCCTGATGGTCACGTGGGAAAATGGGTGACGTCACCCCGATGATCGTCGGGTGATTTTTTCTGTCTTGTAGCGAGTTTGTGCCTTTTCGAGAGCGGTAGAATTTGCTGTCTCTTGTTTTTTTTTTTTCGTTTTGATTCTAAACGTTCAAGTTTCATTCTGAACGTTCAAGTTTCCAGGAAGAAACTTGAGTCATTTAGTCTTGGACTTTTCCGTCAGACAGCAAACGAGAATGAGAGCTGCTTTTTGTTCTGAACTCTGCGAGAACACAGACTCCGTCTTCGGTCCAAAAAGGCCTGTATGTTCCATTCATTTGGCGAATCGCGTGTTTTGGAGCGTCTGAAATGTTGACGTGGCGTCTGGACGTCAGTGTCGCGACGTTAGTTCCGTGCGTGTGGCGTCTCTGCTTGCGACGTAGGTGTGGAGAAGAAAATATTTTTTACCATGTGATATCCCGCAAAATATTCTGCGTGAATGTCTCAGAATTGCACAGTGAAAAGCGTACTTATTCTTATTGTACATTGCTACACTTATTAGATGTACATTGTTATCTTTAGCTGCATGGTGATTTTTATATGGTGCTACTTGTATTCAGTTTTACTCGGTGTTTTTGCGGTTATTTTTGGCATCATGACGTGTCGAATCCGTGTCAAGTCAACTTCTCCAACCTGAATGAAGCCACCCACCTCCACACGATGTTTTCAACTCATTTCTGGGAGACGAGTTTGTATGAATCTTTTCTACTGAATTTGTCCATTTGAAAAACTTGTGACGTAGCGAAGTTTTCTGCATCTCACGTCCCCGTGTGAACTGGTGTGAGTTTCCGTTGAGTACACATGTGTGAGTATTTTTTTGCGAGTCCTTTCAACTTTTACTTCCTTTTACCCAGAGAAATGTATGTTTTTGAAAAATTCATTTAGAACTCGATAGTTTCTTCTTTCTTTGTCCGCTTACAAGTCTTCGTAACACAGAGTACTCTGAAGTAGAGTTGTACGCGAGTATGCTATTGAAAAATAAACAATGTACATACACAAAAACTTTCTGGGTTGTTTACGTCTCGTCAAAATCACTCGCGACCCTGGAACTGGTCGCCGGTGAGGATAAGAAGGGAAGAAGTGGGGAAAACGAAAGCTCTCTTATGTTGTCTGTAAGTGAGGGGACCCTGGAGCCGACTCTCGTTCCTGTTGCTCGACGCACGCACGCTCGTCGGTCGGTTGAGTGACCGTTGTTTTCTTGAAAAGTGAAGGAAGAAGCAAAATCACCTGTTGCCTTGGAGCGCGTGTCTTTGCCCCAGAATTTTTCAAGGCAAGAAAATCCCCGAAAAGTACTTTGAGCCGCATTTCAAATCAAACTCTGACAGGTCAAAGTGACCAAAATGTTGATTCTGACGCTGAGCTGCAACGTGAACTCCAAAAATTTGTGCGCTTTTCCGCTGATTATGAAAAGTTTGGCGAAGTTTCCTTCCGGCTGAGCGAAATTTCCTGCTCGAAACAAGTGGTGCAAGTCGGCTGCAAGATTTTACTCTTTTCCTTGCTTTTCTTGAGTACGTACAGCTTGCTGATGTGTAGTTTCTTTGTACTTTAACAGAAGAGTAAATGGGTTGCTGCGTGGTAGAGTTGCAGTGTGGATATTCATTGTGACAAGAACGACGAAAATTCACTCGCATCTGTCACGTCGTGCCGCTTCAGTGGCTTCAAAATCTGCTTCAGACATCTGGAGCCTGATTTCTGAGAAACTTGCGGGTCTGCAAGCCGTGTGCGTGTTGTGAAGCGAGAATGTCTACAAATTGGGTATTCAAACTTGTTTGAAGGCGGGTCGTGTCTGTGTCTGTGCATGCACTTGTGCCTGTTATGTGTGTGTGTGTGTGCATCTGCGCGCGTGTTGCAGGGTAGCCCAGTCAACACGGTCCTCCAGATTGAAGTGAAACCGCAGTTCTTTCACCCCCGTGATCTTCATCTCACTCTCTCTTCTCAGAAGGAAGATATTTTTGTTCCATTTCTTCCAGCAGTAAGTTGGCCAAGATGCCGCGCACGTACAACGACGAGCTGCAGTACCTGGAGAAGGTCAACCCGAACACGTGGCGCATCAAGAAGGGATTCGTGCCCAACATGAACGTGAGTGCAGCACACCAGGGGGTGTCAGAGTCAGTGAGAGTGCAACACACCAGGGTGTGTCAGTGCAAGACACAGGGGTCGGATTCTGGGCTGTGTTGGGGGGGGGGGAAGACCCACATTCTTTTGTGCCTGATGTCACTGAAATTGGGCAGTGGAGGTGCAGGGGGGGGGGGGGGCGCCACCCCTGGGACCTTTACATCCGTCTCTACATTCTGTGGAACACACGTCTGCAGTGAAGTCGAGTGAGAGATTTGAACTGTCAGCGAGGGGAACGCGTCTGAAATTCAACATGCAGAGTGCGTGTTTGAGCGGTTTCAACCGTCGCCTCACTTCCAGCAGCAGTTGGAGGATGTTGTGGAGCCATTGCCTTGGTTTCCAGAGCGAACTTTCCTGAGATGGTCTTGACATTTTCAGGTGGAGGGCGTTTTCTACGTGAACGACCATCTGGAGCGGCTCATGTTCGACGAGCTCAAGAACTCGTGTCGGTTCGGCGCGACCGGAGGGTTCCTCCCGGGGGTGAAGCAGATCGCCAACGTGGCGGCGCTGCCCGGCATCGTCGGGGTGAGTCGGGTCACACACCCATTCACACCCTATGAGGTTTAAACACCCATTCACAACCTGTGGGGTTCACACACTCATTCACACCCCATGGGGTTCACACAACCATTCACACCCCCATGGGGTTCACACAACCATTCACACCCCCATGTGGTTCACACCCACACATTCACACCCCATGGGTTCACACAACCATTCACATCCCATGTGGTTCACACAACCATTCACATCCCAGGGGTTCACACAACCATTCACACCCCCATGGGGTTCACACAACCATTCACACCCCATGGGTTCACACACACATTCACACCCCATGGGTTCACACACACATTCACACCCCATGTGGTTCACACAACCATTCACATCCCAGGGGTTCACACAACCATTCACATCCCAGGGGTTCACACAACCATTCACACCCCCATGG
>JAAUXT010034016.1_pt1 | contig 11446 bp, 11 predicted proteins | sample 7278171 | NCBI WGS metagenome assembly JAAUXT01 (sample SAMN14350112, study PRJNA611818) | marine sediment metagenome | isolation source: surface marine sediment (1.8m) | place: French Polynesia: Moorea | collected 2018-08 | reverse complement strand
AGAGAGAGAGAGAGAGAGAGAGAGAGAGAGAGAGAGAGAGAGAGGAGGAGGAAAGAAAAGAAGAAAAAGCGCGTGTGTGTGCGTGTTTGTGTTCTCCGTGGTCTGTGTTCGCTTGGTGTTCGTGGTATTTGTTCGTGAGCATCAGTGCGTGTGTTTGAGTCACCACTTGCACGTCGTGCCCGTTCTCGATGGTTGCTGCAGTTCTGAAGCCAGTTCAACTCTGGATTCGACTTGGTTTGCAGAAACGATGGATGCAGCGTGACGAAAAGCGGAAGATACTCTTACAATCCCGAACTAACAGCACAGGTCTGTCCACGGGTTCTCTGGACTTGTCATTGTATCCTTTTCCTGGGCTCAATCAGAACAGGCTGCGAAGTGCCGAATCATTGGTATTTTCGTCGTGTTTCTTGTCAGTTGTTGAGGCCTTTTTGTATCAATCTCAAGAGGATGTTTCAACACAAATTGGGTCCCAGGGGCAGGAAAATGGCTGCTGTTGTGGGACCTTCTGCAGAAAGAATCCATCAACTCAACACTTCAAGTGCTGGAAACTGACACTTATTGAGACTGATGGGCGAAAATATGGAGTGTGGGTGATAATAGGGGATTTGATAGGAAGTTGTTCTGCAACAAGAGAGAAGCTTTAATGACCAGTGTGTTCTCACTTTTCCTGCAGAACTTTCTGACTGGGAACCTCTCATCATGAATGGCAGAATTGCCTGAGAACACTGACCCGACATCAGGACAAATTGGTTCCTGAGGGAGGAAAACAGCGAAAAATATTGACACCAGAACCTGGTGCGGAGATTAATTGCAGAGAAACCTTTTTTCTGACACAGGATCCCTCTCACAAGGCAAAAGGTCAAGTGCAGCACTTGGTTTGGTTTTGGGACCAGGCTGCTCATGGTGCGTCGTTCAAGGAAAAAACTTGATTGGTTGACAGGTGGGGGGGCCTGTGACGATGGATCCAGAGAGTTTTCGCAGCCCAAGCTTCACTTGGATCCCAGAGACCCAAGAGACCGAGGGACCAGCGTCAGTCACAGGAAAATCGCTGTGTTTGTGACATCCCCAGAAAGATCAGCTCCCGCAAAGAACACCACACCCCCCAAAAACATTTGAGCCTTGTCGTGCGCAGTGAAGGTGACTGCACAAGAAAAATTTTCAGCTTTGCTTGTGTCCAAATCCCACAAGCCCCGTTGCCAATGTTGAGCGTTCTTCCACAAATACATTCCTTTTCTTAGAACAGCGCCTCACAGGGCTCCGGGGGGTCGGCCCCGCCGCCCCCTCCGGCTCCTGCAGGTGCGAGTTCGGTTTAAATTGGTCCCTCAGAGACACGCCATCTGAGACGCGCCTCAGAATTGGGCGGGAAAAAGCTGTGAACGTGACAACAGCGGAGGCGTTGTCATGGGACACGGCTGCTGTTTCCACGATGAAATGTGTTGTCACTAATTGTATCTCATTAAGTGCTGCCTCCGAATTGAGAAGTGGAAAAAACAACCACGAAAAAAAATCTTAAGTTCCAAATTTGGCCAAATCTTCCCTCAGGTTGTTGTTCAGAAATTATTTTTTCAGAGGCAGACGCAAAAGTGTGAAAGTGGGAGCCAAGGAGAAAACCACAAATAAGGACACAGATCATAAATATTTCCCTGTCAAAAATACAACTCAGGCCTGTTCACTGTGTGTCACAGTGTGTCACGCGTTGTGGTTGGATCAATGAACGTGTGTGGCTGGGTACAAAATGATTCCAACGCGTTGAGGGTCGAACACGTAGATCTCGGGGCCCAAGGATCCAGAAAGACTCCCTGCGCTGGCCACCCAAGAAAGAAGTGTGCCCCACAACCTGGACACTGAATCTGCTTTGGTGACGCATGCTGTGTGAACCCTTCCGTGGACCATGCACTGTGCTGATAGCGCATCAGGCCAAAAACGTTGTTTTTCCCGCTGCATTGAGAAATAAATTTGGCTTGATTTGTGCGGCGGCCCCTTGAAGTGAGCGGCGCCCGCATCCAGAGCTAATTGGAGGCTCTGATTGTTTTTGATTGTTTTCCCTCATTCCTACATTTGTCACACAACAATGTCAGCCTCGCCCCTCTCCTACTCCTGCTGCTCCTCCCGCACTGCAGGTCCAGGCCACAGTGCCTCGTTTGAAAACTGTGGACAGAACCGCTGCAACGTTGTCGCTCTTGATGTAATCCACCAGTGGACTCGTTTGGGGGTGGGTGTTTGGAGCACGATGGCTCCTTCCCCGACACCCACGAAAGATTATTTTTGGCCATTCAGTAGAACATTCTGAAGTTATCCATGCTTTAAGGTTTGAGTCAGGCAGCTCTCTCCCCTCCCGAGTTCAGTGCTGGAGATGACTGCGGGTCATGACTCAAGGAGCACATTTTGCCGTGACTCAAAGTCCCTGTTGGTGACCTGACCCAGCCTCGAGTCAGACACTCGAATCAGACACCAGACTTCACAGGGACGCACGCATCACGACAACCTGTTGCCACGGTTGTTTTTGCCCGTTTTTGAGGGCTGAAAGCAAAACATTTGTTTGCGTCATTCTCAGGTTGGTTTGTTCTTTTGTTTCTTGCAACAAAAGAGCTGATACCACTGCAATTGGTCCAAGCTGTTTCCAAACACATTTCGTCTTCTTTGTTCAAAAACAAGGGAAAAGGTTTTGTTGGCGCAACACATGGAGAGAGAACACTGATACCAGGAGCCTCACTGGATGCGTCGCTTGGGCCATTCGAACGGATCGCAAGAACTGGAATCGAATTCGGTTTCATTCAGCTCAAGAGCCAAAAAGTACCACAGCTTCAATGTGTTCGTGTTGCAATTTCTCAAAGTCCAAGCACCCGAAACATCGCAAAATGACTCAATGCCTGAGGGCATTTTTTCAGGAGAATTCGGACCTTGGCAAAGTTCGACTTCACTTGGCAGAGGTAGACGTTGGAAACCTGTTCTCATCCTCCAATGGGCACCTGAGATCTTCCTGCAGAAAGATGTGGTTGCAGCAAAGGAAACAGAGAACGACGCAGTTTCACTGATGCTTCCATTTCGCAGCAATAAAATGCCCCCATTTTTGCAAAATGTATGGCAGCGGCAACAGCTTGTGTTTCTCTGACAATAGGCGTGTTGCAAAATTGCACCTTTTTGTGTCAATTGGTTTGTTTTTCAAATGATTTATTGGCAAGGTGTTTTCCGTTCAGGATGCACACCTTCCCTGCTTTTGTTTTTGTTTTGTTTGCCTTTTGTGTGCCTTGTGTGGTGTCATGAAGAACCTCACTTGTCAACACACGTGCGCTTTTTGTGTTGTGAGTTTGATTTATGAGCACAGGGTGTCTCCGTGGTGACTTGTTGTCTTGTTTGTTTGTCTTGCTTGTTTGCCGTGTATCCATCTTTCGATTTATTGCCAGCATCTGCTGGTCTGCAGAACAATAGCGAGTGTCGACGGCCTTGGTGGACGCAGGACGGGTCTTTTGCAAACATTGAAAACGCCGATGATGAATATTTAGCGCAGTTTGGTCACCTGACGACAGTGCTGGGCATTCATTCACCCCAGAAATAAATTTTTGAATAATTTTGATGAAAATAATTGTCGAGAAACTTTTCGCGACACAGCTCAAAAATTGCCTGATCAGTGTCACAAGCAGAAATGCTCCACATTGTGTGCAAGACAAATTCCAATAGAAATTTAATGGTTCAAACAACTAATTTTATTTCCTTTCTGAACTTCAATTTCTAAAGTGATGAAAGTGACAATGGAAACTCACCCATGTCGCTGAGCTCTTAATTGCCACCTTCACCACCAACATCTGTCTCCATGACAAACAAATACCTCATTATCAGATTCCTCAAACAAATCCCCAATTATCACTCACAGCTCTTCCTTTTGTTCGTCATCTGTCCGTGAGGGAGTGACAACACAATCTGAGGGCCTATATTTCCAGGTGGAGAGGAACATGCAGTGTGACACCCTGCAATTACCCTTCCTGCTGCTCCCCCTGCAGAATCATGGGATTTTCATGGCTAATTGAATGCAGAATTACTGGTTGTTCCTTTAACGTCCAGGATTCTAGACAAACACGTGTCACTTCGAGTTTGATTCCGACTGCTCAAGGGCTTGAAGTGAGCAAAGACAAGGGTTTCGGTTGAAATTTGAATTCTCTGGCAAATGCATTTCCGGTTTCTCTCGGAAATATTCAAACCTGCTTGGTTTCTCTGCAAACTGCAAAAGACGAAGACTTTTTTGGTCTTCTATCAGCAAATGTTGACGATCACTTCTCTCGGGCCTTGACGCCCTGAAAGAGTTGGGTGCTCCAGCTGAACCAAGATCAAAAATGATTCCTTTCTTGGCCAAAGTCCGACTCAGAAATACAGGGAAAAGGACCTCAATTTCCGTTTCAAAAACGCAACGAGTAAAAAATAAAAATGCAAAAATGCCCATGTGGTGCAAAAGTACCAGGCCGATTATTTTTGGACAAGTTGTTCGGCAGTGTGGATCCGCGATAGCCGCACAAATCGCTAATCCCGAAATCTTCAGCGCATCTCACACAAGAAGCACCTATTCCCCATTCAGCGCATCCAAACCCATCAAATTGAGCAAAGAAAATCCGTCTCCAAACAAAACTCTTCAGAAGCGGTGTCAAAGAATGAAAAGTCTTTCTCCCCATCCTCGAGCAGGAATGTGTGAATTGCAGTTGGACAATATTTGCTGTTCACAGGTGTTGTTTGCTGTCACATACCCCAGCAAATCTGTGTCAAAGGAATCAATTTACCACAGAAAATTGCTCTGTTTTCAGTCAATATTGTGATAGAAGTGCCGCCGGTTTCGTGGCTTTTCTGCTGGGAGACGATGTAGCGAGTTTTGTCAACAATGTTGGGAGACGAGTCACTCAGCGAAGGGGAGACGCATCACCCTGTTGGGCGGATCCAGGGGCCCGGACGTTGCAGGACTTGGCGCGTGTGTATCAGGATGTGCCGTGTCGGTCTGCAATGTTCAGTGAATGTAGAGTCCAAAAAACCTGCTTGGACAAAGCATTGAGACGCACTTGAGTTCGGGGACAAATTTCAGCGTTGCTGAATATGCATGTCATGGCCGCAGGGTCCGACTCCATTGAGTGTGCACCGTCATTCGTACAAGCTCCAAATATCTTGACTCCAAGAGCTTTTTCTCTCGAACTTGGCTGCTTGAGCACATTGTGGGGATTGCCCAGACGGGTTGAGCCTTGTGACACAATAACCCACTGTCTCCACCCCTGGATCCACCCCGTCCTGAGTACGTCTTCAAGTCTCCACTCCAAGACGCATTCATCCTTTTGTATCAACACAAGAGCAACAAGTTTCCAAACTTGTGCAAAGAGAGAACAAGATTAGGGCTGTTATTGTACAGAAGCAAATCTCCCTTCGTCGGCAAACACAGCATGTTTTCTTTAAATTTCCCTCAGAAACAGATCCCCTTAAAAACCTGGCCAAACAATCGGCCACAATGCGAAATCCATTAGAAGATGGCAAACATGGCGGAGGTGGGTGAAAATAGGGGTCACCCGGGGTCACGCCACGTGAAAATTGAAAACATCAAATTTGGCCGGATTTTTATGTATTTTGCTTTATTAAAAGCAAATACCTGAAAGGTAGCGAGTCAACAGTTGCAGCGATGTACGGATCTCTTTTTCAATTGGACCAAGAATAGGCCTCAATTTAGTTAGAAATTGTTCAACTGATTCTTCTTGCAAGTTCTGTTCCTGAATACTTTCCTTATTTGAAAATTTCAAATTTATTGACACTGAAACCGTCGCTGTCCTTCCTTCACACATCGAAAATCAGCCCACAATGTGAACGAAAAAAGAAGTTTTTTCTTTGCCTGACGCACTCAGCCGTCGTGATCTCCCTTCCCTCTTCCCGTGTTTTCAAATCCAGTTGCTTCCCAAACCGACTCGTCACCTTTGTGCACTTGCAAACAGGATTAATCCCCGAATTACAGACCCCTGCCCCCCGGATTAGCTCCCCGCCCCTCCCTCCCGCTGCGGTCGTTACAGGATTAAGACGCCCTGAGAACTTTATCCCATTCCAAGTCAATGACACCAAATTGGAACATGAGACACTGGTGGCTGCATGAAGTGAGAAATCTGTGGGGAAAGAAGCAAACGGAAGTTTTCTCATTCAGAAATCGAGTGATGCAAACGATTCTCCGAGTTTCAGACTCGGCATCAACAACAAAGCCAACAAAATTGCATTTTTCATTTTTCTGTGCGAAGAAAAGAAACCATCCTGTTTCTCAGCAGACACTTACACTCGCACCAAAAGATACAAAGGTCTCATTCTCCCTCCCCGTCTCTGTTTTTCTGTCACACACACGCACACACACGCACACGCACACACACACACACACACACACACACACACACACACACACACACACACACACACACACACAGGACACATTCGTTTCTAACGAGGTCTGGTCTCCACATGAGTCCTGTCATCATGGTGTTTGGAATGTTCGATGAGCTTTGAAAATTCCTTTCAAATTGTCTCCAATTTCAGCGTGAATATTCAGTTCAAAAATTCCCCCTATCCACTGACTCCCTAATTGGGAGTTTCCGATAAAAACCTACAAACATCAAGGTGTTAAATTGGAACTCAAAATGACAATAGCAGACGCAGTCTCTAAAGAGACAGTTTCCTGGCTCCCCATTGGTTGAGAGGATGTCCTGTTGTCACTTTGGTTGCTGTGTGTTATTGTTGCATCCGAACCCCTGTTGTTATTATCTCTAAATAAGGAACATCCTTCACCAACACAAAAACATCTTTTATCACGTCCACACAAAGGGGTGTTTTTTTTTTTTTGAAAAAATAATTTGCGGATTTAGAGGATGGGAACTTCTAATTAATTTTAATTGAATTAAAATTTTGTGTAATTTTCACCAAACTTGTGCAACAAGTCGAATTTGGCATTCCTGTAACGGTGCAGATCTGTAACCTACGAGTATATCAACTACCTTTTTGCGCGGATAAATATTGGATCATTTGCAATCTATGTGCAAGCTGTGCGTCCCAAGAAACACAGAAAACCGTTTGAAACCCTTCTTTCCAACATGAGTGCGAACACCGAAAATTGGGAAAAGGGTTTTGGTCTGAATGAAATGAGAATGCAAGACAGAAACGAAAACGGAAAAAACAAAACAAAAAACAAAAACCTTAGCGCTTACAACATTTTGAAGACAAACGGAAAAACAAACAAACAAAAAAAAGATGAAAAAAAAACCCCAAACCGACAGAGGTGAAAACAATATAGTCCGATTTTCGGAGAAATCGGCCTATAAAAATGAAAGTTGTCGTTTTCTGTAAATGTCACCTCGCGCACCTGGATCTGTGCCCTGCAGCACGGTGGCTCTGCGCGCACATTTCGTGCAACTTTGTCTGCGTGGAACAAAAGGCTGAACCAGCCGAGGTCAGGTCAGACGGGCAGAGGCGGATCCAGGGTGATCAAGGCTCCTGAACCTCAAAGATGATTTTTGTACTGCAAAGGTGCCGCTTGCTTTCTCTTTCTTTCATTGCCCCATGAAAGTCAGGCCCTACTGCAAAGACCCTGGCTGGCCATGTTTTGTGCGTGTGTGCAAATTTTCCCGTGTGTTGAGTGGAGGGGCGGGACGGAGTCTCGTCTCTCGCGCGAACACCAACACCTGCGAGTCTGGGTCGGTCTCGGGACGGGTGGCCGCGGTGTCCTCCCTCGGTTTGCCCCGCGGCGAGTGTCAGATCGCGGCGGAGTGAGGGGGGGGATTCAGCGGGCGGATCGAGACGTCGGGCGAGGGGCCGACCCGTCAGCAGGGGCCACATCCAAGCTTTGACCAAAGAGTACTGACTACATGCCAAGGTTCGTTTTTTGGTGACACACCTCAGGTGGGGCCAGACCCAAAGCGACATGGATGTTCAGAGCATATCTTATCTGTGCATGATCTACGGAGGCTTGGTTGTCAGTGGGTCGCAAATGTAGTTTTGGGTGCAGCTTGCAACGGAGTGCACGTTCATCAATTCTGGAACACGGTGCGTGGTGAGCCCCACCTGAAACAGCCTTTTCCCCAACAAATGGTCCACAAATGGTGCACGTCTTCCTTCTCTCCCCTGGGTCCGCGAACACGTGTATTGTTGAGTATTCATCACCTTTTGTTGCCCACAGCCCTCGTGGTGTGTATTAGCATCACAATACTGCGTGAGTAACAAGAGGTGTCGTGGGTAAACTCCCCCATATTGCAGTGAGAGCCACAGAAAATTCGTCTGTCTTGTCTTGGACCACGTGTTGAAAATTTTGTTCAACTTTCTCAAGGCTTTGACAGATTTTTCTTCCCGGCTCTTGGTGTACCTCGATTTCCCGTACAAAGGCTTTCAAGTTTCATGTCCGTTCGATCTGTCAATTTATGCTTTCAGAAACGTTTCCGATCGAATTTCATTGAATGGGGAAGAGGCATGAAAAAATGTCCTTTTTTCATTTCATTGCAACTCAATGCATCTTCACACACAAACAAATGTCCCTTTTCTTCGGGGTTTTTCTTTGTTGTGGTTTGGACATTCCAAAGTTGCTTCAGCCACAATGCACGAAGGGTCGACAGCCACCAATTTGAAACTTCTTCATTTGGAGGCCTTTGCTCCCAAGTCTTTGACATGTCGCATACCACACACACACTGCTCGCGTACCACCCTCCCCCACTCCTCACCCATGTTACTTTCCCCCTTCAATGCCCCGTTTCTCTGTGTTCAATGCGGTGGAAGCCTATTGAATGTAGCGATTCACAGACATTGCAGAGAGAGTGTGAGTGTTTGTGCGCAACACTCATTAAACTAATGTGATTAGGATTCTCCACTCAACTGTGAGTGTCCACTCAACACCCGAACTGTCCAGGGGCGGAACCAGGGCACACAGAGGCCCTGGGCTCTGTGTGTTTGTTTGCAGTGCCAAAATTTAACGCCCTACATTTTTTGTGTCGTGTACTGTGTGTGCTTTTTTCAAATTGGTTCAGCACTTTTGAACGGGTCATCCCCGACTGAATCCAGGTCCCGTTCCTGCTGCCTCAAAAATCAAACTGAAGCCATGTGTCACGGCGAATTCTGTGGGACGAGTTTGTCTTCAGACCAACATTGAATCAGGTTGAGTATTTTTCTTCAAATCCATGAAACCCAATTGTGGTTTTTGTGTGACAACAGCAACCATCTTTTTGTTCGGACGAAAAACACGAAAAAGAATCTCAGTCTTGTAGCGATTTGGCACGGGGAGAAACACTGGTTGGAACGAAAGATGTTAGCCCGTTTGCTAACATTTGTAGACAGCACTGTTCCAGTCCTCTGACACCGGTCAACCAAACTGCAGAAAAAAATGGTAGCTTTGCCTCGGTTACAGGGCCGCTGCAGTGTAAATTTTGAAACAGAGAACAGACTGGGAAAAGAAAGCGAGAAAGCGATTGTTCCCCACAGCAATTCGCTTTGTCCGAGGGCAGCAGCCCGTCGTCCGACACCGCCGCCAACAACTGTCCACTTGACGCGTTCTGTCGCAGGAATCTAATTATGGGATTCCATACGGTCTCTGGACAGCTCGACACCCCTTTCAAACAACAGCAGCGTGCAAATACCCAGAGGCTGGGTTCACACCAGAGGCATCAAACGTTTCGTTCCTGCAGGTTCTGAAGCAACGTTTGCGACACTGAAGCCGTTGATTTGCAGGGGCGCGATACAGGACGCACCCCACCACGTGGCACTCCACGTGTATATCAGGGCGGAGACCGGATTCACACACTGGTCCCTGCGTCATCTCAGCGAACCAGCACCTCATGACGCACACAGAGAGGCACAACGCGTGACGCATCCCGTGTAAAACAGGTCTGCAGATAGACACACCAATTGGTGTTTTCACACAAATGACACAAATGATGCTTCGTATTCACCCTTCAATGGTTCGCAAATATTTACATTCCGCCCTGAAGAGGGGTGGGTCCTTTCAGAACTGACCCCTGCCCAGCGGCCTGGCCAGCCAGTGTTTTCGGCAATGCGCATGCAGAAAGACCCAGTCGTTGAAACTGATGGATTTTAAAGTCCTGTTGTCCCATGTCTGTGTCAGTGTCTGGTGCTCGTGTTTGTGCTGAGCAGAGAAAGACTGGTTGATTTTGTCGGTGTTGAAGTCTTCAAATGTGCCAGGCTGGACAGTCCCGCAAATGCGGCGAGTACAGAAATACATAGAAAACCACACTGCAGTGACGTTTTTCGTTGCGTGCAAATACTTGCTTCAAGCGCATTGAATTTTGGCCGGTGTTGAAGTGTTTTTTTGCGGCACGTTCTTCTTTGTTCATTTGAGACCAGAGCAAGCAAATCCGGTTTTCAATTTGGATTTTCGACACAGGCACAATATATCAATCTGTTGTTGGACCTGTTGCACAAAGAAAAAGACAACCTCTGACTGTCTGTCTGTCTGTCTGTCTGTCTGTCTGTCTGTCTGTCTGTCTGTCTGTCTGTCTGTCTGTCTGTCTGTCGGTCGGTCGGTCGGTCGGTCGGTCGGTCGGTTGGTCGGTCAGTTTTTTTATGCATTTTTTTCAAGCTGAGTTCTCTCCATCACTTTTTCAGGTGATGCTCGCTGAAAAAGAGGCTCATTATCTGGACCCCTGGATCCTCCCCTGGACTCTTGCTGCCCCCTGCAGCCCGTGTGGACCGGTGCGGAGCCTCCTCAATGGGCGCGTCTCGAGACGCCATTATCCCCGGACTAATTAGACGAGGGGCGCAGAACCCGAGCCGTCTTACCCTGACGGCGGGGCGGGGGACAACAGCGAGGTGCGAAGATTCGGGGTGTCAGGCCCAGGCCGAGTTCACACTGGACGCGTTGCATGTTGTGTGGCTCCGCAACTTGAGCATTGTGTAGCGTTCAGGTGACAGTCTGAAAGTTTGAATCCAAGACTGAGGTCAGTTGAGTGAGCCAGGAGGGTGTTCAAAGTCCAGTCCAAGGACCCATAGATTCTCCAGGTCGGAATACAACAGAGTTGCGGAGGGGTTGAAGAGATACGTATTCTTTGACGCAACCAGAGTGAACGTGGCTGACGCTGAAAACTCTGCGCGACAGACCTGAACCTGTGTTGGAAACGGAGTGAGAAAACGGTGAAAACGAAATGAGGTCAAGTGAACAGAAACGACTTCTTCAATCATTGGCAAATGATAGAAGGTTTTTGGTGTTTCGCACGTGTGTGTTTGAAAGATGGGAGAAATCACAATGTGAATGAACTGGCAAAAAATAGCTCCATGGAGCTCGCGGTGATTTGAGGAAATTTCAGTTGCACTGATTTGGCTTGCTCTGATTTGGCTCACTCTGATTTGGCTCACTCTGATTTGGCTTGCTCTGATTTAGCTTGCTCTGATTTGGCTCACTCTGATTTGGCTCGCTCTGATTTGGGTCACTTCTTTTTGTCAAAATTCTTACTTTTTT
>JAAUXT010012016.1_pt1 | contig 11446 bp, 9 predicted proteins | sample 7278171 | NCBI WGS metagenome assembly JAAUXT01 (sample SAMN14350112, study PRJNA611818) | marine sediment metagenome | isolation source: surface marine sediment (1.8m) | place: French Polynesia: Moorea | collected 2018-08 | reverse complement strand
TTTTCTTGTCTGAGAACATGTCCACTCCATACTTCTTCATTTCCACCATCAACTTCCTCAGTCAGGTTTTAGTCCAAGCTCCGTCAGGACACTTCATCAATGGGACATTCACATATTTCAATTACAATGGTTCGGACAGCTCTGCTTGTTTCTATGGGGGTGTGTCTGCCTACAAAAATTCAAGCCAAACTTTAACAGAAATATTTATGTCTTGTCAGCATCCCGAAGGAGTGTTGGAAAATCCCAACATTTACTCGGACACATCCAGTCTTGTCCTGGTTTCCTACTGCTACAAGACTTTTTGTGAGATGGAGATCAAAGTTGTTTTCACTGTTTTCAACTGCAATGTGTTTCATTATGATATTTGTCACCTGAGGTACCGTCATAGTTATTTGATGTATGATATTCAATGGACAGCGAAAACTGGTCACTACCAGGAAAAACGACTTTCTCGGAATTGCATTGTGATTCAATTAAAGTTTGGGACTGGTGATCCTGCAACATTTGTTGTTGGGAAAAGATACTTCTGTGTCACATACAGGGAAATAAGTTTTGCAGAAATCAAACAGGAACGTGTCACAATTAACTATCAGCTGACTGGGTATCTAACAGGTAACACTGTATTTTTTCTGCATCAGCCTTGCAGCAGCAGAATGTTAAATTTCTTGGCAAAACATCTAAACATTTCTTGTGTCCTGTCCATCTTTTGAAAACATACGCCAGCAACTTGAGTTTCAACACAAATGCTTTTCCACCAATTTTTTAAAGCAAGAAAAAAGACAAAATTCCCAAAATTTATACGAAAACAATAAGATCATCTTCACACCCCTGAATGTTGTCTGAACATTTCAGAACATGACACTGCACACTATTATGGTTTGGTGGACAAATATTGGCACTGGGTATGTTTTTCCTGTTCATTATTTCTTGTTGAAAGAACATTCGTAGAGACATTTCAACTTTTGCCATGCACATATTTTCAGAAAAAACACATCCACAGCTTTGGATCAAGCAGCAGCTCACAAAACCAAGAGTTTGTGGATGAAAGGCTCAATTTCCTGAACCGTTTGAAGCTTGTCAACTATACAAGAAACAACAGAAAAGTAAGGTTCAGATGGAACACAATGTTCAACACTCCAACTCACAGACAAACTCCAAAGTTTTGGATAGAGCATGACACAGGTCAAACTGGGGGCTGGGCAAATGTTATTGTTTATTTCTCAAATACCACATGGGAAAACATGCTGAATGCAACGTTTGGTGAAAATGTTCCACCCACATCAAATGTACATCAGCTGAAAATACTCAAGTTATCGCCGAAGGACATAATTGATCTTCTACTGAGAAAGAACAACAAGAACTATTGTTACAGACACAGCTCTGTCAGAATAATTTACTCGGTCCTGAACAGAGAACTACGTAATGTTATCATATTGCCCAGAGGTCTGACCCCAAGGTTTCACCTGAAATTGACAATATATTTTTACCTCTTGAACAAAGAATACTTGATCATGTCTGTACCTCACTATCCGACAGCTGCCAACATCATACAGGAACCACACAACCAAAAACGATACAGCAATGTGGACTTTACAGCAGCAGCTGGCATTGCAAACAACATATTTCATTCATGCTACAATCTGACATACTTTTGGATTCCTGACTTGTGGAGGAGGATACATAGAATTTATTTTGCCAGTTGTACAAAACCAAGAGAATCATCCTGGTGCAGGAATATTTCCTGGGAGCAAGAACTGTCTGTGTCTCAAAATTTTATCTTTTTGAGGAGACATTTTTTGAACTTCTCAAGAGGGTACCAGATAGTGCAGCTGAAAAGCTGGAACAAAGCCAACAAAATGTGTTCAGACATGGAAGCTTTCCTCCCAGTTTTTAGAAGTAATTCAGAGCTACACAATATGCTGGCCATCTTAAAGCAATCCAAAATATTCGTCGCATTTATTGAATCACTGTTCATTGGTCTGGCGTTTGAACCAAAGCAAAACACCGCTCACTCTGTGCTGAGGTGGAAAAACAGAGATCCAGTGGCATTTCAATTTTGGAGGAATTTTATGCTTCAAGAAAAATTACCCTCTCATTATTCAGTTGTCTTTTCCCACAAAGAAAGACAGATAACTGACTGTGTAAAATTTGGGTCACAAAACTGCACTCAGGAAATCCCTGTTGAAGTATTGAGCCAAACAACTCTGTCACCAAGTTCAGCCCTGAACAAAAGTTGCACAGCCATGTTGATAAAAAACTTGGCTGAGCCTGAATGGGTCAGTGTTGGCTGTGATGGAGACTTGGTGCCTGATGTACTTTGTATGGCTGGGAAAATACCAAATTTTCACAACTCATCTGCTGTTGAACTTGAATATGCTTGTTCAATAGATTCTATAGTTCTTGAAAACAAATGCCTTTTGCTTTTGGCATGGCAATATAAAGGTGGATTGAAACAGCATTGCCCAGACAAAATAGAACTTTTCAATGAAATAGATCCAGACATGTTTATGAATCTTGCCAATTCCATTAATGTTGCCTTCCCACCAATAATTGCATCAAATCTGACAGAATTCATATTGTGCAGGAAATATCTCCAGAAAGTGAACTGCAAAAGGAAACCTGTTGAACTTCTCCCTGAACCAGGAATGATTGTTTGTCACAAAAGCAAAATATTGATCGCCAAAAAAAACCTGTTTAACTGTGCTGAAGGAGAGTATGTGTCTCAGTTCTTTGTTTGTGATGGAACAGTCCAATGTAAAAATATGTTTGATGAAGTAAACTGCAAATGCAACAAAACAAGCCAAGATTCAGATGACGAATCCCAACATTGTTCATTGGTCAATGGCATGTGGGCTAATGTTTCATTTGTTGTGCAAGACAAAAAAGCTGTGAAGTGGGAGGAGACATACTCATGCAAAACTGCCAAAATAATAAGTGTCTCAATGTTCAATGACTTGGTTTCTGATTGTGGATCTGATGGTGAAGATGAACCTGAGCTCATGAGTCTGCACACGCATCACACAACTCATCCCTGCAGTGCGACACACCAGTTACCCTGCAGAGAAGGACATTCAAAATGCTACAACATTTCTGCAATTTGTTTCTACATATTGAATCAAAGGAATCATATGCTTTTTTGCAGAACTGGAGAACATTTGGAAGAGTGTGCTGAGTTTGAATGTAATTCCATGTTTAAATGTATTGGATTTTACTGTGTTCCATGGAAATATGTGTGTGACGGAAAATGGGATTGTCCTGATGGAACAGATGAACCACTGTCCAGTTGTGATGAAAGCAGAAATTGCACAAATTTGTTAAAATGTTCACAAACACACATATGCATCCATTTGGCCAATATGTGTGACAACATCCTAGATTGTGCAGAAGGAGATGATGAACTGCTGTGTGATTTGAGAAATGAGGAGTGTCCTGAAATGTGTACATGCTTCATCCACCTTTTGAGTTGTTACAACATTTCAGGACCATTGTTACCACAAGACAAAAAATTGGTTTACAACACAGTTTTCTTCAACTCTGTAGATTTGCCTCATCACAAATTATTCTTTTACAGTATCAATGACCCCATTTATCTTGTTGTAAACAACAGTGGTCTGAACCATCTTTGTTCCTTTGTGAAAGCATTCAAAAAACTTGTGTTGATAGATGTGTCCAACAACTGCATACACAAACTGGAAGCAAATTGCTTTGATAGCTACTTCTCATTGCAGAAAATAGTCTTGAAGAAGAACAAATTAAACACAGTTGGTGTGAAAGCCTTTGGAAATTTGTCGAAATTAACTGATTTGGACCTTTCTTTCAACGCTCTTACAGAAATCTCTCTTCATCATGTTTCAAACAAATTAACACTTTTGAACTTTTTTATCAATGGCAATAATTTTTCTATTGGAAAGCATGAAAATATATTTGACAGAATTACATTCAGAAATATTCATGTTGATGACTACATGGTTTGCTGCCTGGTGCCTTCAACATCCAATTGTGTTGCTCAAAAAGAATGGTTTACCTCTTGTTCGCAGCTCTTGCAAAAACAATTTTCCACTCTTTCAGCCTGCATATTATTCTGTTTGCTTGTATTGAGTGCAGCTTCCCTGATCAAATACAAGAAAAACAAAACACTGGCACACGCATTCAAAATAATTGCTTCAGTTACCCAGAGTTCCCATTTTGTTCATGGATTATATTTATTAATTTTGTGGGCAACACATCTGTCTTTCAAAGAAAAATTTATCCCAATGCAGTATTTCTGGAAACACCACTTTCTGTGTCAGTTGTCATGTTCAACTGTAATCTTGCACAATATATTTTACCCCTTTGTCACTTGTCTGTTATCATTGTCAAAGTTACAAGTTGTCAACTATCCAATGGAAACAAGGTTCAAACAGTCAGCATTTGTTTTAAAATCTATCTTGATAGGCTTTGTAATTGTTTTTTGTTGTGTTATCTGCATTGGTTTGAACATTGGCTTTTTGAATATTTCAATTCCATTCACACTGTGCAGTCCATTTGTTAGCCTGCCAAATTCTTCTGTTTTCCTAAAAATATTGACTGGGATTTGGTGTTCATATCAGTTTGTGATAATTGTTCTGATTGTGATATTTTATGTCAAATTGATTCTAAAACTGGAAGCTTCAAGGAAAAATCTGAAAGATGCAGTCTCAAACAAACAGTCTAATTCAGCTGTCATAAGGCAAGTTGTGACATCCACACTTTCTTCTTTCCTTTCCTGGATACCTTCTGTAATTTTCTATCTGATATTCATGTTGAAAGCAACATATTCCCTGGACCTGGCCATGTATGTTGTGATATTGGTGTCTGGCATCAGCTCTCTGACAGATCCCATTTTGTTTCTGTTTCCAGAAATTTGGCAATTGAGCAAAAAATTGTGCAAGTGCAAAAACAAAGACTCATCTGACAAACAGAATGATTTGCTTTTCCCCCAGACTGGCAAAAAGTGAACACTTAGTGCAGCTTTTGCATTTTGCTGGATGTTTCTGAGGATATGATGAAAACGAACACATATCTGTACCTCTATTGTGCTCAGTGCTTTATTTCCAGTGAAGAGTGTGCAGACAAAGAGTCTCACTTGCAGTCAAAGTCAAGCTCCTGGTGAGTGACGCACAAAGTGTTTTTGGTCAATCACCTACAATAGGTTTGCAGCTGCAAATCAAGAACCAGTTGCGTGACATGCATAACAGCTTCTGAAAATAAAATGACTTATTTTTCATTCTGATCCCTGGTCCAACTGTTTACCTGAGCTTTTTTTGCTCTCCATACGCGGTGCTCTGATGCTGAGTTCCAATTGATTTCACCCTGAGGAGATACAGATCTCCTACCCGGAGCAACTGAGCGCACACGTTTTTACTGGATGGGAATATAGCAGCGGACATGCCTGATTTGGATCCAGAATCCAGTGCTGGAGTCTCCAGTCCATTTGATTTCCCCCACACGGAGATAATGCCAAGCACCTTAGAACCCCTCCCTCCTGCCCTGTATTCAGTCAATGCTGCTTCCAAGTCAGGTTCGGCCCCCGCTTCCCTGCCCCCTCACCCCCGTCCCTCCACCCTGCGTGGTAATCTTCGGCCCCGTCAGCCCCAAACAACAATCTCCTTCTCTAAAGCGAATTGAGCAAATTTGCGAAGAAAATTGTTGACAATTCAAACTGCATAAGTTGGATGTCACGTGTCGTCTGGAAGCGCATGTTGCTTGACAGGCTTTATTCAGCACAGAGTTTATTCATGGGAGCAAATCTGCCACAATGAGGTTCAACTTTCACCCCTTCAGAAATCCCTCCAAATTTTCGCGCACCAAGCGTCAAAAGAAATCGTCTGAGCAAACGGTTCGTTCTGGACGTCACTGTCCTTTCCTCCCGGTGTTGAGTCTCTCAAGGTCAGAGCTGGCTGAGAAGGAGGTGCCACCTGGTGCCCTGACCCTGGTTCCGCCGGGGACTCAGGTGTCTCGGATGCTGGGTCAGCCAGAGCCCCAGCTGAACTAGATCTGGTCAGTAAAAGTGGCTTGATATGGAGCTGTGTTGTGCGGTATCATTGACGCCTGTGTCTGTGTCAAGAATTCGTTCCCACCGATTATCTGCAGCAAGCAAGACGCGTCACATAACATGATGCCTGATGTGACGCACGACGCAAAACGCAGCTCTAAATGAGGGCCACGTCAACCAATGCGGACGTGCGTACAAAGCTTGTCATGTTGACAAACTTGAGTGAGATGCGCTTCGGATGTAAGCACGTCCTGTCAGATCTGAGAGGGTTCGTCGGCAGTCCGCTCGCAGTCAGTCTCCAGCAAGTCTTCCAGTGGGTATGCTCCACAAGTGGTGAGTTCATCAGTTCTTTCCTCCTGGCGCAGTGTGCCACGCAGGTGCACATACACACATAACACACACGCACCACACACACGAACACACACACACACACACACAAGCCTGCGCTCACACAGCCACACATGGATCATCCCCCTTCCCTACCCCCCCCCCGCCTCTCTCTCTCACTCTCCCACGCTCTCTCTCTCTCATTTCTCTCTCTCTCACTCTCCCATTCTCTCTCTTGCTTGCTCTCTCTATTGCTCTCTCTCTCCTGCTTGTTATCTCTCTCCCTCTCTCTCTCTTGCATGCTGTCATTCTCTGTCTCTCTCTGTCTCTCTCTCTCTCTCCATGTCTCTCTCTCTCTCTCATTTCTCTCTCTCTCTCTCTCACTCTCCTTCTCTCTCTCTTGCTTGCTGTCATTCTCTGTCTCTCTCTGTCTCTCCTCTCTGTCTCTCTCACACGCACACACCTACCTCTCACAGCCTCTCACACGCACCCCACTCATACACACACTCAAACACACACCCACACCTCCCTTACCGCCCCCCCCCCCACACACACACACGTGGTCACAGCTCCGGCTGGACCCACACCATCCCGTACACCTTCTGCACCTCCGGGATGCAGCGCGCGTCGTAGAAACGCCCGGGGCCCAGGCAGACGGGACGCATGCGCGGGCAGCGACACTCGAAGACGCGTCGGTAGGTTCGCTTGCACGGCTCGTAGGGCAGGGAACACGTTTTCTGAAACAAGAACAGAGTAGGGAGGTTTAGCTATGTGCGTCAAGCAGCTCGGCTGCAATTAGAAGAATAGGCAGGTTCAGCTGTGTCATAGAAGGGTCGTCATGGTCCGTGTCCTTTGAATGTAGATGTCTTCTGAAATTTGGAACAGAGTCGGGAGGTTTAGCAAATTGCGCAAAGCAACACACGTGTGTGTCTACAACGGGAATGAATAGGCAGGTTCAGCTGTGGCTTGCGTGCGTCATCGTGGTGCGTGTGCTTATAGTGAAGACGTGTTCTTGGCAGAGGAAGGAAGCTTCGACTGTGTGTATGTTGGTGTGGTTCAGACGTCTTCCTGTGCTGTTGTACAATGGATCAGCGACTTTCTGCAGTGGATCGTTCGGTTGCCGTGGCACGTGCACAAACAACCCTCGTGTGTCAGTCAACACTCTTTCGAAATGACGTACGCAACACATGAGGCACAACGTGATACCCGCGTGCGTGAAGCATTCGACATATGACGTGCCACACGTGACGTGGGCGATATTTGGTCAAGGGACAGGGCCACCTTTTGGGCAACCCCCGTCCTCCAAAAATGAGATATTTCTTTTGAGATAATGTACTTGCGCCGCAAGGCTGCAAAGAAATTATTTTTGTTGAAGTTCACGGGAGGGGTGATTCACCCAAGAACGTGCCGCACCCAAACCACTGACCAAATCATTGACCCACCAGTGGCAAGCGTTGCCACCTGGTCACGCACACTCAGCGTGAAATCTGTTCCTATTTTCGCCCACGTGAGAATTGGACTGACTCTCGCCCAGACGCAAACAATTTGGCGTCTATAGAAACGGCTACATTTCTACCGCAGTGCGGTAACAAGACTTTTTCATTTCTGCCGACACTCAGTCAGGAGGCTGTTTCACGCTGGATGCGTCGTGCATGACGTCCGTGTCAGTCCAGTTGCTACACTACCATACTGAAAGGCGCACAGGGCAGGCAGGTGCAATATAATGGCCAGACACCACAAATGAGGAGGCACAGGTATTTGTCCATTTCAAGTCTCACCTGAAATGGCCAAACACTCCTACAAGGCTCTGAGTGGCATTTTCTGGTGATTTCAGGTCAGACTTGATACCAGGAGCCACAGGGTGTTTGACCATTTCATGCCCAAGGTGCAAAAGGCCAGAGATCCGTGTCCGGGTAGCCCGTGCCTCCTCATTTCGTCACACCGGGACGCATTCTGTGTGAATCAAGTCCAGAAACAGGCTTACTTCGTGGATAAAACAATATTTTGCACACCCCCCCTGGTCTGTGTAAACAGGCCTGTCGTGTGTACATTGTGCAGCACAGGACTCACGCAGCGTGAAACGACCTTTTCTAATTTCAGACGTCGAACTTGCACAATCTTATCCCACCGAGATAGGGTTCTTTTCAGCAACACAGACTGACAGGGAGCGTCCATTGAGAGCAGACATTTTCCTCGTTTTTTACGCGAATGATGAGGCGGGTGTTCTCGCTGCGGGGGGGGGGGGAATGGTGGGAGGGGCACCTGACCGGATTGAAAAAGCTGCACCGCAGGTTTAAAAACGTGACATCTTTGCAGTCAGTCCTTTCAAATTTGAAGTCCCTGCCCAAGGAGCTCTGACCGACTTTGAAAAGTTTCTGTGGGATCCACCACCCAATGGTGGACAGAGAAATAATGCAACCAGGAACCCCAAGGTTGGAGCCCAATGTTGACATGGTTTAGGACCAGACTCGCGAGGTTGGGGTATAGAGACGTCTGGATGTGTGTGTGTGTGTGGGGGGGGTATGTGTGCGTGTGTGTGTGCATGTGCGTGTGTGGTGTTTGTGCTTGTGTCTGTATCAGTGTCTGGGTCTGAAAGGTGTTTGCGCGTGTGTCCATGTCTGTGTCTGGGTGGTGTGTGCGTGCGATTGTTGTGTGTGCGTTTCTGTGGTGTGTGTGGTGTGCGGTGTGTGCGATGTGTGTCTGTGGTGTGCGTGTGTGAGGAGGCATTTCAAATGTGAAACACACTCCCTTTGGACAAAAAATTTCCCTTGTGGCACAAATTCAAGATTGGACAACAACTTTGGGGACAGTCTAGACCCTGGGCCCCTGAGACCCCTGGACCTGCTGCCCCGGACCAACTCACCCAGATCTTAGTACTCACCCCCTGGATCCAGTATCTCTTGACGGTGGAATCCGCGCTGAGTCCAGCGGAGTCCTGAGTCATCCACATCAATGTCAGTACCACCGCGCAGACGAGTACTGAGTCATACTTGTGAGTATGCGTCGCCATGGATACCTCGAAGTCAGTCAGTCCATGATGTTGAGTTATTCAGATCACTGTCAGTGCGTAGCAGTTGAGAACTGAGCAGTCGTTGTGAGTACAATCTGTTACCATGGATTCGTGAGGATACACCGATACATGACGTCACAGTGATCACGTTTGGCTGAGCGTTGCGTCACCAAAACCACGCTCAGTGTGACTCAGCAGACGAGAGTACGCATCACCGTTGATACTTGAGACCACGCTGAGTGTTGAACACTGCGTCGTCCCAGTCACCTCGAGGCAGACAGGTCCAGAGCGCCAGATTAAGGGTTTTCACATTGGCTGGGCGGCGTCAGACGTTTTGAGGCGCCCGTCAAAATTTTGACACGCAGGCATCAAAGTCAACAAGATGCCCAATGGAGAGCATCAAGTTATTGGTCCAGACTGATCACAAATTTTTGACGCGGGCGTCAATTTTTTTGTCGCTGCGTCACCAATGTGAAAACCCTCATTGAGAATCACCATCCATACAGGTCGCCATCAGTTCTGCGCAGATAGGTGCTGATCTTCTGAACACTCGTACTTCCACGAATCACAAGATCTGTGAAAGGTTCCTCATCATTGTCCAAAGCCCATGCAAAGTTTACTCACTGAGTGTTGTGTGAATCTGAAAGAGTTTTGTTCCGGTCTGACGTAACGCAAGACACGAAGACGTGACTTGGTCACGTGAGACCCACGTTTTCCTCTTTCCGCGTCAGGCACGTAAAACACGTCGTTTTCTGTTGACCCACGTGCAAAGTCACGTGGACGTGATAATTTACGCGGCTTGCAGGAACATAACACGAAAACGTGTGACCCACGTCAAAAGTCTGCATCCCAGTGCACGTGTATCCGTTTGAGCTGCCTCGCCCTTTTCGCGCACTTTGTTCTCGTGTTGTTTGCATGTATTGTTATCCACGTTTCTTTGTTCGCACTCTGCTATTGTAAAATCAATGGAGTTCTGTGAAGTTTCTGCACGTGTTTCTCACACCTGCACAAAGCTCTGTTGCTTCCTGTACACGTCAATAGACGCTGCGTCGCGCCACGACGCTGTGACGGCTCCAGAGGGCGCTGACTGCGCACAACCACGCCCTCCCTATTATCGCCCCTGTGGCGTGTTGCATTTGTACTCCAGGGTCTGATCCAAGATATGGTCAAGGGTCCCTGGTTGTGGATCTCTGAGGGAAATAGACCTCTGACCTCTGACCTCTGACCTATTTTCCAGATCTTCAAGGTCATGACCCTTGAACCCTGTCCTGGTTCCCTGAAGAATGAGCATCATCTCCAGTCTGGAGCCCGTGGATCTGGGTCATATTGATCTCACAAAGGGCACCCAATGCTTGAACTGTCTTGCCTAGATGTGCTGGAGGATGTCAAAGGTAGTTCCAGATTGAAGTTGTCTTTTCACTTGACGCCGTCGTCCCCCTCAGAAATCGCAGGAGTGACAGCGAATCCACTTGTGACGTCACGGAGGGAATTTCGTTTGAACACCCTCCACCATTCCGGCGCGACATGCTACGTGTTTTGTTCACATCCTCCCCTCAGTTGACAGTAACACGCAGTGACAGGACGTTGTTTCCGTTTGGCTCTGTGTTCCGTGTGCTAACGATGTTGTAACGCTCTGTGCGCTGCTCACAACGCTGTTTCCTCAGGCCTGGTTCACGCAGCGTGCGTCACGTGTTGTGTCCCCAGGCAGGTTCGGCAAACATGAAACGTACAAGTATGCGTAGACGTAGACGTAGAATCTCACCCTACAGGACACAGTACACACAACACTATTTCTTCTCAGAGCTCTTCATCACTGAGTCCTTTATCAGTGATTAAAACAAAACAAACAATTTTTGACAGAACATCAAGATCTCACAAGAGTACCTTTTTGGAGTGTTTGTCCCCAGGGGGTGAAATGCTACGTGTACGTTGTCGGAGTGTCAGAAGGGTAGGGTAGTCAAAACTACCTATCAGCACTTTCCACTTGACGGTCGTCCGTGCCAAAACGCTCGATGGGTGGTTCTGACCCCGTGTGAAAACTCACCGTTCGTGTCAGAATGCATCGTTGCACTTTATAGGAACGGTACACTTTCTGC
>JAAUXT010143504.1_pt1 | contig 11447 bp, 9 predicted proteins | sample 7278171 | NCBI WGS metagenome assembly JAAUXT01 (sample SAMN14350112, study PRJNA611818) | marine sediment metagenome | isolation source: surface marine sediment (1.8m) | place: French Polynesia: Moorea | collected 2018-08 | reverse complement strand
TCCCGGCGTCGCTGAGACGACCTGCGCCCGATGGCGGCTCGCTTGATGTCGGGCGTCATGCTCTTAGTCAGCACCTCGATCCCTGGTGTGATGGTCAGCTCCCCTGTAGCACAACGTTCTACTGTGTGAATGTTTCACCCGAACGCTTGGGACCCCTCACCCCGCGTCTCCTCATTTCGGGTGTCTAGCCATTCCATTACACCAGTGGAGTGTGGTACGGTGAAGGCCTGCGGTCGGTATTGTTACGTGTAACATCAGAAGCTCACGTGAGAGGTGAATGACGTATATGCGTGGGTCGCACCCACCCACACCCGACAATCGGAGTCTTCACATTGGGCGACGCGCGGACGTTTTTTTTTTTGCGCTGACGTCAAAAATTCTGCCATTGGGTCCAATGCAAATTTTTGACGCCGACGTCAAAAAAACCGACCCACGTCACCCAATGTGAAAACCGCTCCTCTCAAGTATATGAACCTGTCCCTTGGGGCTGTCTCTGTGCTGACTTTGAAGGTTTTATGTCAGCTTCACCTTTGCAAGGTTCTTGTGTGTGTGTGTGTGTGTGTGTGTGTGTGTGTGTGTGTGTGTGTGCAAAATAATGCCCAGTGCAGTTGCAGCATCAAGAGCACTTGAGATGGACGTGTGAGGCAAGCGACATGCATGCGTGAAACGCGCCCACCAGTACCCGACTATAGTAACCCCACGTAACACGTACCGATGCGGATGGACGCGGGCAGCGTCTGTGAGATGGGCGCGTCCTCGTACTCCTCCGCGTAGCGTCCGTACACGGAGCGTCGCTCGGGCAGCTCCTCCAGCTCCGGAGCCATCGTGGGCAGGTACTGCGGCTCCTGCTCTGAGCTGTCCACCTGTGGGTGACGGGAGGGTGAGGCACGTACACCACCAACACACACACGCACTCTCTCTCTCACACACACGCGCGCGCGCGGTTCCTGGTCAGAGCTGTCGACCTGTGGGAGACGGGAGGGTGAGGCACACACACCACCAACACACACGCGCACTCTCTCTCTCTCACGCACACACACGTGGTTCCTGATCAGAGCTGTCGACCTGTGGGAGACAGGAAAAGTGAGGCACGCATACCGCCAACACACACGCACTCTCTCTCACTTTCTCTCTCTTTTTCTCTCTCTGTCTCTCTCTTTCCTTCTCTCCGAATGTATGTGTGTGTGTCTGTGTGCCTGTCTCATTCATCACTCTCACCCCAATCACACAATTTCTGTCTATCTGTCTGTCTGTCTGTCTGTCTGTCTTCCCTCCCTAACTCCCTCCCTCCCTCCCTCTCTCTTTCTCTCTCTCTCTCTCTCTGTCTCTCTCTCTCTGTCTCTCTGTTTCCCTCTCTCGCTCGGAGTCCAATAACCAGAACTCACGGAGACGCTCTTGGTGAGTATGCGCACGGCGCCTGCGCGTTCCTGCACGATGGCGCGCGACTCAGCCACGCCCTCCGCCGCCTCCGGCGCCTCCTCGACGCCGTCGGCGCCGCCGTCCTCTTCCGGTGACGCCGGGCGCGTGTCGCCCTCGCGCTCGATCAAGGCGAGCTTCGCGTAGAGTCGCGTCATCGCACCGGAAGTCATCAAGCTGATACCGGAACCGGGAATCGGGGACCTGAAGCGATAACCCGGAAGTGATAAACCGGAAGTGACAAGCGGGCGGGGTGGCTCGCGGGACAGATCGCTTTCACTCTGTGAGTATCTTGGGAGTACTCTGTCAGTACGCGATACTGACCTGCGCGGCGTTCTGGGCGGGGTGGGTGCGATCATGATGCTGGGCGGCGGCGCCGGGTAGGGCGACAGTTTCCGGAAGCGGAAGCCGCCTCGCTCCGGGGACGCGTCACGTGACGTGTACGCGCTCTGGGTCCCGGTCTGGTGCAGGGAGGACCGCGTCGTGGGGCGCGGACGCCGCCCCAGCGTTGACGTGCTCGCGTTGGCGTCGCCCGACGCCGCCGCAGGCGTCGAGCTCTCGTGGCTGCTCGAGAAGGTGCGCATCAGCATCTGTGCGAAAAACAACATGGCGTCACTTCCTGTCTCGCGAAGCAAGATGGCGTCACATTGGGTGTTTTCACAAGGAACACAATGTTTCCCTTGTACGAGTCTCGGTGAAACGTAAATTCACACGTGGTTCAGCACGTGACCCACTTGTCACGTGAATCACGTGACGCAACTCACCTGTCTGGCTCTTGAGATCATGCTGCCTTGTTTCTCGTTGGGTGCACTGCTGCCTGAAGTGGGTGGGGCTACTGCTGCAGGATCTGCAGTGTGCAGGGGGCCCTGGCTGGGCAAGCTCACTGCAGGAGTTGAGGAGGAAGGAGGGATGAACAAGGACGGCACGGAGCCGTGATAGGAGGGAGGAAACGGGGCTGTTACATCCTGTGTGGAGGGAGGGAGGGGAACAGCTGCATGGGCGGCGGGGGCTGCAGCGGGAGGGAGGGTCGTGGAGGGAACAGCTGCTGAAGAGGGTGGAGGGAGGAAGACCTGGTCATCGTCGTCCCCTCCCCCCAACTCCACCTCTGACGTAGACAAGGATCTGAAATCACAAAACGCATACAGCCAGGGTTCTGATGAAAACTGCTTGCAACTGATCAAATTTCATCCGACTTTGAGGAAAACTTTGGTGGTGTGCGTGCGTGTTCGTGTGTGTGTGTGTGTGCTTTTGCGCAAGGTGTGCGAACTGCTCCTGTCAAAACTCACTCCGTGTGTGTGTGTGTGTGTGTGTGTAAGTATGTGTGTGCGTCCCGCTGAGTGCGTGTGTGTGCGTGCGTGTGTGTGTGCCTCACCTTCTGAACACGGGTGGTGCGGGCGGGTGAGTGTGTTCTCTCAGCCTAACACTCGGTGTCGGACTTGTAGCCTCGGTGAGACTCGACTCGCATGCGACCTGCGCAGACGACGCGAAAATGACGTCAGTTCCGCGCATGCGCAAAGACACGCCTGTTGCACACTGCATGCGTCAACCGTTACGTTCAATGCGTCTTGTATAGAGTGTGAAACAGTCCTTGATGACGTCACTTACGTGATTCAATCTGCACAACTTTTGCCTTGAGTCATCCTTTCAATATTTTCCCAGTTTATTTGCGAAAAATCTTTGAACTTCGTGAATTTCATTTGGAATTCAAACTGTTCAAGCAAAGCACGTGAAGTACGATATTCTCAGCCTGGTTACTTCAACAAACGAGCAGCAGAAAACACGTGAGTTTCTATGGAAACTGGAGGGGATGGATCTACACAGTCTCGGGTCAGTCTCAAAACTACTTCCGGTTAAAACGCTGGACGAAAGTGACGCCAAGGCTTGGGTTCCCTCATGCATCGCACACGTGCACAACACACGCTGCAGTCACGTGGCGCAGCCGGAACCACGTGACACAGATGCCACGCAGAACACCACCAGGGGGCACCACGCACATCCGCTTCCGATTTGGTGGCAGTGAGAGAGACAGAATTTCATCTTTGTACGAGAGTCTGAGTGAGGAGTTCAACGCAAGGTCAGCTCGAAGAATCCAAGAAATACAAAAAAAATATTTGTCCTTGCAGCGTACAAAAGAAATCAAAGTTTGAATTTTGAAATGCAGAAGAGATGGAAGGACAGATGCTGAAAAAGATGTGCTCACGAACTGGTATATATGTTCGGATGTCAAACAAATACGTCCGCTCCTTTTCAACGTGCCCCAATGGCCAGATGGTCACTTGCCATTGGCTGTCTGGGGAAACTTCTGTGTCACCGATCTGGCAATTTGGGCACCGCAAGTGTGGAAATGAACACCGAGCTGAACCTCCCCATAGTGGCTGCACAACGCAGCTTTATTTTTCTTGAGCACGGACGGGGCGGGCCAGGCGGTCAGGGATGGGGGGCGATACCAGATGCACCAGTGGGTCAGAATCCTCACGTGACCCCCGTGACGCCCCCTGGTGGGGCTATGCCTCCTCACACCACGTGACCCAGGGAGTCTCCAATCCACCCCCGGGGGACCCTGGATCAATCCAGGACAATCCCCAACTTACACACACGCACTTACTCACACTCATACACACGCACACACGCACACACACACGTTCACTGCAGGACCCCACACTTCTGTCGAGGACAGGGATAAAATGAAGAGTTCCATTTTATCCGAAGCCAACCTGAACTCAATCAACGACACAGCTTTGTCAACAAGAGAAGAATGTACTGAGGGCCCCTTCACACTGGTGACGTCGTGCGTTGCGTCACTGCATCCAGGGACGCAACTCACGGCGCGTCCAGCGTAAAACGAACCTGGATGCTTCTCAAATCGCGTTGCAATGCAGAGGATTCTGAAAATTTTGTGAACCACAATTCTTTGCAGATGGATTTGGCAGACAACAATCAAAACTTTCAAAATCTCCATGGCAACCTAATTTGAGAAAAGTAAGGAATTATGTCACGTGACAGAGACAGGGAAGCACCCAGCAGAAGTTGGCTTTCCTTTTCCTAAACAAAACAGGGAAAACCCACAAAAATCCCGGATTGGGTTCACAATGGGTGCTTCATGCTTTGAGCCCCTACACAAGTCACCGACCCAAATACTGCCCTTGTGACTTGCACAGGGATCCAGGGCCTGATCCCTTTGTGAACCCAACGCTGTTTAGGAAACATGAGGTGAGGTGTATATACAGCAACAGGGTGTTGGCAAGGACAGCCACAGTTAGAACTGATGCAGGAAAACATCAAAAGCACAAAAAAACACAAAGGCAAGGAAGAGACCAGGAGGAACCGGAAGTCTGGACACCAGATCCTGAGAACTTCCGGTTTGTCTACAGAGTCGGTGCAAACTGACCACAATTGTCTTTGAAAGCACAAAGATCGCATCAGTGTGGATCTAATATGTACAAATTTACAGTGAAGTCCAGAAGAAGAAAGTCAGAGAAAGAAAGAAATTGATGGTTTTTTGTCGCAGAGATGAAAATTGCACATCAAGAGAACAAAAAAAAATCGTGTATTTTCTGTGAGAATGACTCTTTCTCTCGTTCCCAAGACTGAGTCAAAAAAGTTCTGCGGGTCCCAAAATTTCCAGGGCCTCTTCATCCTTGCCCAGCTGAGTTAGTGGCGGAAGAGCCAAAGCAACAGCACGTGACTTTGCTGATGACGTCATGGCGTCGCTCTGACGTCACAGAGCGCGCGTGGTGACGTCACGGAGGTGGAGTTAGTGGGAAAGCTTACCTCTGCCGGGTGCGATATTTCATACGGCTGTTTCGAGTGAATATAAAATAACAGAAAAAAAGGCGACATTCAGTGAAATGCAGGTGTGTGAACCGTGGTGTGCGTGAGCTGCGTTCTGCTCCGTGTCAATAACGTGTGCAGTGGCGTTCGGCCCAGGTTTGCGCTGGACGCGTCACGCGCAGTGCCTCCGTGCTGCGCCGTAACTTGGCGCTGAGCCAATGCAGGGTAAGGACGCCCGACGCATCCTGGCGTTTTTCGCCTCATTCCAAAGGGATGCGTCGTGCGTTCACTTTGTGCGTGCAAGCGCGCCACCACAGGACGTCGCAGCCAACGTGGCGACGGAACGTCGTGACGTAGCGTGTTTTAGCAAACAGCCCGCAACCTAGAAACGCAAACGTAACTTTTGACCATGACATCATACCAAAAGTTACGTTTGCGTTTGCGTGTCCAGGGTTGCGGGCTGTTTGCTAAAACTCCCCCTCTGTCAGTCCTGAGTGGCTTTGCTTCGCGTGACGTCACGCAGCACGTGTTTGCTGACGCAGCGCACGGTGACGCAATGCGTGACGCGACCAGAACGAACTCGACCTTGAACCCATAAGCTGGACGTACAAAACAGACTCCAGGGACCAACCAATCAGAACAGTGACCTGGACAAAACATCCAGGCCCACTCAAACAAACCAAAAAATCCAGGGCCCCCGTCCCCTCCACCCGTGCATGGTTTTGATTCAGGGTTGATTTCAACGTTGAGTTTGGTTGTCCCCACAAACAACAGGTAGGCGGAGGGACTGCAGTCTCCACCTCCATCACACACAGCGGCAATGAGACTGGGTGTGTTCGATTCACGCGTGCGGCTATAGCCGCCGACACTGTGGCTGGCGCCACTTCGCCCTTGGGTTGGAGATGGCGAAGTCAGCCATTTTGGTTCACTGGGCGAGCCGCACGCGTAAATCGAACACAGACACTCTTTCTGGAGCCCTCCCTTCTGTTGCCCTCCCTCCTGGAGCCCTCCCTCCTGGAGCCCTTCCTTCTGGAGCCCTTCCTTCTGGAGCCCTCCCTTCTGGAGCCATGCCTTCTGGAGCCATCCCTTCTGGAACCCTCCCTCCAGACAGGTGAGCGTCTGAACAGGACAAGCATTTCGGGAACAGAAACCTCCAAACGCCTGTTTTTCCCGTTGGGAAAGCTCTTCCTTACTGGTGGACTTTCTTTGGACTGGGTTCCCCCAATAGACTGGGTCCCCGGACCATACAGCGGCGTCTGACTCGCCCGGTGAACCGACCTTGATCTGAATGGACTGAGTCACGTGAACAACAACAACAACTCATACAAATAAAAACAATGTGAAACGTAAACAAACAGCAATTAATTGTTGAGTCTGAATGGCAGCTGTCGTGGCGGTGGTTAGACAGACCTGGTGCAACTTCTACCCCCAGGATCGTCCAGGCAAAAAGAACCCAGACTGAATCTTCTGGGGGTCTATCTCTATCCAGGTCTGCCTGACGTAAGAAGCACGTGAGAGAGGGAACCAGAGAACGAGAGCCGAGGACAGGAAGCGAGAAACGGGGGACATGGACGTGGACTGCACAAACACTGCGTTCTTCCGACCAACAGGATCAAAATCAGCAAAATCTGACTGCGTCAGAGAACAAAACACATGTGGAACATTCTTCAGTGGATTCCACGTGTCACACAGACGGTTTGGGCAGCCCACGTGGTTTCCACATGTTAGTCACGTGTTTACAACTTCCGGTCACAACTTCCGGTCACGACTTCCGGTGTGAGAGCGTACCGCCGCGGTGCGCAGGGATACGGATTTTCCAGGAGCGGACGGACACGGGGGTGACGCGGCCGTCCGTGCTGGAGAAGGGCCGGAAGTCGAGCTGCAACGAAGACGAGGCACCGCCCTGACAGACGCTGTCGCAGAGACCTCTGGTGGGCTGAGACTGAGGGGCCCGGATGGAGGGAAGCGGAGCAGGTGCAGCCCATCCAGGATGGGAGCCTCAGGGGGAATTGGGATTGTACTCAAGTGGATGGACGGCCCCTGGGAGCTGGACCCATGGGAGCTGGACCCTGGGAGCTGGACCTTGGGAGCTGGACCCTGGCAGCTGGACCTCTGGGAGCTGGACCCTGGCAGCTGGACCTCTGGGAGCTGGACTCTGGGAGCTTGACCCCTGGGAGTTGGACCCATGGGAGCTGGACCTCTGGGAGCTGGACCCTGGGAGCTGGACCCCTAGGAGCTGGACCCTGGGAGCTGGACCCTGAGAGCTAGACCTTGGTAGCTGGACCCCAGGGAGCTGGACCCCTGGGAGCTGGACTTTAAGAGCTGGACCCCAGGGAGCTGGACCCCTGGCAGCTGGACCTTGGGAGCTGGACCCCTGAGAGCTGGACCCCTGGGAGCTGGACCCCAGGGAGCTGGACCTCTGGGAGCTGGACCTTGGTAGCTGGACCCTTGGGAGCTGGACCCCAGGGAGCTGGACCCCTGGGAGCTGGACCTTGGGAGCTGGACCCCCGAGAGCTGGACCCCTGGGAGCTGGACCCAAAGTCACCGAACTCCAGGGTGTTGGATTGTTCTTCAGTGGACCCTGGGTTGGGATGCCTTTCACCACATCATGCACTTTTCTGTGAAGTTTAGGTCAGCTGTGGAGATTGCCCCCCCCCCCCCGGGGAATTTCTTGACCGTTTGGAACTTTTCGTTCTGTGTTGGGTCCCACTGGGCGGAGGGGTTCCAGACACTGAGCTTTGTGAGAACCAGCGAGATGTGAGTTGCACCGGAAGTAGGGTGGTCAGGGGGCGCTGTGGGGCCGGAAGCGCTGCGGCGTCACGGCGTCTGCGCTGCTGTCACGTGTCACTGAAAACCTCACAACTTCCGGTCAGAACTTCCGGTCTGTTCGTCCTTGGATTGAAAGTCTTATTTCTCACCGAGCAACAACGGGTCAAACACTTGACCCGCTTCACAGTGGATGCGTCACGTGCTACGTCCCTGGATGCGTCACGTGCTACGTCCCTGGACGTCCAGGGGCCGATCCGCTTTGAGCGGTTTTCACATTCGTGACGCGAGGTCGTTTTCTTGACGTCGGCGTCAAAATTCAACATTGAACCAAATGGTGGAATTTTTTACGTCAGCGCAAAAACGAACCAATGTGAAAACCACCTGAGGCTTCTCCACACAGCATCGTGCGGCACAAGCGGTTTTCACGCTGGTGACCCTTGGTTTATTATTGACGCCAGCGTCAAAATTTCACGTTCAACGCAATGGTTACATTTTTGACGTCAGCCCCAGAAAACGACCACGCGTCACCCAACCTCAGAATATTTTGCGCCAATCAAATTTTGAGATGCAAGTGGCGTTGACCCCACGTGACGCGTGGTGCTGAATTCTCATTGGTGGGAGGGCTTCGACAGACGCAGCCCGGGAGTCGCAGGGTGACACAATCGACGCAGGACGCATCCAGTGTGAAACAGGCCCACGTCACCCACACGGCTCCGGCCTATTCCACAGTTCATGATGGCAGTGTTCGATTTACGCGTGCTGGCCGGCGGAGAAGTGGCGCCACTTCGCCCCTGGGTTGGAGACAGGATGAAGCGAGCAAAGTCAGCCATTTGGGCTCACTCGGCCAGACGACACACGCAAATGGAACGCGCCCAATATCAAGGCTGAAGCAAAAAACGAAAGATTCTGACCAACCAGGGGGCGCCACACACGATGCCAAAAGCAACGTTTTTTTCAGGTATCTAGTTTTTGGTTGCAGCCAAGATGTGAAGTGGTTTATTGGGGGTGGGGCCGAAGCTGAAACCAGAATTTTGCAGGCAAACTTTTGTATTTTTTGTTGGTGGGCCGCAGCCCGGGGAATTTCTGCCACGCCCCCGCAGCGCCGTCCTTGCAGTGGAGCCACACGATTTGCACGTGGTGGCCAAACCTGCAACCCCGTCCACTGCGGTGGGTTTTGCAGCTCTGTCCACCTTATCGTGGTTTGCGCACGCGCACTGTCAGGACGGCACCGCAGTATGGAGCCCCAGCCCCTCAGTACCTTGGCTATTGTTGTGTGCGTGTGTGGGTGCACGCACACATAAACTCTGGACCTGAATCTTCTATTTTTTGCGAACAGCCTGTAACATTGAAAGAAAATTGTCCCTTTTTCCTGTTTCTGAAAGAAAATTCTTCAGGAGACAAACTTCGGCAAGCAATTGAGAGATTTGTCAACAGGGAGTTTCAGACGCAATCAGAAGTGGCTCGTGGCACAGTTCCACGTACCACGGGCATTCCTCACGTCACGCAGCTAAAACTCCCTGTTGTCAAAATGTTCACGATGGTTTCACACTGGATGCGACAAACTGACGTCGCTGCTGACGTCAATGCGCGTTTTGACGTCAGCGTACCATCGCAACGCACGTCAACGTCTGCCGAGACGCAGAGTGTGTGACGCATCCAGTGAGAACAACGTTCATTTCACACTTCAAGAGTGAGGAAACATCCGGCCCAGCCAACTTCGAACACCCTATCTCCACCCAAATATGTGAATCAAGTGGACTCGACATTGCGAAATTTATTCAAAATTTGTCCTGTTGTACAACAGGGTTCGACTGGGGCCCGTTCGAAATTCAGTGGAACCGGATGTACAATACGCCCCACAAACCACGTTCCCCTGGTTCACGCCCCACAATTCCCGCTCGTTGTCGAGCAAAACGAGATTTTTCTGACCTGGTCGGCGGTTCCGGGCGGCTTGGCGAGGGGGCGAGGGGTGGGTGTGAGGGGCGGGGGCGGACCTCCGCCCCCCAGCCCCGCCGGCCCCAGGGACGAGCCGAAGTTGGTGTGGTCGGTGCTGTATGATCGCGCGCGCGTCAGCACCCTGCCGCCGCCGCCGCCACCGCCGCGGGGGGCGCCACTGGAGCTGAGCTCTATCACAGCCTGAAGGAGCGAAGAGAGGGTGAGGATACGTCAGAGAGGTAGAAGACAGAACAGGAAGAAGGAGGAGAGAGAGAGAGAGAGACAGAGACAGAGAGACAGAGAGACAGAGAGACAGAGAGACAGAGAGACACAGAGAGACAGAGAGAGACAGACAGACAGACAGACAGACAGAGACAGAGACAGAAACAGAGAGAGAGGATGAGAAAGTGAGGGAGACAGAGTAAGACAGTCAGAGAGAAAAGAACAGAGAGAATAGAGAGCAGAGAGAAAAGGGAGAGAGACAGACACGGAGAGTGGCAGAGGAGAGGACAGACAGACAGATGGACAGACGGACAGACAGGCAGACAGACAAGCAGTGAGAGAAATAAGGTGAAAAGGGGCAGAGCATTGACATGAAAGAGGGATGAGAGCAGAAAGAGTCCGTGGGAATCATACGGACAGAGAGAGATTCTTGACAGACAAAAGGGTGTGTGATCTCTGATATGAGCACTCTCTGACTCTGTGAAGCTTGCCTCTGAAGGGAGTTCTGGACTAAAGACAAGGCCTATAGTGTGAGTACCTGTGTTTTGTAAGCTCCGGTGGAGGGCGCTGCGTCCGCGGAGGAGGGGAATGTAGTTCCGACGCCGCCGTCCAGGGTGCGCTGCTTCCTCACCTGCCAATCACGTTGGTTCTCAGAACAGGACTCTGTGTGTGTGTGGGGGGTTATGTGTGTTGTGTGTGTGTGTGTGTGTGTGTGTGTGTGTGTTGTGGTTTCCTTTGGACTTCATCCTTGTGGATTTCCAGTGTTCACGCACTCCTCCAGGCCCCACCACACCCTGACTCAGCGTATCACTGTGTACCGCCCTCCTCCCTTCCCCCACTCTGTCTTGCCTATGTCCTTCACACCCTCAGCTCTTTGTGCGTTGGTTCTTGACTCAGCTCAGCCTGCACTGCACCGCCCGCCCCGCCCTGCCCCGCCCTGCCCCACCCCACCTCACCCCACCCACCCACCCACCCCACCTCTGCACTCAGCTCGTTGATGGTGTGCTGATTGCAGAGCCTGTCCCACCTCACTCCACATCATCTCACCCCGCCCCTCCCCACCCTGCCCAGCCCCACCCCACCCCACACCGCACCCTCCCCACCCCACACCACCCCACCCCACTCCACCCCCCTGACCCGACTCCACCCAACCCCACCTACCCCCACCCCCCCCCCCCCCCCCCCCCCCCCCCCCCACCCCCCCCCCCCCCCCCCCCCCCCCCCCCCCCCCCCCCCCCCCCCCCCCCCCCCCGGCCGCCCCCCGGGCCCCCCCCCCCCCGGGGGGGGCCCCCCAACTCCGAACAGCACATGCAAAGATCTACGGCCATCTTTGG
>JAAUXT010088426.1_pt1 | contig 11447 bp, 13 predicted proteins | sample 7278171 | NCBI WGS metagenome assembly JAAUXT01 (sample SAMN14350112, study PRJNA611818) | marine sediment metagenome | isolation source: surface marine sediment (1.8m) | place: French Polynesia: Moorea | collected 2018-08 | reverse complement strand
TGTGTGGGTGGGGGGGGGGGGCTCGCAGGTGGGGCCGGGGCGTGGGGGGCGCGCGCGCGCGTTCTCATCTCCCGTGTGTGTGTGTGTGTGTGTGTGTGTGTGTGTGTGTGTGTGTGTGTGTGTGTGTGTGTGTGTCGGGGTGGTTGTTACCCACCGGAGGCCCTCGCGATGCGGCCGCGGTCGCCCGTCTTCTCCTCGAGGCAGCACACGACCGTCCCCTCCGGCATCGACCCGACCGGCAGGATGTTCCCCACCTGCAGGTTCGCTGCAATACAAGATTCCAAGGGTAAGACACGTGACATCGCTGTTCTCTGGGACCGAAACGTGACAAATCGCTTTTTGCTCGTGAAGCCAAAACGAACAGAACCACTGCAACACGTGTGTATCATTTCACGCACAGTTTACGCACACGTTGTGCGCACAGTGGACACCGAACCTGTGTGAACAACGGGTGGAAGAGCATGGTCATCTCCCGCATGTTGAGACGGACGCAACCTTCTGCTGGGTGAAATGCTGTGAGATTCACACGAACTACAGGAATTCACACAGCTTGATGTCGTGTCGCGAGGCGTACACCAACCGGTGTGTTTACCACACACGCTCACTGAGACACCGGTGTAATGAAATGGCGAGACACCCCACAGGAGGCACAGGTGTCTGGCCATTTCAAGTCTCATCACCTGAAATGGCCAAACAATGAGCAGGCTCTGAGTGCCATTTTCTAGGGGGGTCTGGCCATTTCAGGTTGGACCTGGAACCAGGAGACATTCGGTGGCCAAACCTGAACTGGCCAGACACCTGTGTCTGGGTAGCCAGTGTCTCCCCATTTCATTACACCGGTGTACTGATCATCTGTGCTCCCTCGTGGTCGACCGCCCAGCACACAGCGTGCAACGCGCACCCGGGAGGGAGACGTTTTTTTCTCGCACACCGGCCACGTCGCTGCTCCGTGAGGTACAGCGCGTTCAAGGGACGGTGTGCATGAGACAAACCCTGCCTGACTTTTCACGCGGTCTTCTCGTCTCCACACACACACACACACACACATACATACACACACACACACACACACAACCAATGAGCAGCAATATTTTCCCATTTTCACAAGTTTCAGCGAGGATACCTCCCAAGTGTCCCATTCAAATCCAAACCAGCCACCCTGTACGGGGTCGAGTGTTCAGGATCCCCCCCCCCCACTCAGAATGGTTGTTCCATTCAAACGCGTCTAACTCAACGAAGGATCAAGCCACCCACCCACCCACCTTCCACACACACACACCCGTGTCCCTCCACACACACAAACACGTACCCTTCTGACACAACATGCGTATGGGGAACCAACACCAACAGTTCTTTCAGACAGGGCAATACTCGTACACTTGTAAACACACGCAGACACACACACACACACACACACACACACATGCCCCTCACCCCTCTTGCCGCAGTAGACGAACTGGCCGGTGTGCACGCCCTCGGCGGCGACGAACGTCTCCGACACGAGCTTGTAACGGTACGGGTCGCGGAACGCCACCTTGGCGAGCGGCGCGCCTCGGCCGGGGTCGTGGATGATGTCCTGCAACGGTCACCAGGGTCAGTCAGGCCAAAATCTCCCAACGAACGACGCAGAGAACGACACAGAATCGCATGTTCATGGGACAGTGTGGAAGCAGAATTCCACGCGTCAACTGATCAGGTCTCCACGTTAACCCCCCCCCCCGTTCAAGACTCTTCTATCAGAAAATGCAAATGCTGGTGCACTCACATCCACGCGTTGCTTCACACAAACCAGACAATCTGGACTCTATGCCAAACTTAAGACCAGACTGTGAGACAAGCTGTGCCATTCAAGCTCTTGAAATTTTCAACAAGATTTGGACCCAAAATGTGCGTGTGGGAAATTTTGGTACCAAGTCCTCCACTGTCAAATACAATCTCAAGTGTTCCACAGCCAGACGTAGATCTACTGGTGTTTGAAGGTTTTGACCAAATCAGAAGGAAAAGAATGTCCCACCTTCACGACTCCCTTGATGTAGCCATGTCGCTCGGCGTAGTCGACCGGCCTCAGCTTCGCTGCGCCTTTCCTGTGCTTCGTGTGTGATTTGAACACACTTCCTGGACCTTTACGCTGCGATCGAATCACTCGGCCCATGGTTCACTGCAAAATCAATCCCAGCGGTGACGTTTTGTGTCAAAAGGTGCCGTGTTCAACTCTGAATTGCGAAACTTGCATGTGGCACTTGCTGCTCTACTGGAGGATGTTCTCCGGGAAAATGCCCACACGTCAAAATAAAACCCTCCCAGTCACTTAAAATCCCCACAAAAATATCTCCAATATCGTTATCTCAAATTTAACACACATTTGAAGACAGGATGGGAGGTGTTTCGCTCGATACTTCACGATTTAGCAGACAAACAAACAAATGTTTCCCCACGTACCAATATGGCCGACGTTGAAAGAGGATGACCCGTTTCGTCATCGGGCCACTTCGTCCAAGCAGAAAATTTTTTTTATACGGCAAGCACTTTGGTGAAAAGAGTTTCAAGTTTGGTTTGTAAAAATTAAATACACCAAGAAAAGTCATCAAATTCCAATTTTAATTTTTTACAAAGCACATGGTGTTTTTTTGAAAATGTCTCAGATATGATACAGGAGTAACAAAGAACAACTGGAGCTCGAATTATATTTTTATTGTCCAAAATGTTATACAAATAAATTCCATGCATTTGAAAATTTTAAAATACATGCCATTAAAATGTTTCAACACTTGAAGAAGGTGCACGCATGGTAAGTACTGGACTGCAGCTGACATTGCAACACCTGGAGCTTCCCACATAAATTTGGCTGACAGGACTCTGCGGAATTTGGCCAAATTCTGAAAACATGAGGTGGATACATGTGTGGGCGCACAGGCACAACTGCCATACCAGGTCCCAATCAGCCCCCACCTCATACAAGTTGCAAGCTATCAGAGTGGGAACACTCACCGGACTGAAATCCATCTTTGGGTTCATGGTAAAGACGTCCTGTTACTGCAAGGGGGGACCTCCAAAAAATTTGACACCCAAATTATTAGATGGCTTGAGAATTTGGGTTGCCTGTGACTTGTGGGGTTGGGGTCACATGCTATCTGAAAAGGATGAGGATAAAAAAAGTCTAAAAATTCAGTTTCACATGCCATCTAAAAATTTTACCACCCAAATTGGGCATGTGACACCCCCCAACACCCATGGACACTGCAGGCCATCTAATTTCACAGGTCATCTGAAAATTGAAAGATGGCATGTGGCCAGGCTATCTAAATATCTTTTTGATCTCATGGGCCATCTGAAAATGTTGAATTGCAAAGTATCCCCACCTACAGGCCATCTAATCTCACAGACCGTCTCACAGTTCAGACTCACGGGCCTTCTGACCACCCAAGGCGTTGTGTAGCCTGTGACTCCACCCCCAGGCAATCTGATCTCACAGGCCATCTTTTTGGATGATCTGATGTGAGGGTGGGGGTGGGTCCCGAAAACCTGATACACTTTCGGCACATCACCAGAACAAAACACTCGCACCTTGCAGCGAGTGTAAAAACAGACTCAGGTGACAGCTGAAAATCCTGCAGCATGTAGGCAGAATCTCATCCAACAATTGGCTGATAGTGAACTTGAAATTTTGGACAAAGTTTGAAAAAAGGGGCAGGGGAGTAAGTCAGTCGTACCCATACCAGCCCATGAGTACACGGACACACAGACACATAGATCTACTCTGGTGATTGCACTTTGGGCGCAGAACGTTTGCCTTCGGTGACCGCACCCTTGAACAGGTTTTCCCACTGTTGGCAGGGTGGTTGCACAGATTCTGGAAAATGTTCATTCCCGTTTGAGGCGTGGATCCAAGTTCCTTCCACCTCGATGTTGCACCAGTGTGGATGAGCTCGGGTGCAGCGTTCGCATTTCAAGCCAAAATATAATTTTATTGGATGGTGAAATTTCAAACCAAGCATTACGTGCCAAGCTTCGTCGATCCAACCGGAATTACGCGAGTTTCGCCCAGGTTTCAGAAACACACAGAACACAACGATAAACCTTGTGATTTTTCTGATTGCAAAACAAATTTATTGATCTTCATACAACCACATTTCGTTTCTATGTTCTTCTTCCAGGCACAAAGAATTTGACCCCGGCGATTGTGCCCTGTGTACGCGCTTCCCACTAAGTACAAAAAGATACTGTTTTTCCCTTCAATGATTGGTTTTCCACGCCTACAAAAGCCAGACACTTCGTTACTCCTCTGTTTGTGAGGCTTGTTCCTAATAAGGCTGTCAAAATGCCGTCCACACAGTGAAAGTCACAGCAGATGTGTTTGGTCTTCTCGTGTTGTGACGCACACACACACAGGTGACGCAGCGCCCGTTGACTCGCACAAGAACGCACGACGCATCGCATCCTGCCTGAAAGGCCCCTTGAACGACCGTACAAAACAGCAAATAAATGGAACATTGGAGAAATAGCGGGATGGAAGTTCACCACCCCCGTTTTGATATGTGCTGCAGAGATTGATTTCCATTGACAAAAAAAAAATCTGGTTTTTTGGATTCGTTTTTCATTCCCGTGTTCAGTGAGATCATTGGGCAGCTGTTTTTTTTCCCGAGCTCAGTTTGGCGCCCCCTGGTGGGAGACGCGCGGCAGCCCCAGTGGAATGAGAACACCAGCGCGCACAACTGCGCATGCGCACTACCGAGAACCAACCGCTCAGTGCGCGCCGCCACTGAGACTGAGATTAGTTCACTGCGACTGCGACATCGCAGCTTCCAAATGGCAGTTTTCTCTTCGCTTTCGAAACGCGCGGGTTTCTGGACAGGCAACGGCTTCACAAAACGGTACTTCCATCAAGGAATTCCAAGAAACTCAAACCCGACCGGCCGGTTTGTCAACAAAATTTGGCACAGCAAATTTTTTGGAGGAAAGACACCAGTTGTTGGAAGATTTTTCTCAAAACTCGAGAGATGGCGCTCAAAGCGACCTTCGTCCGGTTCGGACCTTCCCAGACCTGAAGCACCAGTTTCTTGTCAAGTTTTGCACAGAGTCCACCGCGCATCCACACCGTAAAAAAAACTGCCATCACCCCTCACTGAGCACCGCGTCTTGGACAAAACCACTCAACAACCGCAAAATTCGACTGGGAATGGTAACTCAAGCCAGACACACCTGCTCACGAGTGAAAAAATTTCTGGCTGTGTGAATCTGCCCGACGTGTCTGCACTGAAAAGTGGTAGCTTTTGCCGTAGAAGTTGGTCACACAAGGAAGCAGCCACTCCGCCCTCCCGCCTGCGGTGGAACACGCATCAATGCGATCTACTTCCAAACTTTGTCCCAGTGATAGCATCAGACCCCAGGTTTACTTCCCACAGCACGCGTTCTGCGTTGCGTCAACTGTAAGTCACAAGACGCAACGTCGCGTCCAGTGTGACGCCAGCCTCTCAGAGAACGATGCGCGCAAACCAGCAATTCTTCACCAGAAAACCAAACTGGATGTGCCCGTGCGATGTCCAGTGAAATCGGACACGTTCATTCTTTTAGCGATTTGCTACCTGTGACCGAGTGTGGAAGTTCAAACTTTTCTGAAATGGACAAGAAGACTGCGTGCGAAAGTGCTGCGAAACACTTCAGTGGGGCAACCCTATTGAAAGCACAAATGATAAAATAAAGAGATGCAAAACTTCAACAAAACACAAGTATCCTGGATGTTAGTTGAGCGACAACTGTCAAGTGCTGAGCATGCGCAGAGGCGGTGTGCGGTCACATGGCGGACAGGACGCCAAACACCCGTCCCCTTAGTTCTGCCTATCGCTACAAAAAGCACACACGTACAAAATTTTTTTCGCCAAATTAGTTCAGTGAGACAGCCGCCTGACTCTTTTTTGGCCAACACCGCACTGGATGAAAATGACGCATCACACAGTGCGTCGTCGCCAAGCGCTTGAACGACGGTTGCCAAGGCGACGCGGTCGGTCGTCGTGGAAACGAGCGGGTTTTTATCACAGGCAGCAAATTCACTTTGTCGAGTGCAGAGATCACATTGTGTTAGTCGCCGCGGCGCCGTGGCGCGTCGCGCTTCTTGTTTTTGGTTGAACGTTTCTCCCGTCAAATCGCCTCGTGTGTGACGCACCTGGTGTGTATCTGGTCACTGAATATCTGGCCCAGCAGAGATTTCAGTTTTCGCCTGGTCAGTCTCACCAGCTCAGGCAATTCAAAATTTCCGCGGGCATCTTGTCCCCGCCTTTTCAAGTGACCTTCGGATCCCCACAAGGCCTGACGCACGCACACACACGCGTTTTGACGCGACGCAACATCGCAATTTCGCTGCACAGCGACTTCGCTACTCATTCTGTGTGTCTAGACCCTAACAAGAATCAGTTTGGCAGTTTCATCATTTTTCGAGAAGAAAAAAAACAAAAAAACATTTGTAATGCTTTGTTGAAAAAACATTTTGAGGACGGCATAAAAACAGCTTTGTGTGACAGCGTGATTCTCCTCTCATCTTTTGTCTGGCTTTTCTCCCCGAGTACACGCGTCGCATTGTTTCTCTTCCCTCGCCACAACGCGCGCGCTCTTTTCGTGTACTCAATGTGTTCAACAGTATATTTCAGTTTAAAATCGCTATTCCCTGCAAAACACGGCACATTGCACTATTTTTTTCCCTGCGCGCGGTCACTTCTTCATGACTTCATTGCGCGCGCCGAACCAAGCGCCATTTTTTCTTTGAAACGCGCTGAAGAATTAGTTGCGCGCATGATATTTCTCACATCACTTTGTTTACGCGCACGGCAGGCGTGTTTCACGCGCGCGTAGAAAAACCTAGTTTTGGACACGCGCACGCGCGCGCGCATGCGCTGCTCACCATCTCGACATGAAATCTTCAACGCAGGCGTCTCGTATCTCGTGTGGAATTTTTTTCGTGCACATGTGGAGCAACGTTTGCAGGAAATGCGACTCACACAGACCGATCGACAATCATCATCATCATCATTACAAAGTGGAAGCACACGGGGGCAACAGTACAAACTGGGCGTCCAACTTACTAAATAAAGAGTAAAAACGTCCTTTGATTCCCCTGCATCGCAAAAAGTTTTACAGTGTGTCCAGTAAGTAATCTGACGCATGTGGCAAAAAGACAATAATAGTGGCACAGGAAGTCACACCCACTTTTCTCCTACTTTACATCGAGTTTATATCGTTTTCTCCCATGAGGGAGAGATCATGGCACAAGATTACGCAGAGCTTCACTTGTGTGCAAAATGTACGTAGAAAGAGCTATATGAATATCACCAAACGCCACACACCCAATCAACTAAACCAACTAACACAAAGCGTATCCCATCAGCACGCATGCGCAGGCAGGCAGCAACGGATCCAGTTTGTACAGGTGAAGAGGAACTGAGCGCCTTCCATTCATCACGCAGTGGAAGGCACGTGACGTGACGTGACGTCGCGACGCGAGCGCCATCTCGTCCCCGCTGCCATGACAACAGCGTTTCAGATCGAGGCTTCTCCAACACGCTCGGGTCACGCGACTGACGCATGCGCACAACAGATCAATCATCAGGTCCCTACTGATGCCCAGAGAAACATCGCGTTCGCATCCATTGCGAGCTGCAAAACCCACATGTACAAAACAGCGCCACAGCAACGTTTTTTATCGCCAACAATAAATAACAACAATTTATCTACAAGAACAAATCGGCAGAGGAAACAAAGGACTTTCCCGTACAATGCTGTCTAGTGTTTTACACAGATTGAACAAGAGTTGTTTTTCTTCGCGAGTTGCCACAGACAACGCAATTCCAACCCACGTGACGCGTCACGTGACACATGATCTGAAACGTGCTCCAGAAAAACGCTCGTTGTGACTGTGACAAGACTCTCACAAGGCAAAATATTGAACAATGCTTCGGATATGTAACGAACAACGCATCTCGAGTTTCCTTATTCCACACAACATCTGTAACGCTTCAAAAGTTTTTTTTTTTGTGAACAATCTCGAGTTTCCCGCCATTATCTGACCTTTTTGCGCTAGGTTGTTTTCCCTGAACATTTTTTACATTCAAATCAACATTGTATGTGCGACAGGTGAAGTCAGAGAGACGAATTTGTTCAAGTCACATTGCGTCGCCGTGTCTCGGTCCAGTCTCTTGGTGTCACACATTTTAGGAAGATGCTTCTACCCACACATTTTAGGAAGATGCTTCTACCCTGTGCAACATCAGCAACAGCGCCTCATTTTTTGGACACATACTTAGTTCACAGCAACATGACTCAAGCTTACTTGGCACTCTGACTAGATTGGATTGTATCATTGTTTTTTTCAATGCGAAACGCAAACCCTTCACAAAACATTGGCTCTTCGCTTCGAAAGAGACAGACCGATGAACACAGGTTCAAAAGGAGTAGAGTGGAGAGGCAGCGACACTTCAGCATTTTCTCTCCGTCCCAGAAAAACGAGACGAGAAATATTTGAGATTGCTCCACGTGGCCCAGATGCCGCGTGCGCCATGACCTACTTCCGGTGCCACGTGACCCGGAAGCACTGTCTGCGCGCGCCGTCTGGTGATAAACAATTGTAACCTGCTGGACGTGTCGCTTTGAGTCTGTCTCTTGATTTCTCAACATTTTAGGAAACAAAATGACTTGGTGGAAGAGCTGAGCAGAGCAGCAGTGTGCGTGTTTCAGTCTGAGCCGACGTCCTCCCACTCGAGGCCAGCAGCACAAGTCTCTTCCTCCGTGGGGTGAAAAAAAAATCCCAAGATTTGGCACAGAAGGCTCTGTTTTCGGAAACAGAAGAATTTCTTCACTACATTATTCTAACAACTGAAGAGCGACGTCGCCTCATTGGAGGGAAAACTCAATTGTTTGTTTCCATCGCAACAAGCGACGGGCAAAATACCAAGAAAACGTGAAGTTGTCACTTTGTTGAACCCAGCACAAAAATATGTCAGCTTTTTTTCTCTTGTTTCTTCGCGTGTTTTGTTTCGTTCACCCGAGATGCAGTGTGGAATGTTCACAGTTCGATTTTGCGTCACAGATTTTGTTTCCTGTTCGTTTTGTGTTGTTACAAATTTCTCGAAACCCTGGGCAGCGAAAGGCACAACTACCTGTCACGCTTTTGTAGTTTCTGCGAAAGTTCTGCGTTAGATTCACGCTCAGAACAAAAGCTGCAGACAGTTCCGACTTTCACTACCCAGTGCTACTCACAAGGTGGTTTCGTACACTCTTCTTTTTCCTTTTTTTTTCAGTTTCATTTTCGGTTTCATTTTTAGCGTTTTGTACAATGAACACAGTACAGCACAGATACAAATAAAGAGAAGTTCACCCAGCTCTTGTTGTTACGTTTGTGTGTTGTTGTTACCTTGTTTCAAATGTGGTTGTATAAGTTACCATGGTGACAGGTGGCGTGACGTCACAAGCGGCGGCCGAGGAAGCAGCAGAAACTCCCGACGATCAGCGGCCAGTCTGTCGTCTTCCCTGCGCGCGCAAAAAGAAACGCGTCACGTGACCACACTTCTGCGCCGGGATTCAGAACAAAACACGTGATCTGGACACCAGAACAGCTTTGCACACGACACGTTTCTGTGGAAGCACGAGCCCCGGGGGGGGGGAGCAGCTCGCACAAACGCCCCCGTAAAGTGACAGCCGCAAACTCCCGTTTACATCTCAATCTACGAGGATCTATCAAGTCAAAGTGACAAGTATCATGACCAGCGATTGGTCACAGGTGAGCACATTCTTTGTGTGTGACAAAAGAATTGCGCAAGCTGAACGCTTCATCGCAAGTGGGCATGATCATTGACACTTTGACTCGATAGATCCTCGTATGTCATGCACTGAACCGGAACTAAAGAACCGGAAGTAACTCACGCTCGGCTGCGATTGGCTTAGCTGCCCCACCAATCAGGCGCGTTGACGGTGGGCGCGGCCTGGGCGTACGAGCCTCCGTAGGAGCCCCCGTAGCCGGCGGCGGCGGCCGGGTGGAAGGCGTACGCCTGGATCGGGGCGCCGCCCGGGCCCCCGCCGAAGCCGCCCATCGGGTTCGGCTTCGGGGCGCGGTTCGTCTGACGGTAGTCACGGCCTCCGAAGCCTCCGCTTCCGAACCTGAAGTGACGCATCACAGCGTCAAATTTGTGGCGACTTCAAACTGCGTGGATAGAATTGTTGTGAAAGTGAAGATTCTGGGTGTTTCACGAGCTCGGCTCACGTGAGGCCTGTTCAGTTTATCTCGCATGCGCAAGGGTGGCTGATGTGCGTGTATGTGTGCACAAGCGCGCGTGCGCCCACGAAGGTCAACTGGGTGCCCTTGTGTCTGTGTCTACGTTTTGATGTGTGCGACCGCACGCATTTTGTGTGTGTTAGTGATGTGTGTGTGTGTGTGTGTGTGTGTGTGTGTGTGTGTGTGTGTGTGTGTACGCACCTCTTGTTCTGCGGGCGGCGGCCGCCTGTGCTACGCGCCTCGAAGGCGAGCGACTCGAGCCACGACGGAACCTCCTGCTTCGCCTCGCACAGCAGGTTCACCAGGTCCCGCACGATGTTCTTGTTTTTGTCGTTGAAGAACGACGTCGCCAGACCTGCGGGAGGAGGAGGGGATCGAGATCAGTGCCGTGCGTTGTGGACATGTGTTGGAGAAATGGCATTGACACAATGCAACACACCGCGTGTCGAAAACGCCACGTTCAAAGCTCGTTTGCACGAGCCCATATTCATTGAGGGCAGCCTACGACACGAGGCTCTTCTACGCATCCGAACATGAGCCACCTCTCTGCCCTTTGGTCTAAAATTCTCATTTTCTCCCGTCAGTTTGTCACAGAAACTGAACGAAACGGTCAATCCAATTTACGCCGTGTCCGTTACTTCCAAGGATGCTGCGGACACGGCGCCAACTGGCCGTAACAACGTCGCCATGGAGACAACGACGTCGCGCTGCTCACCGAGATTCCCGACGCGGCCAGTCCTTCCGATGCGGTGCACGTACTCCTCAATATCGCTCGGCAGGTCAAAGTTGATCACGTGACGAACGTTGTAGATGTCGAGGCCTCGCGCCGCCACCTGGCGAGAAAAACGTTCACGTCAATGAGCAGGCGTTTCCCTGTTGCTCGCTGACCACCAGCGAGCTGCGCGTGCAAGACGCGACAAACAAAAGGACGCTGTACGCGGTAAGAGCCATTGAAAGAGTTTCCGCTGGTTCCTGCCATTTTCCGTGTTTTGCCGATTGGCACTAGCACACCGGCTGTGGCCGAGACGTTTCTCGGCCCGTGAACAGAAGGCTTCAGTGGTCCGCCCTGTCCGTAAGGAATGTTGGTCGCAGGGCCCTGAACTTCTGGTGCACGCCTATCATCCCTTTCGTGTTCTCTGGACGGCCCCAAGGTTTGCTAGCTAGCACGGAATAAAGAGATAACATGCCTCGG